>Ga0080064_1000504_pt1 | contig 100881 bp, 88 predicted proteins | sample Subgrocontami54m_FD_69260 | JGI IMG/M metagenome (GOLD analysis project Ga0080064, IMG submission 69260) | Subsurface groundwater microbial communities from S. Glens Falls, New York, USA - GMW46 contaminated, 5.4 m (SPADES assembly) (version 2) ...
GCGGGACGCGCAGATGCGGTTGCAATCGCTCCGCCGATTTTCGCCACTACGTTGGGCCGGCCCGGTGCGGCGAATTGCAACTCAGCGGCGATGCCGTGCTCGCGTAAGAAGCCTTGCAGGAATTGCGCTGCCAGCGCTTCGCCCCGCGCACCAGGCACAAGAGACGGATTAACAGAATCGAGGGCTACCAACTGGCGGAGCAGGTTGCAAGTGAGATTTGCGTCAATGGGCACGGCGCAATCTTATAGGAATTCAAGGATGGAATGACGAAATTGCTCTCATGATCGGAGAGATGGAAACCAATCCTTCCGTTCATACAGTAGATTCTTCTGAAAACTCCGCAAAGCTGGTTCTAGGTCAGAATAGAGCTTGGACGTGCCCCAATTCGGCGGTAACACTTGCCTGTCGTATGTCAGGTGCACGGCGAGCTTGTTGACCCGAGTTTCAGCGTCAAGAATTTCAGCCGTCTTCGCGGGGCGGATCGTTTTCCACGCATTTGGATCTGGGAAAAAATCAATAGCTAAGATGTCGTCGGGCTTGGCGTTTCGCGGCTCGTACAGAAAATCGACTAGGTTTCTAAAATGCAAGACGAACGATTCCAAGTAGCAGTTCTTTCGGGCTGCATCGAAATCGTTTTGAGGCTCACCACATGAAAGCTTCAGGGCTATGTGCAGCATTGTGATTTCGTAGTTCACGTGCACTGCGGCGGATTCAAGTTCTTGCCCAGTTCTAGGTTCCCTTTGTTTCATCCAAAAGTCTCCCAATAACACAGATGCCGAAAAAAGAGGTGGAAGGAGCGCGGCGGGGTGCCGCCGCGCCCCACTTATTCAATTTGGTCGGCTGTATTTCAAGTACGCGTCGACCAACGCGTGCAGGTTCAAGTAACAGGCTATCTCTTTCCCCATCTTGTTTGGATTAGACTGGCCCGGTCCAGGCACTGAATAGGTGGCCTTCGCCTGCTTGCAAAGGTCATCGATAAGGTCATCGGAAACCGCGAGATGCCAGTGCCCATTCACATCCTGCGCCACGAGCTTCCCCAGCGCAGACATGATTGGGAAAACGATCCCGGTCGGGACACCATCCTCCGCTACTTTCTTGTCTTTGTTTTTGGTTACTGAATGCAGAGACGAAAAGCTCTGGTGTGACCGCAGCCGCTTGTACACGCACCAAGCGTCATAGGCCACATCCTCAAAAAAGAGCTTGGCGTCCGCAAACTCGTTGGCTTTGCTGCTGACAATATCGGCAAAATCCTTAACGCAGGTTGCCTTTTGCGCATATGCGTAGACTCTTATGCCGTCCGCGCCACCTTTGCCTTTTGGAACTCGCGGCAGCTTAAACCCGGGCGGCAGCATTGCCGTGACAACCTGGATGACCTTTTCTGTGTCAAGATACTCGGGGGCAACGTCTGTTTCGCTCCTGCGTAGCTTGATGGAAGGGTCTTTTCTGCGCATTGCCTTTTCCAAATCGTCAAACCTCCCCAAGGCACCATAGGTCGAAACAGGCTGCACAGCATTCTGGTAGTTGCGGGCAATGGTTACTTCTGCCGCAAGACGTTCGTCCGTGCAGATGAGCACTTCGAAATTAACTGTTGGGAAATCGGTGTCGTCGGAATGCTCTTCGAAGAAGGACTTGAGCACGCCGCGGGTTTGCGAACCGTTGATGATGGACGGAGACTGCAGCGTCAGTTTTCTATCCTTGTCATCAACGACGGCTTCACTGCACACTAGTGTGATACCGCCATTCAGAATGGGAAATTTCGAACGGTCTTCGCTGAGCTGTTCTCGGATAGTATCGTTGACTAAAGTCTTCTTCTTGATTGGCTTTCCGTTGACTTCGGTCTGCAGGTAGTCTCGGATGTTCATGTCATCCGGGATATCGAAGAATTGGTTGGCAAGTGCGTTTCCGCAGTATCGCTTTCGACCCGCCATTTCTTCCTCGGGTGGAGTTACATTTCTTAGGGTGTTGTACCGAACTACGTGGGATTGAGTCACTAGCCTTCTCCTTTTTCGCACAAGGCGACTTAGAGTTAAGGCTACCGATTAAGAATAAGGGGGGAAATGAGGAAGCAAGGCACCCGCATCTCCGTCCGCCTACTTCGCCGCCCGCGGGGCACCGCCCCGGAACGTTGGTAGCCGTACGCACTCCACGCTACGCTCTCATGGAATTCGTGTCAAGGGAAATATGCTCTGAGGTAGTTTGCCGAAATCGAACCCGTACTTTCACCCAAAACTGCCAACGATCTGGGGATCCACACGGAAGGCGCACTTTTGCGCCTGTGCAGCGTAGGCGTCATCCAACGCGGCGGCGCGGCCCACTGGAAAGAGCGCACCGCTGGTCACGTCGCTGAAATGATGAGCGTCCAGAAGCCGGTCCTCCGATTCCCGCTGCGTTTCGAGAACGCCGCCCTTGCGGATGTGTAGCGCCGCAACTTCTCGCGTCACCAATTCCGGACACACCATGAGAAATCGGTGGCAACTTAGAGGGTCTTCCTCGGCGCACAAGAGCGCGAGAGTGTGTTGCTGCATTTCAGCCAGTACTCGATCGACTCCGCGCTGAAAGTCGTGCGCACGGCGACGCACTGAATAGTTCACTACGCCATTCGAGCCGTAGGCTTTCGGATCCTCCGGACGCCCACCCAACTCTTCGCCGAGAAACAGATAGAGGTAACCGGCCTCGCGAAGTGCGCTTTCAAAGTCCGGCTGGCTGAATTGGGGAAAGCGGGAGCTGTGCGGGCGGCTGCGCACATCCACCAGGAGATCGATTCCAAAAGAGAGAAGGGTCTGCGCGAATGTCGGCCACTCCAGGTTCGAGTGTCCGATCGTGAAGAGTTGGCGGGAGCTTGGCGTGCTGTTCATCGCTCTGTTCCGGATCCGCGCTTGCGGCCATTCTGCTACAAACCACGGTCAGCGGCAAGCAACAGCAAATCAATGCCGCGGGTTGTCCTCAACTCCGCGCGAGCTGTTCGAGTTCGGAGACTTCGCGGTCGAGCTCGTCCACCAGGCGCGCCATCTCGGGCGTGGAGGGGCCCGAGCGGAAGGTGTCCACCAGGGCGCGGTAATACCAGAGCGAGCCGTCGCGGCCGCCATGGAAGCGCCGCCAGACTTGCTCGCCGATCATGCGGTAATCGGAAAGAATTTCGCGGACGTTGTAAAGCTTGTCCGAAGCGGAGACGAGCTGCACATCGGCAGGCGCGGAGCGCACGTGGGCGATGTATGCCTCCTTGCGCGCGCGCCACGGCGGCTTGGGCGTCTGGTCAGAATCGGTGCAGCCCTCGACAATGCGCGCGACGCGATCGCCGAACTGCGTGCGGATTTTCGCGAGCGTGGGCGCGCCACCGGAGTCCTCTACCGCGTCGTGGAGCAGCGCGGCGATGGCCTGGTCCTCGTCGCCGCCGTGCGTGAGAACGATAGCCGTGACGCCCATGAGGTGCGCAATATACGGCCGCGTGGTGCCCTTGCGTCCCTGCGTGCCATGCAGCGCGTGCGCGAGCAGGAACGCGTCGTCAAAACGCTTGGTCAAATATGGCGATTCTCTGCGCGGAGTCATCTGCGAACTTTCGGTTTCTGATCGGAGATCATTTCTTTTTGCGCGAGCGTTTGTGCGGACTCTTGCGCGCGCGCGAAACGCGTTTCTTTGCCGACGGAGCGGCGCGCTCGTAGGCGCGGCCGAACCAGCGCACGGCTTCTTCGAGCATTTTGCGCGAGTCGAGCGGAATTTCCACCCAGCCGGCAAATTCCAAGCGGCACTGCTTGAGCCAGGGCACCTTCATAGCGCGCGAGGCGTCGTCGGGGCGCAGGCGCACCCACACAAAGGTGGGCTCATCGGGACTGTTTACCCATTCGGGCTTTTTCTTCGGCAGGTTGCGGTTGACGTAGGCGCCGAGAAAATTCTTTTTGTGAAAGAACGCCAGGCAGCCCATCATCGGACGCGCTTTCACGTCCGGCCAGCCGAGCAATTCGGCGCGCAGGGCTTCACCGAGTTCGTCGTCGAGGGGACGCAGGGTCCAGTCGGTCTCGCGCATACGTCTATTTTGCCAGAATTCGCATTGGGCGTCCGCTTTTGCACCGGGCGGAAAAAGAAATGGAACCGCAGCTGAACGCGGATAAACACAAATGTGGAAAGGAGGAGGTAGCTTTTCAGTCGTCAGAAGTGCAGGAATTTGGTAGCGCTAGCGGGAATCGAACCCGCATTTCGGCCTTGAAAGGGCCGCGTGCTAACCGTTGCACCATAGCGCCACCGGGGATGTCCAACAACGATTCGAACCAGTTTAAGGGGATTTGCGGGAATTGACAAGCGCAGGGGCTGAAACAAGAAAATAGAAAAGGGAAAATAGAAAATAGCAAAAACAGACTCGCGAAGTGTGCGCAACCCCAGATGGGTGGGCCTATTGTCTATTTTCTCTTTTCTATTTTCTATTTTCGATTTTAGTGTTTGATCTCGTCGCCCCACACGGATTGGAGGAAGCCGGCGCGGCCGGAGTCGACTTTGTAGCGATTGTACTCGCCCGGACTTTTCAGGTAGTACTTCTGGTGATGTTCCTCGGCCGGCCAGAACGTGGACGCAGGCAGAATCTCCGTCACGATGGGCTTCTTGAATTTGCCGGATTTTCCCAGCCGCTCTTTGGACTGCTCGGCGATGCGCTTCTGCTCTTCGTTGTGAAAGAAAATCGCGGCGCGATACTGCGGACCGATGTCGGCGAATTGCCCGTCAGCTTGCGTCGGATTGAAACTTTTCCAGAAAATATCGAGCAACTGGTCGTAGGAGATCTGCGCGGGGTCGAAGGTGACCTGCACGGATTCGCGGTGCCCGGTTTGCCGGTTGGAAACCTCAGAGTACGTGGGATTCTTCTCCTTGCCGCCGGTGTAGCCGACGACGGTGGAGACGACGCCCTTCGCGTAGTCGAACGGAGGCTGCATGCACCAGAAGCAGCCACCGGCAAAGGTGGCGATTTCGTACTTCAATTTGGCAGGTGGCGCGGGCGGTTTCTTTTGGGTGTTTTGCGCGGATAATGGCACGGCGCCGACCAGCGCGAACAGAACTAAGAACAGCAGAGACTTTTTCATCGGTGACGTATCCTTTGCGATTGGGTTACAGAATGAAAAGATGCAGTAAAACGGCAAAAAGGTTCAAGAAAACACAATTCAGGCGCGGGCGTAAAGCCCGCGCTACGCCTGGCGTTCCTGGAATTCCTCGTGCCAGGCCATTTGGATGGCTTCGAGCTTACCTTCGTTGGACATCTTGGGGTCGCCGGAAAAGCCGGCGAGCTCCGTCACCCATCTGTGCAAATCGGTGAAGCGGACGGTGAGTGGATCGAGGTCGGGGAATTTTTCGGAGAGCTGGATGCCGATTTCCTCGGCGTCGTCCCAGTCAAATGTGTTCGGCATAGATTCTCCAGAAAAACTTCACCACGGAGGCACAGAGAAAAACTGCCGGCCTGAAGGCCGGCGCTACATCAGTGGTCGGCTTCTTTGGCGAAGTTGCGATTCCATTCGGGAATTTCGACGACGACGTCCTTCGAGCCGTCGGGGACGCACTGGCAGCCGAGGCGCGACTTGGCAGTGACGCCGGCGGCCTCGTCGAGCTGGTCGAATTCAGCGTCGGTGGCTTCGTTGCAGGAATCGCTGCCCTCATGCACGATGACGTGGCACGTGGAGCAGGCGCAGACGCCGCCGCAAGCGTGGTCCAAGCCCATGTGATATCCCATGGCGATGTCGAGAATGCTGCCTGGCAGGCCGTCGTGGCCGTAGGGAACTTTCGCCGGGTCCACTTCAAATTCGGTGGTCTTGCCGTCGCGGACAAACGTGATTTTGTATTTCTTCGTTGCCGGCGTGAATTTTACTTCTGCAATGTAAGGATTCTTGCCGCCCATTTCACACCTCTTCCAATCGTTTGCCTTCCACGGCGACGTGCAGGACGCGGTTCATCATCAACTCGGCGAGGTGCATGGTGGCCTGGTTGAGCGCGTCCACGCGCGCGCGGACAAGTTTGTAATCACTGCCCATCATGGCCGCGCGAAGCAGCGAGATGGCCGCGTCAATGTCCCGCGGTTCGTCCGGAGCCAGCTCCGTGGCGACGTCGTCGGCGAGCGCCTTGGAGGTGGCCAGCAGAATGCTCTCCGCCTCGGTGCGCGCCTCGATGAGTTGCCGCTCAGAAAAATCCTGCTCGGCGTACTCAATGGAGTCTTCCAGCATCTTTTCGACTTCGGTGTCGCTCAAGCCATAACTGGGCTGGACTTCGACCGAGCGAGCCTCGGCGGTGCGCAGGTCGCGCGCGTGAACCTGCAAAATGCCGTTGGCATCGATGAGGAACTTTACCTCGACGCGCGCGTGGCCCGCCGGCGCCGGCGGAATCCTCAACTGAAAGCGTGCAAGCGAGCGGCAATCCTTGGCCAGCTCGCGCTCACCCTGGAGCACGTGAATGTCGATGCCGGTCTGATTGTCCACGCCGGTGGTGTACAGCTCCTGGGCGCTGGCGGGAATAGTGGAATTGCGCGGGATGATTTTGGCGATGACGCCACCCATGGTCTCGATACCCAGCGAGAGCGGCGTGACGTCGAGCAACAGCATGTTCTTCACGCCGCTCTCCAGGATGTCCGCCTGCACCGCAGCGCCGAGCGCGACCACTTCGTCGGGGTTCAGCTCGAAGTGCGGCTTGCGGCCGAAAAAGTCTTCGACGCGGCGGCGCACCATCGGAATGCGTGTAGAGCCGCCAACGAGCACGACTTCCTCAATCTGCGCGGGCTGGAGATGCGAGTCGGCGAGCGCCAGCTTCACCGGGCCGATGGTGCGTTCGATGATCGGCGCGATGGCGCGCTCGAATTCCTCGCGTGTGATTTCACGCTTGTACCAACCGCCGTCGGGCGCGGGGAATTTCACGAAGGTCTTGTCCACAACAGAAAGCTCGTGCTTGGCGGCGATGACGGCTTCGCGGAGCACCTGGGCGTCTTCGCCCGTGCGGGAGAATCCGTTCAGGCCGCTCTTGCGGATCTCTTCCCATTCGGTGGCGCGCAGGGCGTTGTCGATATCGTCACCGCCGAGGTGGGTGTCGCCGTTCGTGGCGAGCACCTGATAGATGTCGCCTTGGCCGGTGGAGACGAGCTTAAGGATGGAAATGTCGAACGTGCCGCCGCCGAAATCGTACACCGCGACGAGCCCGCGCTGTTTTTCGTGCAAGCCATAGGCCAGCGCGGCGGCGGTGGGCTCGTTGACCAGGCGCAGCACGTCAAGCCCGGCGAGGCGGCCGGCGTCCTTGGTAGCCTGGCGCTGCGCGTCGTTGAAATACGCGGGCACGGTGACCACCGCGCGGTCCACCGGCTCCTTGAAGAAATCTTCCGCCCAGCTCTTCAGCTCGCGAAGAATGAACGCGGAAATTTCCGGCGGGGTGAACACACGGTCGCCGAGGCGCACGCGGATGACGTTCTGGCTGCCCGGATCGATGCGAAACGGAAACAGCTTCAACTCTTCTTGGACGTCGGCAACGCCGCGGCCCATCAAACGCTTCGCAGAATAAATGGTGCGGTCGGACTGCGTGAGCAAACGGCGGCGCGCCGGCTCACCGACCACGACGCTTCCGTCGGCGTCCACGCTGACCACGGAAGGGCACAGCGGCGTGCCGTATGGCCCGGGGATGACGCGCGGGCGGCCGCCCTCCATATAGGCCACCAGGCTGTAGGTAGTGCCGAGATCGATGCCGACGGTCCTTCCCATCAGGCCTCCGCCAGTTCTTTTTGCACGTTCGCGACAAGGTTGCGAATGTAGCTGCGGCGATTGAGCACGTCATTCATGCGCGCCATCAGCGCCATGCCCTGCTGCGCATCGGCGCCGGCGTCGAGCGCAGTGTCCCATTCCCGGGCGATGCGTTTCAATTCCTCGTCCACTTCGCGCAGCTTCGCTTCAAACTTCTTTTCTTCCACGTCGAGCCGCTGTTTTAGGGCAGCCAATTCCGCGCCATCGCGACTGGAAGCGCGCACCAAACGCAGCTCGTCGAGCGATTCGTTTAGCTCAAACACTTCCTCGAGCAATTCCGGCGGCGCCTGCTGTTTGGCGGCGCCTTCCTTGCGCATGCCGGCATGCGCAAGAAGATATTCGACGCGGGAGACAGGGTCGCGCAGCGCGCGGTAGGCATCGTTCAGTTGCGAGGAGCGTTCGAGCGAAAGTTCGCGCTCGTACTCGCTGGCGCGGACGAAATTATCCGGATGCAGCTTCCAGCTCAACTGGTGGAAGAGTTTTTCGAGCTCCGCGCAGTCCATCCAGAGCTTTTGCGGCAGGCCGAACAGGACGAAGTAGTCCGTGCCGCGGGGCAACGGTTGAATCTTGCCGCAGGCGGCGCAGAAATGCCCGCCGGAGTGAGCCGCGTGGCAGCTCCAGCAGACCACTTCCGTTTTGGTGGTGGCATCCATCGTCACAATTTGTGATTGAGTGATCGGGTGATTGTGTGATTGAGGAGCTTCGAGCAGCGGCGCATCCACGCGATCATTCAATCGCCCAATCACGCATTCGCGCACTCTCAAGCGGTAAATGAACTGCCGCAGCCGCAGGAGCGCGTCGCCTGGGGATTCTGAAACACGAATCCCTGGTGCATCAAGCTTTCCTGGTAGTCGAGGGTGGTGTTGCTCAAGTAAAGAAAGCTCTTGGGGTCCACGAAGATGCGCGCGCCGTTTTCCTCGAAAATTTTGTCGCGGTCGCGTGCCTGCGTATCCAGGCGCATGGCGTACGAAAGGCCGGAGCATCCGCCTCCTTGCACGCCGACGCGCAACCCGCCGGACTCGGCGGGCACGCCATCCTTGTCCAAAAGCTGGCGGATTTTGGCCGCCGCTTTCTCTGTAATGTGAATCATCTGCATGTACGCGGGCGCCGGCTGCGGCGGCCGGGACCCGCCCCTTTCCCGGGCGGACGATTGTTTACTGCCGCGCGGCGGCAGTGGGCTGCTCGGCAGCGGCGCCACTGCCTTGCTTCTTCTTCCAGTCGTTGAGGGCGGCTTTGATGGCGTCCTCGGCCAGCACCGAGCAGTGAATCTTCACCGGCGGTAGGCTGAGTTCCTTGACGATTTCGGTGTTCTTTATCGCCAGAGCTTCCTCCACGGTCTTGCCCTTCACCCATTCGGTGGCGAGCGAAGAGCTGGCGATGGCCGAGCCGCAGCCGAAGGTCTTGAACTTGGCCTCCTCGATGACCTGCGTCTGCGGATTCACCTTCATCTGCAGCTTCATGACGTCGCCGCACTCGGGGGCGCCGACCAGGCCGGTGCCCACGTTGGGATCGTTCTTATCGAGCGAGCCGACGTTCCGCGGATTGTTGTAGTGATCCACTACTTTGTCAGAATAAGCCATGATGCGTTTGCTCCTCTTCGTTCAGATCTCATACCAAATCCTTGCCCGCGCCGTTTAGTGCTCTGCGCCGGCGCTCGCGCTCCACTGCATCTTGCTGATGTCCACGCCTTCCTTGGCCATCTCGTACAGGGGCGACAGCTCTCGGAGACGCACGACAGTCTCGATCACGCGGTCGGCGACATAGTCCACTTCTTCTTGAGTGGTGAAGCGGCCTAGGCCGAAGCGGATGGAAGTGTGCGCGAGGTCTTCGCCGACGCCCAGCGCCTTCAGCACGTAGCTGGGCTCGAGCGTGGCCGAGGTGCAAGCCGAGCCGCTAGAGACGGCTACGTCGTTGATGCCCATCAGCAGCGATTCGCCTTCCACGTACGCAAAGCTGATGTTCAGGTTGTGCGGCAGGCGCTCGGTGAGCGAACCGTTGATGAAGATTTCGTCGAGCTTGCCGAAGAAGTTTTCCTTCAGGCGGTCGCGCAGGCGACGCAAGCGCTCGGACTCCTCGGCCATTTCGTTCTGACACAGCTCGCAGGCTTTGCCGAAGCCGACGATGCCGGTGACATTGAGCGTGCCGGAACGCATGCCACGCTCGTGGCCGCCGCCGTCGATGATGGCGGCGAGCTGCACGCGGGGATTGCGCCGGCGGACATACAGCGCGCCAACTCCCTTGGGGCCGTAGAGCTTGTGCGCGGAGATGGAGAGCAGGTCGATATTGTCCTTCTGCACGTCCACGGGGATTTTGCCGACGGCCTGTACGCCATCCACGTGGAAGAAAACGCCCTTCTCCTTGGCCAGCTTGCCGATTTCGGCGATGGGCTGGACCGCGCCAATTTCGTTGTTGGCGTACATGATGGAGATGAGAATCGTCTTCGGGGTGATGGCGCGGCGGAGATCGTCGAGGTTGATGCGGCCGTCTTTTTCAACCGGCAGGTACGTGACTTCGCAGCCGGCCTTCTCCAGGCGCTTGCAGGTGTCCAGCACGGCTTTGTGCTCGGTGACCTGCGTGATGATGTGGTTGCCCTTCTCACGGTACATCTCCGCGACGCCCTTGATGGCCAGGTTGTTGGACTCCGTGGCGCCACTGGTGAAAATAATCTCCTTGGGCGAGGCGCCAACCAGGCGCGCAATCTGCGCGCGGGCGTTTTCGACGCCTTCCTCGGCGGTCCAGCCGAACGAGTGGTTGCGGCTGGCGGCATTGCCGAAGTTTTGTGTGAAGTACGGAAGCATCGCCTCGAGCACGCGCGGGTCAACCGGCGTGGTGGCGTGATAGTCCATGTAGATGGGGAGCTTGACGGCCATTCGTTTCTCCTAGACTCGCAATTCGACGACGGAAGAGTTGCGCGGCTCTTCGGCCATCTGGGAAATCGTCACGGTGCTGAGCACCTGCAAAATACTGTCATTCACCTTGCGCAGCGGCTCGCGCACGGTGCACTTCGCAGTCTGTTCGCAATCCCCACGGCTGGTGGTGCAGGAGGTGATGAACAGCGGCCCTTCGATGGCGCTGATGGCTTCCAGCGCGGAAATCTCGGAGGGGTGCTTCGCCAGCGTGTAGCCCCCACTCGAACCGTGCCGCGCTGCGACCAAGCCGTGGCGCGCCAGCTTTTGCAACACCTTGGCCAGCAGCGGCGCGGAGATGCAGTAGGTTTCCGCGATGTCGGATGCGCTGAACGAACCTTTGCCGTAGTGCGTGGCCAGGTGCCTTAGCGCAATGAGTCCGTAATCAGCTTTCTTCGAGAGCTTCAGCATGTTCAATGCGACCAATTCAGTCGCATATAAATATTACGACCGCACGGCGTCCCTGTCAAGTGCTTAAATCTGTGGCAAGTCCAATCAATAGAGTACATTAAAACACGACCATTCTAGTCCAATTGGTCAATTCGCGGACAGCGAAGCGGCATTTAACGGGGGTTAACGGCTCTGTCCAGCAGGCGAATGGATGGGCGACGATTCCCCGCTCCATCAAGTGCCCGCAGGGTATTTCGCCGCAACAGCTTCGCGAGCGCATGCGCTATGACATCACGGAGCGCAGAGACGAATCGCGCGTACCGGTGTGCGATCCGTGCAAATGATTTTTTCACGGCGGGCGCCAAGCGCTCTGAGTTAGAATGGCCGCGCGGAGGAGCGCAGCCGAGATGAAGCAAGTGCTGGCCATCTACCCGGGCTCGTTCGACCCCGTCACCAACGGCCACCTGGACCTGATCGAGCGCGGTGCCAAGCTCTTTGACCGCCTGATTGTGGCCGTGCTGCAAAACGTCGAAAAAGATCCATTGTTCACGGTGCCGGAGCGCGTGGAGATGCTGCGCGAGGTGACGCGCCCGTGGGCCAACGTCGAGGTGGACGTCTTCGGAGGTTTGCTGGTGGAGTACGCTCGGAGGCGCAAAGCCCAGGCGCTACTGCGCGGCATCCGCGCCATCTCCGACTACGAGTACGAACTGCAGATGGCCATGATGAACCGCAAAATGGAACCGAACATCGAGACGGTGTTCATGATGCCTTCGGTGAAGTACAGCTACCTTAGCTCGCGGCTGGTGCGCGAAGTCGCACGGCTGGACGGGCCGCTGAAGGACCTGGTGCCGCCGATGGTGGAAGAACGGATTCGCGCCAAAGTAACGTAGGAGCCCCACCGTGCAACTCGCCGAGCGCATCAACGCAATCACCGTTTCGCCCACTCTCGCCGTGATGGCGGAGGCGGAACGCTACAAGGCGCGGGGCATCGACGTGGTGGACTTCGGTCCCGGCGAGCCCGACTTCCCTACCCCGGAGCACATCAAGCGCGCGGCCATCGCCGCCATCGAACAAAACTTTACCAAGTACACGCCAGCGGCAGGGATCGCGCCGCTGCGGAAAGCGATTTGCGACTGGCACGCCGCGCAGTTCGGCTCCACGTACGCGCCGAATGAGTGCATCGTCAGCGTGGGCGGCAAGCACGCGATTTTCAACGCCATCAACGTGCTCATCAATCCGGGTGACGAAGTGCTCATCCCGGTGCCCTACTGGGTGAGCTTTCCGGACATCGTGAAATACGCCGGCGGGCGGCCGGAGTACATCCAGACGGAAGCGAAGGACGGCTTCCGGCTGCGCGCTGAGCAGGTGGACAGCGCCATCGGTCCGCGGACGCGTATCCTAATCCTCAACTCGCCGTGCAACCCGACCGGCGCGGTGGTACCCCCGGACGAATTCCTGCGCATTTTCGAGGTGTGCAAGCGGCGTGGCGTGTGGCTGCTCTCTGATGAGTGCTACTCGCACTTCGTGTACGGCGAGGCGCGGCCGTTTTCGATCGCCAGCGTGCCGGAATCGAAGCCGCACCTCATCACCATCGGGTCGTGCTCGAAAACATTTGCGATGACCGGCTGGCGCGTGGGCTATGCGCTGTCGCCGGCGCCGCTGACGGAAGCCATGCTGAAGCTGCAGAGCCAGTCCACGTCGAACCCGACCTCCATCGCACAGCACGCGGCGCTGGAAGCGATGAAAGGGCCGATGGAGTCGGTGGGCACGATGCTGGCGGAGTACGCGCGGCGGCGGGAGCGAATTATCGCCGGGCTGCGCGCGATCCGCGGCATCACTTGCACGGAACCGCAGGGAGCGTTCTACGTCTTTCCCAACTTCGAAGCGCTGCTCGGCGACGGCATCCAGAGCACGGCGGACCTGGCCAAACAACTTCTCGAACGCGAGCACCTCGCCGTGGTGCCGGGCGAGGCCTTCGGCGCGCCGGGCTACCTGCGGCTTTCGTATGCCACGTCGATGGAACGCATCGAGGAAGGTCTGAAGCGGCTCGGGCGATTCTTCCAGTCCGCGAGCGCGGCCCCGTGAAACCCATTGCGGCACGCATCGAACCTCAATTCGTGCCGCGCATCTGGGGTGCGCGCACGCTCGCGCCGCTCTTTCCCAACAAAACGAATTTGGTGGAACCCGTTGGCGAAGCATGGCTGACAGGAAATGACTGCTGTTTCGCTTCGGGGCCCTGGGCCGGACGCACGCTCGGCGAATCGTGGCGCGAAATGCCGCCGGAATGGGCCGGCGCGCGAATGAATACCGGCGCCGCATTTCCGCTGCTGGTGAAGTTTTTGTTTCCGGAAGAGATTCTCTCCGTGCAAGTGCATCCCGACGACAGCTACGCGCGCCAACATGAAGCGGCGCAGGGCGGCGCCGGCAAATCGGAAATGTGGTTCGCGATAGAGGCGTGCGAGGGCGCGGAAGTGCTCGTCGGATTGAAGCCGGGCACAACGCCGGAGACGTTCCGGCGCGCCATTGCCGAGGGCACGGCAGAAAACTGTTTGCGACGGATTCCAATGCAAGCGGGCGATGCCGTGTACGTCCCCGCGGGCACGATGCACACCATCGGCCCGGGCCTAGTGCTATGCGAGATTCAGGAAAACTCGGACATCACCTATCGCGTGTACGATTACAACCGCAAGGACGCCACGGGCAAGGCCCGGCCGCTACACGTCGAAAAGGCTCTGGCGGTGACGAACTTCGGTGAACAGCTCGGTGGAAAGCTGGCTTCGTGCGCTACGGAGCACGGCACGCTGACGGAGACGTTTCTCGCCGCGTGCCGCTACTTCGCCACCGAGCGCTGGGATTTTTCCGCGCGCATCGGCGCGGTTACGTCGCGCGAACACTTCGAGCTGTTGATCATCCTGGAGGGTAGCGGCGAGATCGAATGCGGCCATGAGCGGTTGGAGTACGGTGCGGCGCAGGTGTGGATGATGCCCGCGGCGCTGGGCGCGTTTCAGCTCACGCCGCACGGGCGCACGTCGCTGTTGCGCACGTACGTGCCGGACATCATGCAGGACTTCGTCGCGCGGCTCGAGGAACAGCATGTGGGCGAAGACGCGTGGACGCGGATCGTGTTTCCATGAGTAAACCGGAAAAATTGCAGGCGCACGCCATCATCCTTGCGGGGGGCCGCGGTACACGCTTTTGGCCGCGCAGCCGCACGCGCACGCCGAAGCAGTTGCTCAACATCGTTGGCAAAAAGACGATGCTGGCGCAAACGGTGGAGCGGCTGCGGCCCGTGTTCCCGGCGTCGCGCGTGTGGGTAGTGACCAACGCTGCGCAGGCCGCGGCAGTGCGCAAACAAATTCCGGGAATCGCGGCGTCGCGCGTGCTGGCCGAGCCGGTTGGGCGCAACACGGCCGCAGCCATTGGGCTCGCCGCAATACATCTGGCGCGACAGAGCAACGACGCGCTGATGGCTGTCCTGCCCGCGGACCATTACATCGCCCATGCCGAGTTGTACCGCAAAATCGTCGGCGCGGCGCTGGAGGTGGCCAGCCAGGGGCGGTATCTCGTCGCGCTGGGCATTCCCCCGGCGGGCCCCGAAACCGGCTACGGCTACATCGAGCGCGCCGACGCCGTGCCCGCGGTGCTCGGCTCGCCTGTATTTCGCGTGCGGCGCTTTACTGAAAAGCCGGCGCAGGACATCGCGAAAGAATACGTCACTTCGGGCCGCTACTTCTGGAACGCGGGAATGTTTTTCTGGCGCGTTTCGACGTTTCTCGACCGGCTGAAGAAATATCTGCCGGCCACGCACGACGCGCTGATGCGCTTGGGAGACACGATCGGCACGCGCCGCTACGCGGCCACGCTCGCGCGGATTTATCCGAAGCTGGAAAATATTTCCGTGGACTACGCCATCATGGAACGCGCCACACAGCCGGGCGAACCGCAAAGCGTTTTTGTTTTGCCCGCGGAAGTTGGCTGGAGCGATATCGGCTCGTGGGCGGCGGTGTACATGCTGCAAGCGAAGAGTGCTGCGGAAAACGTTTCCGCGGGGGCGCATTTTGCGCTGGATGCCAGTGGCAACTTCTTGTGGAGTCCGGAGAAATTTGTCGCCGCCATCGGCGTAAATGATCTCATCGTTGTGGACACACCGGATGCGCTGCTCATCTGCCCGCGCGACCGCGCGCAGGACGTGGGCAAAATCGTGAAGTGGCTGGAGCAGAACAAGCGCAAGCAGCTTTTGTAACCTGCATTTCTCTTGCACCCTTTTCTTCCTCTACCTCCTTCCCTTCCTTTATACTTCTGACGCGATGTCACAGATCGTATTCGGCACAGATGGATGGCGCGGCGTAATCGCCGAGGACTTCACGGACGAGAACGTCCGCGCAGTGACGCAGGCGATTGCGCGGTACGTGGTGCGCTGCGAGCGGGCGGAAGACGGCGTGCTGGTGGGCTACGACACGCGCTACGGCTCGGAGCGCTTTGCGCGCATCGCCGCGGAAACCATCACCTCGACCGGCACACCGGTGTGGCTGGCGGATTCGTTCTGCCCCACGCCGGCGATTTCGCTGCTGGTGCGGCTGCGCGGCGCGGCCGGCGGCGTGGTGATTACCGCAAGCCACAACCCGTACAAATGGAACGGCGTGAAGTACAAGGCCAGCTACGGCAGCTCGGCCTCGCCGGCGATTGTTGCGCAGATTGAAAAGGAACTTGCGCATGTGCTCGCCGATAGCGTCCCTCCGTTGCCGCCGCGCAACAATTTGATTCACTCGCTCCATGTGCGCGCGCCGTATCTCGAGGCGCTCGAAAAATTAGTGGATTGGGAGCGGCTGCGCAGCGCGAAATTCCGCTTTTGCGTGGACCCCATGCACGGCACGGCGCAAGGTCTGCTGCGGGAAATCCTCACCAAGCACGGCGTGGCTTGCGACGAAATTCGCGGCACGCACGACCCGCTCTTTGGCGGCGTCAACCCGGAGCCCATCGAGCCGCACGTCGAGGCGCTGCGGTTGGCTGTCGTAAAGGGCGGCTACGACGGCGGCTTCTGCGCCGACGGCGACGGCGACCGCATCGGCGCGATGGACCGCGATGGCACGTTCATCACACCGCACCAGATTTTTTCCATCCTGCTGTGGCACCTGGCGGGCACGCGAAAGATTCCCGGCGACGTGGCGAAAACTTTTTCCGCAACCAAGTTGGTGGACAAGATCGCCGCGAAATACGGACGAAAACTGTACGAGACGCCCATCGGCTTTAAATATATTTGCGAGCTGATGCTGGAACGCGACATCCTGCTGGGTGGCGAAGAGAGCGGCGGCATCGGCACCAAGCTCCACCTGCCGGAACGCGACGCTACGGTGACCTCGCTGCTGCTGGCGGAAGTGATGGCGTGGCACGGCAAAACTCTGGGCGAGCTGGTGCGCATGCTGCACGCTGAATTCGGCGAGCATCACTACGGCCGCGTGGACCTCACGCTGAAGCCCGGACAAAAGGAAAAAGCTATCGAATACTTCGGCCACTCCAAATTGGACCGTGTGCTCGACTGGCCAGTTGTGCGAAAAGAAGACTTGGACGGCGTCAAAGCGTACCTCGGCGAAATCGGCTGGGTGATGGTGCGCGCGTCGGGCACCGAGCCGATGCTGCGCGTCTATGCGGAAACGACGAAGGCGGAAACGACGCGACGCGCGCTGGAAGGCGTAAGCGCGCTGGTGAGGAAATTGTAGCGAGCCACACATGGAAAAAATTAATCTGGCGGAAAAGCTGGCGCACGTGAGCGACTACTGGAGCCCGAAGATTGTGGGTGAAGTGAACGACTTCCACGTGAAGATTGTAAAATTTCAGGGCGAGTTCCTCTGGCATCACCACGAAAAGGAAGACGAAATGTTTTTGGTGGTGAAGGGCACCATGCGCATGCGCTTCCGCGAGCGCGATGTGCTGGTAAACGAAGGCGAATTCATCATCGTGCCGCGCGGCGTGGAGCACATGCCCGTGGCCGAAGGCGAAGTCCATGTGGTGCTGTTCGAGCCGAAGTCCACGCTGAATACCGGCAACGTGCGCAACGAACGCACCGTCGCTAAACTGGAAAGGATCTGACCCATTGAAACGGCGCCTCTATCAATTGGACGTTTTTACGCACACGCCTCTCGCTGGAAACCCGTTGGCGGTGATTACCGACGGCGACGGCCTCTCCACAAAAAAAATGCAGGCCATCGCGCGGGAGATGAACCTGTGCGAGACGGTGTTCGTACAGAAGCCGACGAGCGATCGCGCGTTGGCGCGGCTGCGCATCTTCACCACAACGCAGGAGCTGCCGCTGGCCGGGCATCCGGTGATCGGCACGTGGTTCCTGCTGGCGGAGCTGGGCGTGGTGCCGGCGCAAAACGGCGCGGTGCACGTCTGGCAGCAGACCGGCGCGGGCGTGCTGCCGGTCACCATCGAGTTCAAGGACGGCCGCCCCTCGCGCGTGATCATGACGCAGAAGGCTGCGCGGTTTTTCCCCGCGCGCGTGCCAAAGGCCGCGCTGATGCAGTCGCTGGGGCTGAAGCTGGCTGACCTGCATGCGTCGCTGCCGCTCGAATATGTGTCCACCGGCATTTTCAACCTGATGGTGCCGCTGCGTGGACGGAGCGTGCTGAAGAAAATCCGCATGGACGTACATGCCCTTTCCAAGCTCATTTCCGAGCACGGCACTCTGGCCTACTGCTTCGCGCTGGGGAAGCCCGGAAAAGTATTCGCTCGCGGGATGATTCCCTGGGAATTGTATGAGGACCCAGCCACAGGCTCGGCGGGCGGCTCGCTCGGCGCTTACTTGATGCGGCACAAGAAACTCGCCGCGGGCCAGCGACTGGAAATCACGCAGGGCGTGGAGATGGGCCGTCCGAGCCGCATCCACGTCACCGTGCAGTGCGACGTGGAGAAGCTGGTGCCGCAAGTGAGCGGGAGTGCCGTGCGCATTTTCGAAGGCATTATCGAAGCCTGAAAGCGCAACGGCTCAATTCAAACTTGAAATTCTGAGCCAGCAGCACGCGAGGCTGAAGGAGGGACACGATGCAAACCCATTCTCAATCCCGTTTTTTTGTGGGAGCACTCGCGCTGCTATTCGTTTTTTTCGGCCCGGAGATTGAACGCGTTCAAGCGCAAGCATCGCAAGCTCTCGCGACTCAAACGCAGGCGCAGACTCCGGCGCAGCAGGCCTTCGCTGAAGCGAACGAGGCCTACGACAAGCGTGAAAACGACAAAGCGCTGGCTGCGTACGAGCGCGCCATTCAGCTCGAGTCGAACAATCCGGACTTTCACGTGGGTCGGGCCAAAGCACTGGCCCGGCTGGCGCGCCATGCCGAAGCCGTCGAAGAATGCTCGGCGGCGCTGCGTTTGAAACCTGATAGCCCGATCGCGCTGCGCGACCGCGGGCACTACTACATCAATCTCCACCGGGTTGCGGATGCGATCCCCGATTTGAAGCGCGCGGAAAAATTGGAAAAAAAGGACCGCGAGATCTACTACCACCTGGCACTGGCTTACTACATCAATCGCGATTTCCGCCGCGCGGCCACGTCTTGGCAAGGATGCCTCGACAACGCCAGCAAGAATGACGACGTCGTTTCCTGCAGCGCCTGGCTCTATCCATCACTCGTGCGCGCGGGCCGCGAAGCAGAAGCGAAAAAAGTGCTGGAGCGAATCACGCCGGAAATGAAGCCCAAGGAGAATACCGCCTACTTCGACCGACTAATGCTGTTCAAGGGAGCGACCACCGAAGAAGAGGTTGCGAAAACAATGGAAAAAGACGGCGTTTCAAAACCCACGGTCGGCTATTCCATCGGATTGTGGCATCTGCTTAATGGGCGGCACTTCCGCGCAAAGCAGTACTTCGAAAAGGCAGCTTCCGCAGAAATCAAGTACGCGTTTGGGGCGGTCGCTGCGAAAGCTGAACTGAAACGGCTAAAACATCTGCCGTAGTAACGGCCAAGCTCGGCTGAGCTTCGCAGGGTTTTCGATTTACGAATTTGGGTTATTACACCGCGCAGAAATCAAGCTTCTGATTTCTTCCCCAGACCTTTGTGCAGTGCATCGAGCACGCCGTTGATGAACGGTGGGGCTTCGGTGGAGGAAAATGTCTTGGCGAGCTCGACGGCTTCGTCGAGGACGACTTTGAAGGGCGTTTCGCCGAGGCGCAACTCGTAAGCGGCGAGGCGGAGGATGGCGCGGTCAATGGCGGCCATGCGCTCTAGGCGCCAGTTGGCGGCGTGCTGCACAATCAATTCATCAAGGGACTTCAGCTCCGCCACGGCGCCTTCAAAAAGCTGGTTGGCAAAGACGCGGGTGTTTTGCTCCGAGCGCGCGTTTTTCCAGAAGCCGGACTCCACGCGCCACGGCTCCTGCTGGGTCATTTCCCACTGAAACAACATTTGGAGGGCGAACTCGCGGGCCTTGCTGCGGAGGGCCATGCTACTTGTGCTTCCGGCGCGAGTCGGGCGCGGATTTCTTTTGCGGCTTCGCCGCAGAGATTTTCCGCGCAAGGTTGGCCATTTCCACGGCGGCGAGCCCGGCTTCGAAACCCTTGTTGCCGCCCTTGCTGCCGGCGCGGTCGATGGCCTGCTCGAGCGTGTCGCAGGTGAGCACGCAAAAAGCCATGGGCACGCCGGTGTCCATTTGCGCGAGCTGGATGCCGCGCGCGGACTCCGAGCAAACGTAATCGAAGTGCGCTGTTTCGCCGCGCAGGACGCAGCCAATGCAAATCACCGCGTTGTACTTGCCGGACTCGGCTAACTTTTTCGCGGCGATGGGAATTTCAAACGAGCCGGGGACGCGCACCACATCCACCTGGCCGGATTCGGCGCCGGCGCGGGCCAGCGCGTCAAGCGCGCCGGAGAGCAGCCGCTCGGTGATGAACTGATTGAAGCGGCTGACGACGGCGGCGAAGCGCAGGCCATCGGCGCGGAAGTCGCCGCGGAATTGGTGGGGTTGCAGTTTGTCAGTCATCAATCACCAAAACTAAAATGCAGAAAAAGCCACACGGGCGACCTTCTGGTCGCCCCTACTTGCCCTTGAACTGCGCGGGGCGCTTTTCCAAAAATGCTTTGGTGCCTTCGCGCATGTCCTCGGTGGCGGCGCAAAGGCCGAAAAGCGTCGCTTCGAGGAACAGCCCTTCTTCCTGCGGCATCTCCATGCCGTGCTCGATCGCCTCCATGGCGAATTTTACGGCCAGCGGGGCGTTGGCGATGATTTTTTTCGCCAGGGCTTCCGCAGCGGGCATCAGCTCGGCGGGTTCGTAGATGTGATTCACCAGACCGATGCGCTGTGCCTCTTCCGCGTTGATCATGTCGGCGCCGAGGATCATTTCATGCGCCATGCCCTTGCCCACCAGCCGCGGCAGGCGCTGCGAGCCGCCGTAGCCGGGCATGATGCCGAGCTTTACTTCGGGCTGGCCGAGCCGCGCAGATTTGCTGGCAAGGCGAATGCTGCACGCCAACGCGAGCTCGCAGCCGCCGCCGAGCGCGAAGCCGTTGATGGCAGCGATGGAGGGCTTGCCCATGGTTTCGAGCATGTGGATCACGCCCTGGCCGAAGAGTCCGGTCTCGCGGCCAGAGACGGGGTCGCACTGGGCGAGCTCTCCGATGTCCGCGCCGGCGATGAAAGATTTTTCGCCCGCGCCGGTGAGAATGAGCACGCGGATGCTGGCGTCGTCGCGGGCATCGGCGAGGATGTCACGCAGCTCCACCATGGTTTTGTGGTTCAGTGCGTTCAGAACTTTCGGTCGATTGAACGTAATGTATGCAATCTGGTCTTTCTTTTCATAGAGCAAGTTTTCATAAGTCATCGAATGAGTGCTCCTTTGGGGCGCGAGCAGTTGTCAGTATTCAGTTTTCAGTTGTCAGCTCCGAGGCTCGAATATCGAATTTCCTCTTATGTTAGTCGCATTGCCTTGGGATTCTTCGGGTCGGTGTAATCATAGAAGCCGCGGCCGGCCTTGCGGCCATTCCACCCGGCCAGCACCATGCGCTTGAGGAGCGGCGGCGAGGCGAAGCGGCGCTCCTTGAACTCGTCGAACATGACGTTGGCAATATAGTGCGTGGTGTCGAGGCCGACGAAGTCGAGCAGCGTAAGCGGGCCCATGGGGTGGCCGCAGCCGAGCTTCATGGAGTTGTCAATGTCCTCGATCGAGCCAACACCTTCCTCAAGCGCGCGGATGGCGTCGAGCAGATAGGGCACCAGCAAGCGGTTGACGATGAAGCCGGTGCGGTCGCTGGTGCGCACGGGCGTTTTGCCGAGGCGCTTGCCGAATTCGACAATCTCTTCAAACACCGCCGGGTCGGTAGCGATGGTGCGGATGACCTCGACCAGCTTCATCACCGGCACAGGGTTGAAGAAATGCATGCCGAGGAAGCGGTCGGGGCGCGCGGTGGCAGTGGCCATTTCGGTGATGGAGATGGACGAAGTGTTGCTGGCGAAGATGGTGGACTTCGGACAGAGTTTTTCGAGCGCGGTCCAAAGCTCTTTCTTCGCGGGAAGCTGCTCGATGATGGCTTCGATGATGAGGTCGCAATCCTTGAGCGCGTCGAGGCTGACGGTGCCGCTCAGGCGGTTGCGGGTGGTGCCCCGGTCGGCGTCGGTGAGTGAACCTTTCTCCACCAGCCGCTGAAGGTTTTTCTCGATGGACTTGAGGCCCTTGTCCATCAGTTCCTGCGAAACTTCGCGGACCACTACGGTGCAGCCGGCCTGCGCGCAGACCTGCGCGATGCCGGAGCCCATGAGTCCGCAACCGACAACTCCCACTTTCTGTATGGCCATGATGATTCCTCCGAATGAATGCGAATCGTGCAATCGAAACGCGGCGGCTACTGCATGGACTCGACGATCACAGCGATGCCCTGCCCACCGCCGATGCAGGCGGTGGCCAGGCCATAACGCGCGTTGCGGCGGCGCAACTCAAAGAGCAGCGTCAGCACGAGGCGCGCCCCGGTGGCGCCGAGCGGGTGACCGAGCGCGATGGCGCCGCCGTTGACATTGACCTTTTCGCGGTTGAGCACCAGCGCTTTTTCCACGGCGAGGTACTGCGGCGCAAAGGCTTCGTTCACTTCGATCAAGTCCATCTCTTTCATGCGCAAAGAAGCTCGCTGCAAAGCAGCCTCCGAGGCAGGCACCGGGCCGATGCCCATGATGCGCGGCTCCACACCAACGGCCGCCCAGGAAACCAGCCGGCCCATCGGCTTCCAGCCGCGCTCCTGAGCCACTTTGGCATGGGTCATGACTACGGCGGCGGCGCCGTCCACGATGCCGCTGGCGTTACCAGCGGTGATGATGCCGTTTTTTTTGAAAGCCGGAGGCAGGGCTTCCAGCGTGGCCATGGTGGTCTCTGGGCGGCGGTGATCGTCTTCGGTGATGAGCTGCGTCTTGCGGCCGCTTTTGACTTCAACAGGCACCGTCTCATCGCTGTAGCGGCCGGCGCGGAAGGCATCTTCGGCGAGTTGCTGACTGCGCAATGCGAATTCGTCGCACTCGCGGCGAGTGATGCCGTACTCAGCCACGAGATTTTCGGCCGTGTCCGCCATGTAGCAGCCGCAGTAGGTGTCGAGCAGGGCCACGGTGAGCGAGTCTTCGAGCTTGCCTTCGCCGAGGCGGAAGCCACCGCGGGCGCCGCGGATGACGTGCGGTGCCTGGGTCATGTTCTCCATGCCACCGGCGAGCACCACTTTCGCTTCGTTCATCAGGATGCGGTGCGCGCCCTGGACAATCGCTTCCATGCCAGAGCCGCACAGCCGGTTGACGGTAACAGCGGGCGTTTCCACTTTCAGGCCGGCCTTCAGCCCCACGTGGCGAGCGCCGTAAAGGGCGTCGCCGCTGGTCTGCATCACATTGCCGAACACGACGTGCTCGAATTCCGCCGGGTCCACGCCGGAGCGGCGAATGGCTTCGCGCGAGGCGCTGGCGCCAAGGTCGAGCGCGGAGACATCCTTGAATGCGCCCGTGTAGCGGGACATCGGCGTGCGGGCTCCGGCAAGAATGACTACATCGGTGGGAAGCATGATGACAACTCCTAATCCTATGAATAAAAATCAGAGTGAAAGAACGGCGTCGCCGCCCTTCTTGCGCGCCTCTTCGAGGCCGAATTCGGCGCGATTAATCAAATCGGTGATGATGTCTTCGGCGTCGTAGTCCGGACGGCTCACCGCCTCAACTACGGAAGCGCTGAGCGAAGGCTGTGACTGGTTCCAGGGCGGTTGCACATTGCCGGAAACCTTGCGAAGTTTTTCCGCCAGGACCAGCGCATCGGCAAGTTTGGTGTCCGGCAGGATGAAAGCCAGCGCCCAACTGGTGTACTTCACCGCCAGGTCGTTCTGGCGCACGGTGGCTTGGAGCGCACGGGCCAGTTGCTCCATGTGCCGGTCGAACTGCGGCTCGCCGTGCTGGCGGAGCAGCTCCATCCCTTTGTCCATGGACAGAATCACCAGCGAGAGCGGCGTGTTCTGTGACTTGCTGCGATTGGCTTCGGATAGGAGGCAATCCTGATAGGAGCCGCGGCCGAGCAGTCCGGTCTTTTCGTCGGCGACGGCGAGCGTACGCATCAGCGAACGCAGCTTGGTATGGTTCACGCCGATGAGCACCTGGTCGCCGACAGCCTGCAGGAAGTAACTTTCATTCGGCTTCCATCGGCGAGTCGCGGCGTCGCCAACCACGAGAAAGCCGGAGACCGCCTGCGTTTCGCGGTCGGTAAGCTGCACGCCGAGAGCGCAGGCCAGGCCCAGATCGCGCAACGCCGGCTCGTCCGCCACATCCAGCTCGAAGGCGCCCATGTCGTCCGGCTTGGCGTGCGCGAGCGGGCCCAGCAGCTTCACAATCTGCGCGCCGCCGGACGGGTCCACGCCTTGCGCGCAGTATTCGGAGGCCATTTGCGGGGGCTGGCCCGGCGGGCCTACCACGGTCAGGCAGCGCGCCACCTTCAGGTATTTACCGATTTCGTTGACGGCGGTGGAGAGCACAGCCTTGGGAGTGGACTGGCGGTGCACGGCCCGGGTGATTTCGGAAATCTTGCCGAGGTCGCGCAGCGTATCGGCGCTGTACGTGCCGCTGGCCGAAGTAACAGGCTCGGCAGAAACGGCTTCGACGCGCGGGGGCTCCGCGGCCTTGCGCGCGGCCGAACGCGGCGGCCGCCAGTTGGCCAGCTCATAGAGATTGTTCAGGCGCTGGTTGGTGTCTTCCTCGCCGGGAAACATCTCCGCGATTTTCTGCAGGCGCTCCACAGCCTTGGCGTGCAACGAGTACTGCAGAAAGATTTCAGCTTGCACGATGAAGTCTTCGAGCGCCTGCTGGGCCCGCGCGCCATCCGATTGCGGGGCGGCGCTGGGACCGGCCTGCTGTTGTCCGAAGCTCGTGGACTGCCCCGCGGCTGTGATAATTTTGCCCATGCGAGCGCCGATGCCTCGGAGGTACGAGGGGTCGGTCTTGCCTTCCAACGCCTTCATGCGCTCATGGTTGAACGGGTCGTAGGCATCAATGTCAATGATGCGGTCCAGAGCAGAGCATGCGCCTGGCACGTTGCCCGCCGAGAGATACAGGTCGAAGAGCTTGGTGAGGACAACGAAGTACTTAGACTCGCGGTTGAGCTCGTCGTACATTGTGCCGCAGAATTCGGCCACCGGCAGCGAAGTGGGATTCGATTCCAGCAGCTTGTCCATGTACGCCGTAAACTCCGCGTGTCGCTTGCCGGCGAACATGCGGTCCTTGACGGCGGAAAAAACTTCCGCGGCGGGCTGGCCCTGGCTGGCCTTCAGATAAAAGTCGGCCAGCTCGAACATTTTTTCGAAGCTGTCCGAATTATCCCGGTAGACCCGCTCGATGATGGCGCGGGACTGATCCAGCTGGCCGCTCTGCATGAGCGCCGTCCCCAACGTGGAAAGAAATGCGCTATCGCTTTCCGCAGGGGGGAATGGCTCCAGCAGGCGCACCGCTTCCTGCGGGACTCCCTTGCGCAGAAACGCTTCCGCATAGAAGAGCGCAACGCTGCGGTCGTTCGGCGCGAGACGGTGCGCGCGCGAGAAGAGTTCGATAGAAGGGTCGATCTGGCCGGCGGCCAGGGTCAGCTGCCCGGCACGCAGCCAGCCGCGGGAAGCCACGTCGGATTTCCCGACTTGCTCGCCGAGTTCGCCTACTTTTTTGTGCCGCTCGGGGTTTTCCGGATCCAGCGTGGCGATTTTCTCATAGCAGTTGAGCGCCGAAGATCCGTCCTTTAGTTTGAGGTACTCCTCGCCAGCGGCGGCGTAGGACTCGATCGCTTCATCGCGCTTGCCCTGACGCTGAAGGAGGACCGCGAAGCGAATCATGCGCTCGGGCGACTGCGGCACCGATTTCAAGAATCGGGCGTAGAGCGCGGCGGCACGAGTGATGTCGCCGGAGTCGGTGAGCCGGTCGAAAAGAATTCCGTGATACTCGGCAGCGCGAACCGCGTCGCCCAGGCGGGAATAAATGTCGCCAAGCGCCTGCACGGCTTCCTGGTTGTTGGGAAACTCCCGCAGGACGGCCTGATACTCCTCGGCGGCGTCCTGGAGTTTGTTTTTCTCCAGATACTTTTTAGCGCGTTCGAGGTGTTTGTTGGCGTCCGAGCTCATGCGCGTTTTGGGCGACCCGCAGGGCGGGAGGCAACGGACAATCTGGCCGCTCCCGCGCGCTGAAACCAAAAGACTATATATCCTACGGAGGAGTTCGCCCAGAAGCAAATTGCGCGGCTGGCTCCGGGGTCATTTCGCCGGCGGGGCCTCGGGACTGCCGAACAACTCGCTGGTCCGGGAGCGAATGTCGCCCACGGAAAGGCCGCTGCGCGCCACCGCGAGGAAACCGAAGAACAAGAAGGGGATCGTCAGCAGAAGATAGGCCACAATGGAAAAGCCCGCGGCCCGCGTCTTTTCCACGCCGAAAAGAGTGAGTCCCAAAACGCAGAAAAACTGGTAGGAGCCCACATTGGCCGGCGCGTTGGGCAGGGCCACGCCGAAGTTGATGATGAGTAGCACGGCGGCCATCGGCCCAAGCTCCAGGCCGATTCCGTAGGCTCGGCTCATCGCCCACAGTGCCAGGATTTGAAGAGTAGGAATGAGTGGCGACGTCGCGGCCGCGCTGTAGAAGCCCGCCGAAGTGCCCAGGACGCGAATGCCTTCCAGCAACGGCGCAAGTTTTTTCCGAATGCGATGGCGCAGAGGATGCGCTCCTTCCGGCAGCACCGGAACGCGGTTCAGATAAATAACGCCGGCCATGAACAAAACGGAAAGGGAAAAAATGACCACGCCAAATATTTTCGCCGCGCGCGCGAACTCGCCCGGAAGAGACACGAAGAAGGACGCAGCACCCAGCGCGGTAGCCAGCACCATCCCATCCATCAGGCGCTCGACGCCGACTGTTGTGAATACTTGCGTCAAGCCAATGGACGTGTCGCGCGAAATCAGAAAAGTGCGTAATAGTTCTCCGGAGCGCAACGGCAGAATCTCATTGGCGAACAGGCCCGCGTAAATGGCCCGCACTGTTTGGCTCAGGCGGACGCGAGCGAACGACAGCAGCAGCAGCCTCCAGCGCACCCCCTGAACTACATAGCTCAGCAGATCGAGAACAATCCCCAGCACAACCCAGCCCCAGCGGATCCCGCGAAGATCGTGCAGCAATTTTTCCGGATGGATGTCGTGCAGCACCCACAGCAGGCACGCCAGGGCGAGAAAATACGCGAGCCAGCGGATCCGGCTGCTGGAACGCGCAGCAGGTCGCGCGGCGGTGGAGGAAGTGAAATTCACGGGTGTGCCGTCCGCGCGCCGGCGGTCTGTTCGATCCAGTGCAGGCCATCGCGAAGAGTGTTGAAGAAAGCGGCGCGGTTGCCGTCGAAGCGGTGGTTGCGCGCCTCCACGATCACAGTTTTTTTTGGTCCCCCTGCAAGCTGGGAGAGTTTCTGATAGGTGTCCTGCGATTGGAAGTCATCCTGCGAAGAATTGAGCATCAGCAGCGGCACCGGCGCAATCTGAGGCACGTACGGCCCACTGGCGAATGCCGGTTCATTGGGATCTTTTCGAGTGATCCACGACGTCGCGTCGTACCAGTGCCAGGCCAGGAGGTTCCGCTCGGGCAAGCCGATGGCGACGAAGCCTAGCAGCAGGTCGCGGTTCGCCGGGCCTGCCGCGCCGAGCAGCGCGAGGCCGGCGCCTTCCGACCAGCCGACGAGAATGATGGGGCGTGGGAACTGGCCGCGCGCCCACTCCATCAGCGTGCGGAAGTCGGAGTTCACTTCACTTTCCTTCAGCATGGTTTTGCCCGTAAAGCTTTCGAGGTACACCTTGGAATCTAGGCCAAAGGTGTCGTAGCCCCAGGAGGCCATCGTCTCCGCCATGGTGATGGCCATTCCGCGCCAGCCGCCGTCGCCGCAGGCGTAGAACACGATGGGCTTCGATTCCGGCTGCGCAGCACGGGCTCCGGGGAAAAAATATACGGCCTGCGCTTTGCCGCGGACCGCCGGCGCGTTCCTGCCCGGGACCGGCGCCTGCCCGAGCGCCGGCGAAGCGCAAAGGGCGAGCGCGAGTGCCGCGCCGATGGAGTGAACCCGCATCATGCGGTGACTTCCTCCTGTAAGCCGTTCTCATCCTCTTCGAGTTCCGAAACTTTGGCCAGCGCCAAACCGACGGCCGGCAAGTGCCGGACACTGCGATAAACTATGTACCGTGGCTCCCAGCTCGTCGCGTACTTGGCCTTGAAGTCGCGCAGGCCCTGGTAGCTGAACAGAAATTTCATCCGCTGGAAGAAGAGGTAGATGGCGCGCTCCTCGGGGCCGGCATCAGCGCGCTCGGCGAGCCCGGCGATGGGGGCCATACCGAGATTGAACCGCGAAAAGCCTTGCTCCTTGTTCCACTGGAAGAGCTTCACGAAGAGGTAGTCAATGATGCCGTTTTCGACCTGCGCAGTGCGACGCATTAAATCGACGGTAGCTTCGCCCTTGCTGTAGGAAGGAATGATGTTCACAAACGCCAGGGGGCGGCCATCGGGCGATTCCGCGACGAACAGGGGCGTGGAGCGCAGGTAGTTCTCGTCAAACCGCCCAAGAGTAAACGTGCGCTCGCGGCGGCTGTTCATTCCCAGCCATTCGTCGGAGACAATTTTAATGCGGGCGAGAGTGTCATCGTCAATCGGCGGCGGATAGTACTTGCAGGTGACGCCCTGCTTTTCAAAATAGTTCAGGCGGTTGCGCAGGTGCCGCGCGGCTTTACCCGAAATAGAGAATTGGGTGAGGTCCACAATTGCGTCCTCGCCCAGTTTCAGTCTTTTCAGGCCAAACCGCTCGTAGCACGGCAAGAAATCCGGCAGGGTCTGGTAGAAGGCGAAGCGCCAGTCATTCTCGTCGCAAAGGGCGACGAAGCTGCCGATAATTTCCTCGAACTCCTCCTCGGGCCCCACGGGATCGGCGAGGGCCAGAGCGACATTGCCGCCCACTTTGTAGGCGATGGCGGAATTGCCGGAGCGCGAAAAGAGGTAGGACTTGTCCGGCCAAGCCTTAAAGAAATCGAGCGACGAGCGACCGTACCGCTCGTTCAACCGAGTCATCTGCTTCGCTTCGTGCGGGTGCGTGGCGAACTCATAAACTGCAGGCCGGAAAACCGAAAAGATGCTGTACAACAGAGCGCTGGCGCTGATCACATAAAGCGAATCGAGGAACCATGCGGCGAAGTGCGTCCGAGGCACCAGCCGTGGGTCGCCGGCGAGGGTGAAGAAACGGAGCGTTGTCGGAATCGCATCATACCAGTGAAAGTTGACGCCGAACTCGTGCGCCTCGAGGACCCATAGCCCCAGGCTGCCGTAGCCCACTACGATCACCAGCGCCAGGGCCAGCCGTCCGAGCACCTCCCGGAAGTCCGGCACACTGCTGCGCACGGTGAAATGGCGTCGCACGGACAGCAGCAAACCGACTTGCACCAGGCTGAGAGTCGCTTCCTCGTAGTCCAAACCCTTGGCCAGATGAAAGAATACGGAAAGGACTGCGAAAGCGAACGCAAGCTGCCAGGCCCGCTTCTTGCGCTTGTAGATATTGAGCGCGATGACCACCAGCGCGAAGCCAATCACCAGAGTGAGCGAGCGCGTGAGGTGGAGAAATTCGAGGGGGAAAATGTCACGCAGGATGCGGTTGCGCTCGGGCAGGTTCCGTCCCATGACGGAATAAATATTCAGCAACCCGCTGCCCAGCGTGACCAGCGTGGAAAACAAGACGACAAACCGGATCCGCTTGCGCAATTTCATCCGCGCTTATTCCTTCTTCCCTTCTCCACGGTTGGATTCGTAGCGCAGCACGCTGAGTTTTCCGGATGGTTCGAGAATCGCCGCCCTGACCTCTTCCACGTTAAAGACACCCTGGCTGCGCAAATTGGAGAGCAGGTCCTCGCGGCTGAAATTCTCGCGGCGCAAATTTGCCTCGATCATGTGGCCATGATGAACCAGCAGAGTGGGTACGCCTTCGATGGCGCGCTCCATCCGCCGGCTGGAAAAGGCCGCGCGACCCACCAGCCAATTGGCGGCGAGAACCGTCGTCGCGCCGATCAGCCCGCCGGTAATGGAGTTGTCGGGCCCGATCATCGCGTTCTGCAGCACGTTGCTGATCATGAGCAGGACAATCAGGTCAAACGGTGTCATTTGCGCCACCTGCCGCTTGCCGATCAGGCGGAAGGCGATGAGCAAGAATACATAGACGACCAACGATCTCAGGATTTTCTCCAAGATAGGGATGTCCGGCATCCATATTTGCATCGCCGCTCCTTCTGTGGGCCGCAAGCCGATATTTGGATGGCGCGGCTCGCATTCCTTCTGCGCGATCGCCCGCGCCGCTGGCCATGAGCCTACTCCCGCCAGCACACAATTGCCAAGATCACGGCGGGTGCGGCCTGCACTGGCCGGATGCGGCAAATTGTGTCAAACTGCAGTGTTCGAATTACTTGAAACTTGGAAGCAGTTTGGATTGCTCCAGCGCAAAGTGCGCAGGGAACAACCTCGAAGGCTCACCGTAAATGGATCCGCAGTTCGTCCGAAACTTCTGCATCATCGCGCACATTGACCACGGCAAGTCCACACTGGCCGACCGCCTGCTTGAATTAACGGGCGCGCTCACGCAGCGGGAAATGCAGGCGCAAGTGCTGGACTCCATGGACCTGGAGCGCGAGCGCGGCATCACCATCAAGGCCAAGAGCATTCGCCTGCAATACGCCGCGCGCGACGGCCAGACTTACCAGTTCAACCTGATCGACACGCCGGGACACGTGGATTTTTCTTACGAAGTTTCCCGGGCGCTTTCCGCATGCGAGGGCGCGCTGCTGGTAGTAGATGCGAGCCAGGGTGTCGAGGCGCAGACCGTTGCCAACACCTTTCTCGCCGCACAGCATCACCTGACCATCATCCCGGTGATCAACAAAATTGACCTGCCGGCGGCGCAGCCCGACCAGGTGAAAGAGCAAATCGAAAACGTGTTGGCCATTCCGGCCGGCGACGCGCTGCTCATCAGCGCGAAGAGCGGGATCGGCGTCGAAGAAATCCTCGAAGCCATCGTGAAGCGCGTGCCGCCGCCCAAGGGCTCGGCGGAAAACCCTCTGCAAGCGCTGATCTTCGATTCATGGTTCGACACCTACCGCGGCTGCGTCGTGCTGGTGCGCGTGATGGAAGGCCGCCTCACCCGCGGCACAAAGATCCGGCTCTGCTCGAATAACGAAGTGTACGAGGTGGAGAACCTCGGCACGCTGACGCCGAAACCCGTGGTGCTGGACGAGTTGGCCGCTGGCGACGTGGGTTTTGTCATCGCCAACATCAAGCGCGTGGCCGACGCGCGCATGGGCGACACCATCATCGAAGCCGACCGCCCGGCGCCGCCGCTACCCGGATTCGAAGCGATCAAGCCCATGGTGTTCGCGGGGCTGTACCCCGTGCTCGCCGACCAGTACGAACTGCTGCGCGATGCGCTGGGCAAACTGCAGTTGAACGACGCCGCCTTTTTCTACGAGCCGGAAAATTCCGTCGCGCTGGGCTTCGGCTTCCGCTGCGGCTTCCTTGGCCTGTTGCATATGGAAATCGTGCAGGAGCGGCTGGAGCGCGAATTCGGGCTGAACCTGATCAGCACCGCACCCAGCGTGCGCTATCGACTGACCACTACCGCCGGCGAAGTGATGGAGGTGGACAATCCCACCAAGTTTCCGCCGCCGAACACGATTGACTTAATCGAAGAGCCGATGATCACCGCGATGGTCATCACTTCCGAGGAGTCTGTCGGCGCCATCCTGCATTTGTGTGAGGAAAAGCGCGGCACGCAGAAAAACTTCGAATACCTCTCGCCGAAGCGCGTGATGCTCACCTACCAGTTGCCGCTGAATGAAATCGTGCTCGATTTCTACGACCGGCTGAAGAGCGCTTCGCGCGGGTACGCTTCGCTCGATTACCATTTCGCCGGCTATCACGACTCCGACTTGGTGAAGCTGGACTTGCTGGTGGGCGGCGAGCCGGTGGATGCGCTCTCCATGATTTGTCACCGCGAGCAGGCAGAGGAGCGCGGGCGCGATCTGGTAAGCCGCCTGCGCAAATTGATCCCGCGGCAAATGTTCGAAGTACCCATCCAGGCAGCCATCGGCAGCCGCGTGATTGCCCGCGAAACGATTTCCGCCATTCGCAAGAACGTGCTGGCCAAATGTTACGGCGGTGATGTCAGCCGAAAACGCAAACTCCTCGAAAAGCAGAAAGAAGGCAAGCGCCGCATGAAGCGCGTGGGGCGCGTGGATATTCCGCAGGAAGCGTTCCTCGCAGTGCTGAAGGTTACGAGCACCACAGAGTAGTTCCACCGGAGTTCAGGCTTCAATTTCTTCAAGCTCCTTTACTTCCGGCCTTGCATTCGCTACCTTTTCCGCGCAGGAATCTCCAAGGAGCCGCTATGAAAGAGAACAACATGATTGCCGCCACGCTGACCGTCGCGTTCTACACCGGTCGCGGCGGGGCCATGAGCTTGCCGCAGATCATCGCCACCTATAACGAGATGCACCGCATGCTGACGAAGCAGACGTCCGGCAAGAAGAAAAAGAAGAGATAGCACGCAAAAATAATATGGGCGGGCTTTCGCCCGCCCTGGTGCGTCCGGATCAGCGAATCCGTAGTTTTCTGACTTCCTTGCTTCGTACTTCCCTACTTCTTTCCTTTCACTTCCGCGGCAAGGCGCCCGCGATGCAGTTGCACGGCGATCTCGTCGCCGACCGCGACCTGCGCCGCATCGCGGACCATGGCACCGCTCGCATCCGTCACAATTGCGTAGCCACGCTCGAGCACGCGCAGCGGGCTGCGCTCGTCAAGCTGGAGCATCAGCCGCGCGACGCGTTGGCGTTGAGCGTCGAGCTGGCGATCCATGCGCACGCGCAAGTCGCTCTGGCGCTGTTCAAGACGCAAACGCAGCGGCGGAATGCGCCCACGCAAGTCGAATGCGGCGATATGCGCCTGCGCCACCGTGAAGCGCTGCCGCGCGGCTTGCAAGCGATGCTGGAGAAATTCCGTCATGCGCCCGCCGATTTCATCTAAGCGCTGCTGGCCCTGGTGCAACATGTCCTCGAGGCGGCGGAAGCCGGGGTGCGCGAACAGTTCCTGCAACTGGTGGCGCCATTCGAGCAGGCGATAGCGCATGTGTTGCACAAGCTGCTGCTCGAAGGCGGCAATCTGCGCAAGAAATTCCTGCCGCGCGCGGACCACAATCTCCGCGGCGTTGGACGGCGTCGAGGCGCGCACGTCGGCGGCAAAATCGGCGATGGTGAAGTCCGTTTCGTGGCCCACGGCAGAGATGACCGGAATTGTGGACGCGGAAATCGCGCGCGCGACGATTTCCTCGTTGAAGGCCCACAAATCTTCGATGGAGCCGCCGCCGCGCGCGAGGACGATGACGTCCACCAGTTGTTTCCGGTTTAGATATTTCAGCGCCTCGACGATGTCTTTCTTCGCGTCGTCGCCCTGCACACGCGCGGGATAGATGACCACGTGCGCATTCGGGAAGCGTTTTTTCAGGATGCGCAGAAAATCGCGCAGAGCGGCGCCGGATGGCGAGGTGACGATGCCGATGCGCCGCGGCAGCACCGGCAGTGGCTTTTTACGTACTTCGTCGAAGAGGCCCTCGGCGGCAAGTTTCTTTTTCAGTTGCTCGAAGGCCAGTTGCAGTGCGCCCAGGCCGACGGGCTCAATTTGTTCGACGTAAATCTGGTATTCGCCGCGCGCTTCGTACACGCGCACCGAGCCGCGCACGGTGACGTGCAGCCCGTCTTCAGGACGGAACTTCAGCAGCCGCGCGTGATTATAGAAGCAGACGCAGCGGATCTGCGCCTTGGCATCCTTCAGCGTGAAGTAAATGTGCTTGGATTGCGCCTGCTTGCAATTGGAGATTTCGCCTTCCACGCGGATGTCGGTGAACTCGCCGGCCAGCAGGTCGCGGATGCGCGCGGTCAATTCGGTGACTGTCCACGTCTTGCGCTCGGGTGCAAGATTGAAAGTGAATTGCGTCATGAAATTATTTACGGAGCGACATCATCCATGCCAGCAGCGTGATGATTGCGCTCACCACCAAACAGCTCACCACGGGGAAATAGAACAGTCCGTTTTTGGTGCGGTGGACAATATCCCCAGGCAACTGTCCCAGTCGAAAGGGCAGTCCGCCGGGGCGGACGCCGAAGTAGAGCAGAATTCCCAGCGCAATGAACATCGCGCCGATGAAAATAAATAGCCTGCCAGTTTCCCGGATGACGTCCATCAGCGGTCATTCTACCTGAAGTTTGCAGGGGCGGGCTAAAGACCGGCCCCGATGCAAAGGAACCAGGCGAATGTTACAGAAGCTCGTGGCCGGAGAAAAAGTAGCCGGTTTCGAACGCGGCGGTGTCCGGCGCGTCGGAACCATGGACGCAGTTGTTGCCAATGCTCTCGGCGAGGTCGCGGCGAATGGTGCCGGGCGCGGCGTTGGCGGGATTCGTGGCGCCCATGGTGTCGCGCCACTTCAGGATGGCGCCTTCCGCTTCCAGCACCATGGCGATCACTTTGCCGGAGCTCATGAACGCAGTGAGCTCCTCGAAGAATCCCTTGCCGCGATGCACAGCATAGAAGCCTTCGGCTGCGGCTTTGGTCAGGCGCAGCGATTTGATGGCCACGATGCGGAAGCCCGCCTTGTGAATCCGCGACAGAATTTCGCTTTCCAGTTTGCGGCCAACCGCGTCGGGTTTAATAATTGCGAGCGTGCGTTCGATAGCCACTCTAGGTTCCTCCCAAGAATGTAGCAGCGGCGGGATAATCCCGCCGCTACTTCAGTGCTGCAGCCAATGTTGCCCCGATATCTGCCGGACTCTGCACAGTGTGGATGCCGGCGGCGGCCATGGCTGCGTATTTTTCCTTCGCAGTTCCCTTGCCGCCGCTGATGATTGCGCCCGCATGACCCATGCGGCGTCCTGGCGGGGCGGTCTGTCCGGCAATAAAGCCCACCACTTGCTTCTTCACATGCGCCTTGATGAACTCCGCAGCGGTTTCTTCTGCGTTGCCGCCGATCTCGCCGATCATCACGATGGCGAGCGTGTCCGGATCTTCGTGGAACAGTTTGATGGCATCGAGGAACGTGGTGCCGATAATCGGATCGCCGCCGATGCCGATGCAGGTGGATTGTCCGATGCCGAGCCGCGTGAGTTGGTCCACCGCTTCGTAAGTGAGCGTGCCGCTGCGGCTGACCACGCCGACGTGTCCTTGCTTGTGAATGCTGCCGGGCATGATGCCCATCTTGCACTGGCCCGGCGAAATGATGCCCGGACAATTCGGGCCAATCAGCCGCGTTGGTTTTTCGCGCAGCGCCGCCGCGACGCGCACCATATCGCAGGTGGGAATGCCTTCCGTAATGCAGACAACCAGCGGCAGGCCCGCGTCCGTGGCCTCGAGGATTGCGTCGGCCGCATAGGGCGGCGGCACAAAAATCACCGACGCATCGGCGCCGGTTTCTTTTACCGCGTCCGCGACGGTGTTGAACACAGGTTTGTCGAGGTGCTTCGTTCCGCCTTTGCCCGGCGTGACCCCGCCAACCACTTTGGTTCCGTATTCGATCATTTGGGTGGCATGAAACGTTCCTTCGCGCCCTGTAAAACCTTGCACGAGGACTCTTGTCGTACTGTGAACGAGAACGCTCACCGCGCACCTCCCGCGAGGCGCACAATTTTCTCCGCGCCGTCCTTCATGCCATTCGCAATCGTGAAGTTCAGGCCGGAGTCCTTCAGGATGCGCTGGCCTTCGGCGACGTTGGTGCCTTCCATGCGCACGACAATGGGTACCTGGATGCTGAGTTCGCGCGCGGCGTCCACCACGCCGGTGGCCAGCACGTCGCAGCGCAGGATGCCGCCGAAGATGTTGATGAATACGCCGCGCACATGCGCGTCGCTGAGCAGAATCTTGAAGGCGTTTTTCACCTGCTCGGCGCTGGCGCCTCCGCCGACGTCGAGGAAGTTCGCTGGGCTGCCGCCGGCCAGCTTGATGATGTCCATGGTGGACATCGCTAAGCCCGCGCCGTTGACCATGCAGCCGACCGTGCCGTCGAGTTTGATGTAGTTCAGTCCGTATTTCGAAGCTTCCACTTCGAGCGGCTCCTCTTCGTCGAGGTCGCGCAGTTCGCGGATTTCCTTGTGGCGGTAAAGCGCGTTGTCGTCGAAGGTCATCTTGGCGTCCAGCGCAACGACGCGGCCATCGCCGGTAATCACGCAGGGGTTGATTTCCAAAAGCGACGCGTCCGTTTCCACAAACGCGCGATAGAGCGCCTGCATGAACGGGACGGCGTTGGTTACCACTTCCGGCGCGAGGCCGAGCCCGAAGGCTAGCTTGCGCGCCTGGTACGGCTGCATGCCGACGACGGGATTAATCTGCTCGCGCAGGATGGCTTCAGGATGCTCACGGGCGACTTCCTCGATTTCCATGCCGCCAGCGGCACTGGCCATGAAAACCGGGCACGCCGTGGCGCGGTCTACCAGCACGCTCATGTAGATTTCGCGCTTGATGTCGAGGCCCTCTTCGATCAGCACTTGCTTCACAATGCGGCCTTCGACGCCGGTCTGCGGCGTGACGAGTTTCATGCCCAAAATCTGTCCCGCCAACTCCCCGGCCTGCTCGGCGGACTTGGCCAGCTTCACGCCGCCACCCTTGCCGCGGCCGCCGGCGTGGATCTGTGCCTTCACCACAACCACAGGCGTGCCCAGGCGCTCGGCGATGGCCCGCGCCTCATCTCTCTTGAAGGCCACTTCGCCACGCGGCGTGGGCACTCCGTAGCGCGCGAGGATGGCCTTAGCCTGATATTCGTGGATCTTCATCAATTGTCCTGTGGTTCGACCGCTCGGAGGGTCTCACCGGAAACAGTGCTAGAATTCGGGGCGACGCAAAGCGAATCAGTTTACCCGCAACGGCGGAAACGAGCAAGGCGAAGGCGTTTCGCGGCGGTCCCGCGCTGCGGACGCCGCAACATCGAAAACAATGCTTCTCGAAGCGCTGCAAAAAGTTGTAGCCGGAGAAGACCTCACCCGCGGCGATGCCAAAGCGGCGATGACGCAGATCCTCGCCGGGCGCGTCAGCGACGTGCAGATTGCCGGTCTGCTCACCGCGCTGCGCGCGAAAGGCGAAACGGTGGACGAATTGGTCGGCTTCGCCACCGCCATGCGCTGTCACGCCGTGAGCATCTATCCGCCCGGGCACAAACCGCTGGCCCGCCTGCTGGTGGACACCTGCGGCACGGGCGGCGACGCGCGCGGCACGTTCAACATTTCCACGACGACGGCGTTCGTAGTGGCCGGCGCGGGCGTGCATGTGGCCAAGCACGGCAACCGCTCGATCAGCTCGCAATGCGGCTCGGCGGATGTGCTCGAAGCGCTGGGCGTGAATATTAATTTGCCGCCGGAGCGCGTAGGCGCGGCCATTGAGCAACTGGGCATTGGATTTCTCTTCGCGCCGGCGCTGCACACCGCCATGAAGCACGCCATGAAAGCGCGCAGCGAATTGCGCCTGCGCACCGCGTTCAATCTGCTCGGACCGCTGACCAACCCGGCGGGCGCCTCGGCGCAAGTGCTGGGTGTCTATGACGCGTCGCTGACGGATTTGCTGGCCCGCGCATTGGCAGAACTGGGCAGCATCCGCGCGTTTGTGGTGCACGGTGCGGATGGGCTGGATGAAATCTCACTGAGCGGGGAAACGCAGGTCGCGGAATTGCGTGACGGCAAGGTGAGCAGCTACTCCATCGTGCCGGAGGATTTCGGCCTGCGCCGCGCACCGCTCGAGGCCATGGCCGGCGGCGACGCCAAAACCAATGCGAAGATTCTCCGCCGCGTGCTCAAAGGCGAGCTCGGCCCACACCGCGAAATCGTGCTGGCCAACGCCGCTGCGGCGCTCGTCGCTGCGGGCCGCGCCACGGATTTCCTCGACGGCGTGCGTATCGCCGCTCAGTCCATCGACTCCGGCGCAGCCCAGACCAAGCTCGATGCACTCATCGCCTTCGCACAAGAATCGAAAATAGAAAATGGAAAATAGAAAATAGAAAAGAGCAAACCAGACAGCCGCCCCAGGGCAAATCGCGACCGTTGAACTTCCTGTTTTCTATTTTCCATTTTCTATTTTCTATTCCTGTTCTTGCAGGAATCGAGCGGCGACGACGAACGACGCGACGCAGAACACCGCAAACGCGGCGGCTTCGATGGCCACGGTGCGCGGGTCACCGAAGCCAATGGTGAGGTAGCGCATCAGGTCCACGTGCCAAGTGACGGGATTGGCCAGCGCGGCGCCGCGGAACCACGCCGGCAGCGGCTCCAGCGGATAAAACATCGAGCTGGCAAACAGAAACACAAAATAGAAAACGGACGTGACGCTATTGAAGACGTCGTTGCGGCGGGTCCACAAGGCGAAGATCGCATAGAAGAAAAACCAGCCGGCGGTGCCGCCGGCCACAACGAAAAGCAGCAGCGGCAGCAGGTCCACACGCAACGGGATGCGGAGTGCGAGCGCGCCGAGACTCAGCGTGATGCCTGCTTGCAGCAGCGCGATGAACACGGTGAACAGCACCTTGCCCAGCAGGTACTCGGCGCGGCTGAGCGGGTAGGTGAGCATCTCGTAGAAGATGCCGTTGTCGCGGTCGAGAAAAAACGACCACGAGGTGTTCGAGGCAATTCCGAAGCTGGCCATGCCCAGCACGCCGGCAAGGAAAAACGAGTTGTAGTCCACGCCGAGCAGCGGAAACTGCGTGCCTACCATGTAGTTCATCATCACGCCGAACACGAGCAAATAGCCAAGCGGGTAGAACAGGTCCCAGAAAATAAACGTCAGGTTGGTGACGCGGATTTTGCCTTCGCGGTACAGCATCGCGGATATAGCCGACATGATTCGCTCCTGTAGGAGCGGCTTCCCGGCTCCGGGAAAGCCACTGCTACTTCATCAACTCCACAAAAATATCTTCCAGGCTGGCGCCGCTGACTTCCACGCGCAGCACGCGCTCGCGTTTGGCCAGCTCGGCTACCAGCGCCAGCACGCGCGCCTCGTCGGCCTTCACGCTGAATTCCACGCTGTTGCCACTGACGCTCATCCGCCGCGGCGCAAGCGGCGCGAGTTGCTGCTCGATGGCGGCAGGCAGCTTTTCGAACGTGAGCGAAACGTCGTACACGTTCTCGGAGAGCAGCTTCAGCGCGTGCAGGTCGCCGCGGGCCACTTGCTTGCCCTTGTTCATGATCAAGATGTCGTCGCACAGCTCCTCGGCCTCGCTGAGGATTTGCGTGGTTAGCACGATGGTGCGGCCGCGCGCGGCCTCCTCGCGCAGGAGACTCATCACCGCGCGCTTCAGGATGGGGTCCATGCCCGTGGAAAATTCGTCCATGAAGACGACGGGAGTATCCACCATGAACACCTTGGCTACCTGGACGCGCCGGCGAAAACCGCCGCTCAGATCCTGCACTTTGCGCGCGGCGTCTTCGCGCAGATGGAAGAGGTCCATCACTCTTTCGGCGCGGCGCGGCGCTTCGGTCGCGGGCACGGAATGAAAGCGCGCGAAGGTGAGCAGATTGTCCAGCGTGCTCAAGAAAAGTTCGGCGGCAGATTCCTGAATTACGACAGAGATGCACCGGCGGACGTCCAGCGGCTGCGCAACGACGTCGAAACCGAGCACGCTGGCGCAGCCGCTGGTCGGGCGGATCAGCGTGTTCAGCACCTTCAACGTGGTGGTCTTGCCCGCGCCGTTGGGACCGAGCAGGCCGAAGATTTGCCCACGCTTCACCTCGAAGCTCAAGCCGTCCACAGCGCGAACTGCCGCGCGCCTGCTTCGGCCCATGCGGAGGCCTCGCGGCTGGTACACTTTCACCAGATTTTCCACCTGCAATGCAAATTCGCTCATCTCGAAAAAACCTTATCCCGTTTGGGCGGTTCGCGCATCCGGAAAATTGCAATCGGAAGCGGCTCAGAAAAACCTATAATGTCAGCGCTATGAGATGCTCGGGTGCCGCGCAACGCGGCGGCAATTACAGGAGGGACGTCTTGATTCGCATCGTTTTACTCTGCTCTCTTTTGCTTGGAGCACTTTATCCCGCGGCTGCGCAGGTGTCAACCGCGCCCGCGGCCTCCCGTGCCGCAGCAGCCGTGCGCGAATATCGCCAAGCCAGCGAACAGCGCATCGCGCGCGAGCTGGTCGAGCTGCTTTCCATTCCCAACATCGCCACCGACGCGCCGAACATCCAGCGCAACGCAGAAAAGCTAAGGGCGATGCTGGAAGCGCGCGGCCTGCGCGTGCAATTTCTCCCCATTGCCGGCCGCGGCCCGGCTGTTTACGCCGAACTGACCACGCCCGGCGCAGCGCGCACAGTGATTTTCTACGCGCACTACGACGGCCAGCCGGTGGACACCAAGGCGTGGACCGGCACCATGCCTTTCGCACCCGCGCTGCGCACGAAATCGCTGGAAGCCGGCGGGACGCTGATTCCAGTTCCGGCTGCGGGCACGGCGTATCAGGACGATTGGCGACTCTACGCACGCTCGGCGTCGGACGACAAGTCGCCCATTGTCGCGCTGCTCGCTGCACTCGACGCGCTGCGCGCAAAAAAGATTCCGCTGGCGATCAATCTGAAGCTCATTCTCGACAGCGAAGAAGAGGCAGGCTCGCCGAATTTGGCGAAAGTCCTGGCCGAGCACGGCGAACTTTTCCGCGGCGACGTGCTGCTCACCATTGATGGCCCGGTGCACCAGTCTGGACGCCCGCTCCTTTTTTTCGGCAACCGCGGTGTGACGGACGTGAACATCACCGTCTATGGCCCCACGCGCACGTTGCACAGCGGCCATTACGGCAACTGGGCGCCGAATCCCGCGTTCCATTTGGCGCGGTTGCTGGCGAGCATGAAGAATGCCGAAGGACGTGTGTTGATCGAAGGCTTTTACGATGACGTTGCGCCGCTCTCCGAGCGCGAAAAACAGGCGCTCGCGGACCTGCCCGCGAACGACGTCGACCTGATGCGAGAATTACATTTTGCAAAAGCAGAAGGCGCCGGGAAAAAACTCGTCGAGCTGATTAATCAGCCGTCGCTCAACGTCCGCGGCATCCAGAGCGGTTATGTCGGCGCGCAGTCGCAAAACATCATTCCCACGAAGGCAGAGGTGTCGCTTGATTTGCGCCTGGTGAAAAATATTGACCCGCAGCGGCAAGTCGAGCGGCTGATTGCGCACGTCCGCAAGCAGGGCTTCTACGTGACAAGCGAGGAGCCCACCAACGAGGAGCGTGAAAAATATCCGTTCATCGCGCGCGTGACCGGCGGGCCGGGCTATCCGGCGTCGCGCACGCCGATGGATTTGCCGGTGTCGCGTGCAGTGGTGCGCGTGGTGGAGGAAGCCATGGGCGCCCCAGTGGTGAAAATGCCCACGCTGGGCGGCTCGGCGCCGATGTATCTCTTCGAGAATTTGAAGCTGCCGGTCATCGGTGTGCCCATCGTCAACCACGACAACAATCAGCACAGCGAAAACGAGAACCTGCGCATGGGCAATTTCTGGCGCGGGATGGAAATTTTCGGTGCACTGTTGGCAGAGTTGCGGTGGTAGTCAGTTGTAGCCCGCCTCTTCAGAGGCGGGGCCGCTTCCGCTCTTCAAAATCCCGCGTCTGAAGTCGCGGGCTACAATTCCAGAAAATTCTTCAGCAGCGGCATGCCCGCATCAGTGAGGACCGATTCGGGGTGGAACTGCACGCCTTCGACGAGCAGCTTGCGATGGCGGAGACCCATGATGAGGTGGTCGCTCGTTTCGGCGGAAATCTCTAAATCCTTCGGCAGGCTTTTTCTCTCCACAATCAGCGAATGATAGCGCGTGGCGGTGAAAGGCTGCGGCAAGCCGCAAAAAATCGTCTTGCCGTCGTGCTGGATCTCGCTGGTCTTGCCGTGCATCAGATTTGGCGCGCGGATCACGCGGCCACCGAACGCGTGACCAATGGCCTGATGTCCCAGGCACACACCGAGGATGGGAATTTTCCCGGCGAAGCGGCGGATGAGCGCGATGGTGATGCCGGCGTTCTGCGGGATGCCCGGGCCGGGCGAGATGACAATGCGTTCGGGCGCGAGGGTTTCAATTTGGTCGAGCGTGATCTGGTCGTTGCGGCGCACATCGAGCGTCTGCCCCAACTGGCCGAGATATTGCGCCAGGTTGTAGGTGAAGCTGTCGTAGTTGTCGAGCAGGAGAAGCATGTTGTCAGTTGTCAGATGCCCGCCTGAAGGCAGGCGCTACAGCTTTCTCCTTTGTGCTGCCTCCAGTGCGGCGAGCAGCGCGCTCGCTTTATTCACTGTCTCCTGAAATTCGCGCTCGGGCACGGAGTCGGCGACGATGCCGCCGCCGGCCTGCACGCTGGCCACGCCGCCCTTCATCACCAGCGTGCGGATGGCAATGCAGGAATCGAGGTTGCCGGAAAAATCCAGGTAGAGCACTGCGCCAGCGTAGATGCCGCGGCGCGTGGGCTCGAGTTCATCAATGATTTCCATCGCGCGCACTTTCGGCGCGCCGCTGACGGTGCCCGCCGGGAAGCAGGCCATCAGCGCGTCGAAGCAATCCACGCCCGCGCGCAGCTTTCCCTGCAAGCGCGAAACCAGATGCATCACGTGGGAATATTTTTCCACGAACATCATCTCCTCGACGCGCACGCTGCCGTAGTCGCACACGCGGCCCAGGTCGTTGCGCCCGAGGTCCACCAGCATGACGTGCTCGGCGCGCTCCTTGGGATCGGCGCGCAGCTCGGCTTCGAGGCAGCGGTCGTCGGCGGCGTTGCGGCCGCGGGGGCGCGTGCCGGCAATGGGTCGGTAGAATGCGTCGCGGCCCTGCACCTTCACCAGCATTTCCGGCGAGCTGCCCACCACGGCGACGTCGTCCAGCCGCAGGAAGTACATGTACGGCGAAGGATTCACCACGCGCAGCGCGCGATAGATTTCAAACGGGTCGGTCTTCACGCGCGCGGAGAACCGCTGGCTAAGCACCACTTGGAAAACATCGCCGGCGCGGATGTGCTGTTTGGCCTTGCGCACCGCGGCGAGATACGCGGGCTTTTTGAAATTGGACGTGACGCGTAGCGTCCCGCGTGCGGGACGGCGTTTGGAGGCGGGCAGCGGCTGCTCGAGAACGCGGCGCGTTTTCTCGATTTCGCGCGCGGCGGCGTCGTACTTGGAGCGCAGGCTGCCCGGTCCCTCCGTAAACACATTGCGGATGATCCAGAGGCAGTGCCGCACGTGATCGAAGGCGACGAGGCCGAGGTAGAACATCAGCACGGCGTCGTCAAGCTGGCGGTCGTCGCGCGTAGTGTCCGGGATGCGCTCGACAAGGCGCACGCAGTCGTAGCCGAAGTAGCCGATCGCGCCGCCCACCAGCGGCGGCAGGTGTTCCGAAGCCTCGGAGCGCACGGGATGGTAGCGGCCGATGCGGTGGCGTAGGAATTCAATCGGGTTGACGTCGTTCCAGCGCAGATGGCTGCGGCCTTCGACCTCGCAGGTTCTCCCGCGCGCGCGAAAAACTTCCACGGGATTGGCGCCGAGAAAGGTGTAGCGCGCGAGGTGCTCGCCGCCTTCCACGCTTTCGAGCAGGAACGAGTACTTCGCGTCGTGCGCCAGCCGCAGGTAAGCGGAGACCGGCGTGAGCAGGTCGGCAGTGATCGTGTCGTACACCGGCACGAGATTGCCCTGGCGGGCGAGGCGGCAGAACGTTTTGTAGTCAGGCTGAATCATGAAGCAGGGATCAGGTGCTAGGGATCAGGGGGCAGGGAAAAAACTTGGGGAAGAATAGGCTTCCCTCTGTCTCCTCTAGCTCTTCCATCTCCTTTACTTCCCTTCTTCCTTGCGCAGCGCTTTCAACACTGTCTTCCGCATCAGCGCCACCGGCGCGCGTTGCTCGGTCCAAATCTCCCACTGCGCGGTGCCCTGCGCGATAAACATTTCGATTCCGGAAACCGTTTCGATGCCGCGCTTATCGGCCAGACGCAGCAATTTTGTTTTGAGGGGGCGGTAGATGGTGTCGAACACGAGGCGGCAATGTAACTCGTTTGCGGCCAGCGGTGATTCGTTGAACTTGGGGTGCATGCCGACGGGCGTGGCGTTGACAATGGCGTCGAAGAATTCCCTGCGAATGCGTGCGCGGGAAACGGCTTCGCCCTGCACGGCGCGAGCCAGCTTCTCCGCTTGGTCCATGCGCCGCGCGCTGACGCAGACAATCGAGCCCGCCTGCGCGAGCGCGAAAGCCACGGCGCGCGCCACGCCGCCTGCGCCAAAGATCAGCACGCGGCTGCCCTGCAATCGCACCCGTCGTTCGAGTGCCCGCAACACCCCAACGTAATCCGTGTTGCTGCCGTAGAGTTTTCCGTTGCCGCGTACGACGACGGTATTCACCGCGCCAATGGCTGCGGCGAGCGGATCACAATCGTCGAGGTGGCGCAGGATTTTTTCCTTGTGCGGCAGCGTGACGCTGAATCCGGCAACACCCAGCGGTTGGATGGCGCGCAGAAAATCTTTCAGGTCGCGGACAAGGAATGGCAGATAGACGGCGTTAATCTTTTTCTGCTGGAACGCAAGGTTGTGCATCAACGGAGAGAGCGAATGGCTCACGGGGTCGCCGATAACGCCATAGACGCGCGTTTGGCGGTTGAGCTTGTCTGCACGATAGAGGTTTTTCATTTCGTCGAGCGTGAGTTGCCCAGGCGCGGTTTTTTCTCCAACGGCGGCGTAGGCCAGCGCGCTGCCTTCGCGCAGCGCTAGCACGCGTGCGGGCAAGCCAAATTCTCCCATGGGCACCGCGATGACATTCTTCTTTCCGTTGGCCAGCGCCAGCACGCGCAGGCTGTCCGCGATGGAATTACAATGCGTGGCAACTTTGAACACCGGCCCGGCGCCCAATTCGTATCCTTGGAAATTTCCGAATCGCGGCGTGGCCTTGAAATTGTGATATGAGAGGATCAAAGGAGACTTGCCGGATACTCCGGATATGCCTCCGCTGTATCGCATAACCCTTCTAAACTCGACATCAGCCCACGAACAGCCGGAATGAAAGGCGCGCGACAAACAGGCGATCTCGGATTCGAAATCTCCATCGAATCGTCCCCCCTCGCTTCGAGAACGACATGTGGCCAGCAGAGTCGCCCGCGGACGGTTTTCCGAGAGTGTTAAGAGAAACCGATTCCTTTCATCTACATTTTTCAGCCAATCTAAGCGTAGTTCGATTGTCCGAGTTTGCTTGCGCGCACGCCGTAGCTGGGCAAGCATCTCCCGCGAGGTGGAAGCGGCGACAACGGCGCAGATGTGGTCTTTGCCGAAGAGGGATTTGCTCATGGGCGGCGTCTCAAACGGCGGAAACGTTCGCTTGTACCATGTGGTATCCAAAGTGTAAAGCGGGCGGGAGAGTTGCTTGACGCTGCCGGTGGCGTTTGGTACGTTCGCGCAGGGAAAAGATTCGTCCCCAAGGTGGAGGTTTCTATGCGTACGCGCATGCAAGTGGGAACTCTGTGTCTTCTGCTGGCGCTCGGCGCCAGCGCGGCGATAGCCCAGCAAGGGCCCAAGACACCCAATCCAAACGACATCTATTGCTCCGGCATGGTGACGCGGGAAGCCGTTCCAGCGGACACTTATGTGATCTCCGGTGAGGAGTCTGCCTACAAGATTACGTTCGGCGACGGCGACTACGTGTTTATCAACAAGGGCTCGTCCAACGGTGTGAAGGTGGGCGATGAGTTCCTGGTGATGCGCGCGGAGAAAAACCCGACGCACATCAAGTGGTTTGAGTACCAGCCTTCGCTGATGAGGGCCATGGGCACGCAGTGGCTGGACGTGGGCCGCGTGAAGGTGGCCCATGTGGAAGCCAATGTGTCGGCGGCGCAGGTGGTGAGCTCGTGCGACTTCATGCTGCGCGGGGACATTGCGCGGCCCTTCGTCCCGCGGCCGGCCCCCGCCCTTCGGCCGACCGACCATAACCGCTTCCCTGCCTCTAGCGGAAAGAATCAGGGAATGGTGGTGTCCGCGAAAGACTGGGCGCAAGCGGTGGGTATGAACAGCATCATCTATGTGAACCTGGGGAGTTCACAGAGCTCAAAGGTGGGCGATTACGTGCGCATTTTCCGGTTCCAGGGCACGCGCCACGACACGGCCTACCAGAACCGCAATACGCAATACACGCGAATGCTCTTCGGCCACACTCCTGTGCCATACAAATGGAAGGATCTGCCCCGCGAACAACTGGGCGAAGGCATCGTGTTGCGCACCTCGGAGAACGCTTCGACGGTGCTGATCACCTTCAGCCTGCGCGATATTTACATGGGTGACTATGTCGAGCTCCTGGAGCCGGCGCCTGTCGTTGAGGCGAAGCCCGAGCCACCTCCTGCTGCCGCTGCGCCGAATCGTCCGCCGGACCTCTCTTGCTCTGCGGAGCGCGCCACCGTCGTGGCCGGCGAGCGCGTGCGCATTACCGCCAGGGCCAGCGACCCCGAAAACGACCGCCTCACTTTCAAGTGGACCGCTAATGCCGGGCAGCTCTCCGGAACAACGGGTTCGTCCGTGAGTCTAGATACAACGGGTCTTGCTCCCGGACGCTACACCGTGAACGCACAAGTGAGCGACAGCCACAATGCGGCGGTGGATTGCACGGCGTACATCGCGACGCAAGCTCCGCCAGCCGCGCCCCAAGCGCAGAAAATGGGGGAATGCTCCTTCGGCGCGTCGAGCGCAAGAGTGGACAACGTGTGCAAGCGCGTGCTGGATGATCTCGCCATCCGCATGAAGGGCGAGCCGAGCGCCACGGTCGTGGCGGTGGGCTACTCCGATCCCGGCGAAAGCGCAGCGGCCAAGCTATCTTCTCAGCGCGCGGCCAATGCCCGTGAGTATCTGGCTTCCACCGGAATCGCCAGCGCAAGAATTGATGTTCGCCCCGCCACGGGACAGGCCGGCGCGGGCGCGCAAAATCGTCGCGTGGATTTGATCTGGGTGCCTGCAGGCGCGACGTACTAAACCGTCGAGGCGCAGGGCCTCCGCTCGAAACAAAACTAAGCACTCTACATTTTTAGCTGCATCACTTGTGTCGCTGATTTGGGGTGGACAGAAGGTCCATCCATGGGCGAGAAGGATTCAGGCGCCTTTGACGTGGCGCTCCGCGTGAAGCTGCGTCTCAGAGAACACTTCCGCGGTGAAGGCTTCGATTTGCGTTTCAGAGTCTTTCCAGGCATCGCGAGGCAGGCCGGCCTTTACGCAGGTTTCTTCGAGAAACCGCTCGCGGGACCAGTGGTATTGCTCGGGGACTTGCGGCAGCAGCAAGCCGCGGAACGCGCCGCGACGCACCAGCAATCCGTGGCGGCCCACTTCAATCTGCTCCGTGGCAATGGGCTTCATGGGCGAGAGAACGGAAATCTCAATCTCCAGGCCGGAAAGCTCGCCGGCAGTGACCGGCTCAAAGCGCGGGTCCGCGCGCGAAACGGCAATGGCCATTTGCGCCACCGCTTCGGCCACCGGCAGCAATGGCTCCACTTGCCCCAAACATCCGCGCAGCCGACCCGCATGATGGAGCGTCACAAAGACGCCGGCGGGTTGAGCCAGCAGTCCGGCCGGAGAAGGCACGTCCACCACATTGCCGTGCAGGACGGTTTCGGTGAGTGCGCGCCGCGCCAGCTCGAGCAGCGCGCGACGTTCGGCCTCAGGGAGTGGCAACATCTTGCTGCTTCTTCCGGCGCGCCAGGATGCGCAGGCGCAGGCGGCGCTGCTTCACGCTGGCGTCCACTTTGGTCCAGAACTTCATGAAGTATTGCACCGCAGAGGCAATCGCGCTGAGTACAACGAGCCAGAGCAGAAGCATGGAGAACTGGTGCAGCACAGGATGCCGGGCGCCAAGGATGAGCGCGCACACAGCGGCCACCTGGAGCACCATCTTCGTCTTGCCCAGCGTGGACGCGGCGATGGTAAAGCCTGCCGAGGAGGCGATATTGCGCAGCCCCATCACGGTGAACTCACGCCCCACGATGATCACCACCATCCAGGCGGGCACGCGCAGCGGCTGCGTCTGCACCAGGGAAATAAACGCGGCGGAAATGAGCAGTTTGTCGGCGATGGGGTCGAGCAGCGTGCCCAGCGTGGTGACTTCGCCGCGCTTGCGCGCCAGGTAGCCGTCCGCCCAGTCGGTGGACGCGGCCAGCAAGAGAATCAACACGCCCCAAATCTCGAAATTGACGGCGAGTCCCCAGATTTCCACGTTGGGTTCGCGCGTGAGCAACACCACCACCAGCAGCGGCACGAAAAAAATCCGCAGGATGGTCAGACTGTTGGGCAGATTCATGGCGTTTTATCGGAGACCGTCAGGCCACCGCACAAAAACACATCAGCGGCCGGGCAAGCTCACTATAGCCCCGGCCCCGGAACGAGTCAATCGACTCGTGGAAGCAAATAAGCCTTTGCGCACCGCGTGATATGCAGATAGGGAATGTCCGATGAACAGTTCGGAAGCGTAACTAAAAGTGAACACGGCTGCCCCAAATCTGTGCAAAAACTTCCGCCGCATTTGCCACAGTTTAGCTGCTTTAGCGCGCCCTTCGAAAATAGCCTGGCATATCATAACTACTGTATTTCCAATGTGTTAGTGACGTAAACAGGCAGCATAGGGTGGGGTGTATTCTAAAAGTTAAACCGAGCGCGCGGCAAACCACTGGGTAGATTTCCACGCACTTTTCCACAGGTGGGCGCAACCGGCGAGGGATCAGTGGATTAGCGGAAATCGGCGATCAAGCGCGACTTGGCCCGCTGAGCACGCGTGCGGGCAGCAAAATGATGGCGCGAAGCAGCTCAAACACGCCGGTAACGGCGATTCCTACCAATCGGAAAGGAAGTAACAGCAGCCAGATGATGGGATAAAGCACCAGTGCGATCAGGGCCAGCGGCCAGCAGACCACGAGCAGTACGCACCACAGAAAAAAGCTCCCCATGGAACCAACCTCCTTGCTCCTCACTGTTTGATACGCAATCGAAGGCAGAGATGTTTCCTTGCAGTCGCGGTCAGCTGCGGATTTCGACCGCGGCGTCACGCAATCGGCGGGCGAAGGATTCGGGCAGTTCGGCGTCGAGGCGCATGTGGCCGTCCCGCACCTCCGAGTGCAACACGCGGCCGCAGGCGTGGACGAGCGCGAGAGTGCGCCCGTCGGCGAGCGGGAGTTGCAGGGTGACGCGCACGGTGGGGTCCACGGGCATGGCCTCGTCGATGCGGCGCAGGAGTTCCTCGAGTCCCGCGCCGGTGAGTGCGGAAACGAAAACGTTGCCATTGCCGTTGTGCAGCGCCGCAGCTTCCTCCGGAGAGAGCAAGTCCAGCTTATTGAAGACGTGCAAACGCGGGCGATCCTCGACGCCCAACTCGGCTAGCACTTTTTCTACTTCGGCGTCCTGCTCGGTGTGCCGCGGGTTGGCCACGTCGGCCACGTGCAGGATGAGCGAAGCCTCCTGCACTTCCTCGAGCGTAGCGCGAAAGGCGGCAATCAGCCCGGGCGGCAGCTCGCGGATGAAGCCGACTGTGTCCGAGAGCAGCACCTTGCGGTTGGAAGGCAGGCGCACCGCGCGTATCGTAGGGTCCAGCGTGGCAAACATTTTTTCGGAGGTGAGCACGCCGGCGTGCGTAAGCGCGTTGAAGAGCGTGGACTTTCCGGCGTTGGTGTAGCCCACCAGCGCGACCATGCCCAGCGGCACGGCCTGCCGCGCCTGTCGTCGCACGGCGCGCTGTCGGCGGACGCGATCGATGTTTTGCTCGATTTTGCTCACGCGATCTCGGATGCGGCGACGATCAGTCTCCAGTTTCTGCTCGCCGGGGCCGCGCATGCCGATGCCGCCGCTCATGGCGCCGCTTTTTCCGCCCAGCCGGGACATTTCCACGCCGCGCCCGCTCAGGCGCGGGAGCATGTAGTTTAACTGCGCCAACTCGACTTGCAGCTGGCCCTCGCGGCTGCGCGCGTGGCGCGCGAAAATATCGAGGATCAATTGCGTGCGGTCCACCACGCGGCACTCGGTGGCCTTCTCGATGTTGCGCTGCTGGCCCGGGGTGAGGTTGCGGTCGAAAATCACCAGCGGCGCCTTGCGCATCTGCGCTTCGATTTTGATTTCTTCGAGCTTGCCGCGGCCGACGATGGTGGCGGGGTCGATGGCGTCGCGCATTTGCAGCAGGCTGCCGGCCACCTGGGCTCCGGCGCTTCTCGCCAGCTCGTCGAGCTCGAGCAGCGATTCGCGCTCGGCCACGCCCGCTTCGACGCCCGGGATGCGCGAGGCGCGCTTCACGGCTACGCCGACCAGCAGGACGCGCTCACGATTGCTCACAGATTGCGGGCTAGCTTTCATATGTGGCGAATGATTCCTTGTGTGGCAAACGAACAGGAGAGACCCATCGGAAAGATGCTTCGCGGCAGCCGAACGCCCAAGACCGGATCGTGCCCCATCAAGGCCATTATACGCCTTCGGCCCTTGGGGCGCGAGGCGTCTGCACAAGCTGGAGTAGTTCTGCGACGTACTCTGCGACGCCAGCGACGATCTTTGCGTCGTCACCGAAGCCTTCGAACCAGCGCACGCCCTGCTCCTTGCGGAACCAAGTGAGCTGGCGCTTGGCGTAGCGCCGCGTAGCCTGGCGAATTGCGGATACGGCCGCGTCGCGCGTAACCACCCCGGCCAGGTGCGTGCGCAACTCGCCGTACCCGATAAACTGAAATGGCTTGGCGCCCGAGGGAACGCCGCTTTCTACCAGCCGTTTCACTTCCTGGAGCCAGCCGGCGGCGAGCATGGTGTTCACACGGCGTTCGATGCGCTGATAGAGAGCGGCACGCGGCGGGGCCAGCCCGATTTTGATGGCATGGTAGCCCTCGAGCGGCGGGCGGCCCGCGCGATGCAGTTCGGTGATGGGCTTGCCGGTGAGCAGGCAGACTTCGAGCGCACGAATCATTTTGGCGACGTCGCGCGAAGCGATGCGCGCAGCGGCGGCGGGGTCGAGCCGGGCGAGGATGCGGTGCAGATGCGCATGGCCGCGCGCGTCCGCCACGCGGCGCAGGCGTTCGCGCAGCTCATCGGAGCGAGTGGGTGCGTCGGAAAGCCCTTCGAGCAGCGCGCGCAGATACAGGCCGGTGCCCACGGTAAAGACCGGCAGCTTTTGACGGCGGCGCAAATCTTCCAGTACGCAAAGCGCGCGGCGGCGGTAGTCGCCGGCCGTGAATACCTCATCGGCATCGAGCAGGTCCATCAGGTGATGAGGAATTCCCTGCTGTTCGGCGGGAGGCACTTTGGCTGTGCCGATGTCAAAGCGCCGGTAAACCTGCGTGGAATCGCAGCACACCACTTCCCCGCCGAAGCGCCCGGCCATGGCGATGCCCAGCGCGGACTTGCCCGCGCCGGTGGGGCCGACGATGGCCACCAGCGGAACAGCAAGCGATACAGAGGAAGTCATCCCAGGTAATTCCAGTAGCGCGCCATCAGAAAGATGAGTAACAACAGGGCCAACAGCAGGGCGCCGACGATTTGCGTGCGGTTGAGTTTCACCGGGCGGCTTCGAGTGGAAGATTATACAGGAAGATGAAACGCAGCTCGATGTAGGGCCCGCTGAAGGCCGGAGGCAACTGCTCGAAGGGGCTCGACGCGCGAATGGATGAAATCGCAGCGCGGTCGAGCGGCTCCTTGGTGGAAGTGAGCAGGAGGTTGGGCTCGGGAGCGGGCACGTTGCCATCGCGCAGGATGCGGAATTGCAGCACCACGCGGCCCTTATCGCCCATGCGCGCGGATTCGGGAATCACCGCGTACCAATTGCGCTTTACGCTGGCTAGCACGCGGTCCAGGTAGTTCGTGAAGTCCACCCCTTCATCGGGCGTGAGCATCTGTACGCCGGCACCGACGTAGTTGTCTCCGCTTCCACCTCCGCCCGGAGCACCACCGCCGCCTGCTCCCGGACGCCGCGGGATAGGATCCATAAAGCCGCCCTGATTGGAAGCACTGCCGCGCGAGCCGCCACTCATGGATTCTTCGAGCGCTTTGCCGGGCGAAATGCGCGGGAGCAACAGGGGTTTGCCGGGCTTGGGTGCATCCGGCGATTCCAGGCGCATCGTTTCGCGCGGTGCTTCGGCGCGCATTTCGCGATCCGGCGCAACGGGTACCTGCGGCGTGGGCGCGGCAGGCAATTCGCGTAGGGGCTTGCTTTCCGGCGGGCCCGGCAGTGGCGCGGGTTCAATGTTGGGCGGTGCAACCTGACGAAGCACGCGCGGGTCGATGCTCATCCGCGGGCTAGGCGGCGCCGAGGGCGGCACGTAAGGCGCGAGGTCGCGCGTTGGCGGCAGATACACCATGCCTAGTGAGCGGCTGGCCAGCTCGAGCTCCGACTGCGTCGGCATGCGCGGCGGAAACAATGTGGGCCAGACAACCGCGGACGCCACCAGCAGCATGTGGAACAGCAGCGTGCCCGTCTGAGATAGCCAGCGGGTATCCACGTCGCGATCCTCGACCGGCTTGACCAGCAAGTTCACTTCGCCGGTGAGCAACACATCGGGCACGAGGACGTTGCGGAACGCGTCCATGGAGAGACGCGCCGCCATGTGCAGCTCGGCGGGGCGAGCGTCCTTGGGAATAGCTACGCGGGAATCGAGCACGGTGAGCGGCACGTGCGAGGGGATGGCGCTGCGTGCCTCAAGCGGTGTCGTGGGCATGTCCCGCGGCACGAGCACGCGTGCGCCCAGCACTTCCAGCGGGATGTGCGACGGGATGCTGGTGCGGCCGTCGAGCGGCACCACGGGAAGGTCTTGCGGCACGACCGAGCGGGAGTCCAGCGAAGTGGAAACGCGCTTCGCCGGGCCGGCGGATTCCTTGGCCTGCGGCAGAAGCTGCGTCGGAACCAGAATGCGCGGAATCATCGTGGCGCCATCGGTGGTACGTCGCCCAGTTGGACGCTGCGCGCGTGGTCGAGGATGCCCGCCATGACGCGGTCGGCGAGCGCAAGCGCGCGGCGGCCGGCGGCCCCGTCCACGCGCGGTGCGCGGCGCGTGCGCACAGCATCGACAAACGCGGACAGCTCGGCGTGCAGCGGCTCTTCCGGCTTCGCTTCGAGTTTCTCAAACTCAAATTCGGGCTGCTTGCCGTCGCGCGCGGGCGTGGCCACGCGGACGCGCAGGGCGTCGCGGCGCGCATAGTCCACGGAGATGTACTCGTGCGCCTGGAAGAAACGCATCTTGCGGACGCGCTCGGTGGAGACGCGGCTGGCGGTGACGTTAGCCACCGCGCCAGTCTCGAACTCGATGCGGGCGTGCGCAATATCTACTCGCTCGGTCAGGATGGGAATGCCCACCGACTTCACTTCCTTCACCGGGCCGCCCACCAGCGCGAGCAGAATGTCCAGGTCGTGAATCATCACGTCGTACACCACATCCACATCGAGGCTGCGCGGAGAGAAAACGCCCAGGCGGTGCACTTCGAAGAACAGCGGCCGGGTCACCAGTGGTTGCACGGCAACGATGGCTGGGTTGAAGCGCTCGAGATGGCCCACTTGCAACACACGTGAATTCTTTGCCGCGGCGGCGATGAGCTGGTCCGCTTCGGCCACCGACGCCGCCATGGGCTTTTCCACTAGCACGTCAATTCCCTGCTCCAGCAGGCGACAGCCGAGCTTGGCGTGCTCGATGGTGGGAACGGCGAGGCTGACCGCATCCACGCGGCCGGCGAGTGATTCGATGGAGGGCAAAACTTCCGTGTTGAAGTCCGCGGCGATGGCGCTGGCGCGCTCGGCGTTGCTATCCACTACGCCGACGAGTTCGACTTCTTCCAATTCGCGATAGACGCGGACGTGGTTGCGCCCGAAATCGCCAACGCCAATCACCGCGACGCGAACTTTCTTGTGTGACACGATTCCCTTTGCAAAAACGGACGAATGGGTCCGTCCCTATTGTTCCACTTCAAAGGCCTGAATGGCGATGCCCGCAGCATTGGCCGCATCCAGCATGGGCACGCGGTCCATCAGCAGCGTGCGGCCGGCGTCGATGGCCAGCGCCGTGGCGTTGGCGCGCTTCATCACTTCCATGGTGGGCAATCCCACCACGGGCACATCGAAGCGCATGTCCTGCTTGGGCTTGCTCACTTTCACAACCACCAGCCGCTGGCCTCCGGCGATGCGCGCGGCGCGTTCGACGGTTTCGTCCGTGCCTTCCATGGCTTCGATGGCCACGCAGGCGCGGTCGCGAATGACCACCGTTTGTCCCAGGTCGAGCCCGGCAATCTGCCGCGCGATTTCGCGGCCGTACTCGATGTCCGCGGCTTCGCCCGCGTCCGGCGCGCGGCGCGTGAGCACGCCCGCAGCGGGCAATAGCGGCTTCAGGAACGCCGTGGAGTCCACGAGTTGCACGCCTTCCTCTTCGAGCACTTTGGCCACCGCGCCAATCAGCGAGTCCGTATTCTTCGTCGCCAGCGACATCAGCAGCTTGGCCATTTTCCAGTCCGGTTTGATCGAGCTGAAAATCTTGTTGTGCTTTACCTGCCCGGCCATCACCGCGCGAGTGACATGCTCTTTCTTCAGCAGGTCAATCGTGCCGCCCAGGTCGCCGAGGCTTACCCAATGCAGGCGCGGCGCCACGCTCTCCAACTCCGGAAACGCTTCTTCCTTAATGGCAATCACCACCATGGGGATGCCCTGGCTGCGCGCGCCTTCCAGCACGAGAAATGGAAATCTTCCGTTACCCGCGATGAGCGCCCACTTTTCCGAGTTTTGCGGATGGATGGCTGTCATTTCAACATCTAAACTGACGCTCTACACGTCGTGCTTACTTCCTTACTTTGTCAGGCCACGTTCGGCCGACTCAATGAAACGAATCAGTTCTTCCACGTCCAACGAACCGTTCAGCGTCTCCTTCATTTTTTCGACGGCCTGCGAGGTGTTCAGCTTGGAGCGCAGCAGCAAGCGATACGCCTGCTCAATGGCCTTGATGCGTTCTTTGGAAAACCCGCGGCGCTCGAGTCCGATGCTGTTCACACCGTAGCACTTTGTTTCCCGCGGGGCCGCCACCTTGGAGAAGGGCGCTACGTCCTGCGTGATGACCGTGTACCCCGCGACGTATGAGTATTTTCCGACGCGACAAAACTGATGCACCGCGCTGAACGCGCCGATCACCGCCCCGTCCTCCACGGTGACATGCCCGGCGAGCGTGGCGCCGTTGGTGAAAACCGTGTAATCGCCAACCGCGCAATCGTGCGCCACGTGCGCGTAGGCCATGAACAGATTGTGGCTGCCGATGCGCGTCACGCCGCCGCCCTTGGCGGTGCCGCGGTTCACGGTAACGAACTCGTGAAACACATTTTCGTCGCCCACCGCCAACTCAGTGCGCTCGCCCCCGTACGTGAGGTCCTGTGGATCGCCGCCCACGGAGCAGAACGGATGCACTACGTTGGCCTTTCCCAGGCGCGCCGGACCGCGCACGGCGGCGTGCGCATGGAGAACGCAGGCGTCGCCCAACTCGACCTCCTCGCCGACGACAGCGAACGGGCCGATGCGGACGTCCCGGCCCAGGCGGGCCGACGGCGCAACCGCGGCGCGCGCGTCAATCTCGCTCATGATTCGCGGTCCACCATCTTGCACATCAGCGTAGCTTCGGCGGCCACTTCACCTTCCACGGTGACTTTTCCGGCCAGCTTGCAGAACGTGCTGCGCCAGGTGAGCACGCTGACCTCGATGCGCATCTGGTCGCCGGGGACGACCGGGCGGCGGAAGCGCGCGTCGTCAATCGCCACGAAGTAGAGAAGTTTTTTCTCCCGGTCGGCCACTTCCTGGAGCAGCAACACGCCGCCGGTCTGAGCCATGGCCTCCACAATGAGCACGCCGGGCATGATCGGCTTGCCGGGGAAATGCCCGCGGAAGAAGTCCTCGTTGATGGTCACATTCTTGATGCCGACGATGGACTTCAGCCGCTCCATTTCCACGATCGCATCCACCAACAGGAAAGGCGGGCGGTGAGGCAGAATCTTCTGGATGCCGTTGCTGTCGAGGATCATCGTCCTCCCTCAGTTGCTTTGACGCGCGTTTCGGAGACTCCCGAAGCTAACAAGTATAAGCGAATCTCGCTCCCACGGAAACGCGGTTGCTCCGGCCGCGTGCGGTTGTTAGCATGGGCGGAGCCATGCTGCCCATGAAAGAGCTTCTGCGCCTAGCGCGACACCACCAACCGGAACTCCTGCGCGTGCTCGAACGCCTGGTGCGGACGGAATCTCCGAGCAACAATAAGTCTGCCGTGGATCGCTGCGGGCACATGCTGGCCGCGGAATGGCGGCGCCGCGGCGCGCGCGTGGAATTCTTGCGTCAAAAGCACCGCGGAGATCACCTTTTCGTGGACACACGCCTTGGCCCGGCCCGGCCGCAAGGGCAGATTTTGCTTCTGGGCCACATGGACACCGTCTATGACATCGGTACGCTCCAGCGCATGCCCTGGCGTATGGCAGGCGGGCGCGCTCGCGGCCCAGGCGTATTCGACATGAAGGCGGGCCTCTCGATCGCGCTTTTCGCCGCGCAGTTGCTGCGCGAACTGCGCATCGCGCCGAAGAAACGCATCGTTTGCCTGTGGACGACGGACGAGGAAATCGGCAGTGAAAGCTCGCGGAAATTCATCGAGCGCGAAGCACGGCGAAGCAATGCGGTGCTGGTGTTGGAGCCTTCCACAGGGCTTGCCGGCAAACTGAAAACGGCGCGCAAAGGAGTCGGCGAAGCGGAGATTATCATCACCGGGCGCGCGGCGCATGCCGGGCTCAACCCCGAAGACGGCATTAACGCGGTGCACGAGCTAGCGCTGCAGATTGAACGCATCATGCGCCTGAATGAGCCGAAGTGCGGCACGACGGTGAGCGTGAACGTGGTGGAGGGCGGTGGCCGGAGCAACGTCATCGCCGACCGCGCACGGGCGCTGGTGGACCTGCGCGCGACGACCATGGCCGATGCCCGGGCGCTGGAAAAAAGATTGCACGCACTCAAACCAATTCTACGCGGAGCAAAGCTCGAAATCCGCGGCGGGATCAATCGTCCGCCAATGGAGCGCAAGAACTCCGCCGCGCTTTTTCGCCACGCGCAATTCCTCGCGGACGAAATGGGAATGGATCTCGGCGAATCCTTCGTTGGCGGCGGCTCGGACGGCAATTTCACCGCAGCGCTGGGCGTCCCTACTCTCGACGGATTGGGTGGCGTCGGCGAAGGCGCGCACGCGCAGCACGAAAACATCGTGATTCGCGCGCTCCCCGCACGCGTCGCGTTGATTGCAGGATTGCTCGCTTCTTTGTAGGGGCTCGACGTGCCTGCACTGAGATTCAACGCCCGTAGGTTTTCTGCAGGTAGCGGATGGTCTCCGCCTCGAGTTCGGGGTAGGTGATGCGCAGGATGCTGCGCAGCGCAGACTCCATCGAAGATTCGGTGGCCAGGCGGTCGAGCAGGCGCACGATGTCGCCCATGCCCCGCGACCTCACCAGGTATTCGATAGCGGCGAGCGACCAGACGTAGGCATACGTCGCGCCGCTTTCGGAAAGTGCCATCCACGACCCTTCCATCGTAGCCAGTGAAACGTCCTTCTTTTCCTCATGCAGTTGAATCAAGTCCGCAGCGTACTCCGCGCTGCGTGCGCCTTCCAAGAACTGGGCCACGCCTTCGTTCAGCCAGACCGGGCAGTGCCCGCGGGTTTTCTGAAATACGAAGGAATGCGTGAGCTCATGTTTGAGCGTCGCGGAGAGTTCCGGCGTCATGCTGGTAAGCCCCTGCACAGGCACGCGGATGCGCCCGTCGTTGAGCGCCCCGGCCCATCCCGGTACGCGGCCCACGTTGCGAAAGGCCTGCGCCGTATACAGAATCACGCCGATGGAGTCCGGTGGTGAGAAGTTGAGCTGGGATTCGATGACTGCGAAGTGGTCCTCGAGGCGCTTGAGCACCTCGCGCGCCAGTCCCGGTTCGGCTTCGCCGTCATAGCTCAGCTTGAAGTGAGCGGACTCGTTCTTCTTGAACTTTTCTTCGATCTCCAGGTCCCGCTCCGCCTTGAGCAGCGCTTGTTGCGTGGTCACGTCCGGGCGCAACTTGAAGGCCCGCTTGAACTCGCGCACAGCCTGCTCGATCTTGTTCATTCCGTAGTAGGCCCAGCCCATCAGGCGGGCCGCGTCGGCATTGTCCGGTGCGGCCTGGTTGGCGCGTTCCAAATAAGCCAGCGAGTTGGTGAACTCGCTCTTGCGCAGATACAGGTGAGCAATGCTGAGCAGTGCGCCGACGTGCTGCGGCGCGAAGGATAGCGCGCGGCGGTAATGTTCGATGGCCGCGTCCACTTTGCCGTCCTTCAGTTCGAACTGCGCCGCCGCGTGCAGTGCCGCGACGACTTTAGCTACGGCCAGCGCGGAGCCGCCCTGCGCCTCGCTCTCGAGTTTCGCGATGTAGTTGAGGTCGAGCGCGCCGTCCTTCACCGTGGCCCGTGCGATTTCCTCGTTGCCGATCACCGCACCTGCCGAGGGCGCCGCGGCAGCCAGATCCACTTTCTTGGAGTCGTCGGAGGAACCGCCCGCGCCCCACGCGGATTCGCCGCCGCGCTCGACGCGTTCTACCGCAGTTTTCGGGAAGCTCAGGCGCCCGGAAGGCGTTTCGAAGTAAATGCGCTCGCCCTCTTCGACCACGTTGGTGGCGGAGATGCGGCGGCCACTCTTGAGAACAATCGTATCCGCCGGCGCAGGCAGAGCCAGGGCAAACAGCAGGAATGCAAGAACGAGGACGCGACGCACATCAAAATTCTAACAGACATTTCCTGCCGCAAGGCAACGCGGCTTGCTAGCAAATGCTCCAATTGCTACAGTGAGGCGCATGCGGGGAGTGCTTCGAGCTTTCACGTGTTTCGCGCTGCTGGCCGCGCCGGCCGCGGCGCAGCAGCTTGTTCCGGGCGGTCCGCGCGAATTACTGCAAAAGCTGAATGCGCTTCGCGTGGAGGGGCAGCAAGTCTACCGCGTGCGCGAAATCTCCCTGCGGCGCGACGCCGCGCGCATCGCGCTCGATGAAGGCAAGCTGGCTTTCCTGGCCGCGCTGGATGGCCGTATCACCGGCGCCGTGTTTACCGGGCAGGGCCGCGTGATTGCCGTGCCTCGCGACCCGGTGGAGAAGCGTTCCCTGGCCCGCTTCCTCGGCGCGCCGCTGCTCGACCAGTCCTTTTCCCGCGCCTATTTCCGGTTTACCGACAACACTGCTGAAGAGCTCCTCGAGCACTTTAGTCGCGCCAACACGCAGCCGTTCGCCGAGCCGACCTTCGCCGAGGATTGGAACCCGGTGGTGGCTAACCTGAACTCGTTGCATTCGCTGCGCATCCTGACCGACCTGCTGTCCGAGGAGCCGCAGTCTTATTTCTATGCAGGGCTCGCCGGCGACACTTTCGGCTCGTTCGACGTGCTCGTGGACAACCGCCGCGAGGAACAAATCCTGATTGGACAAACGCGCTTTACCGAAGGCGTGCGCTACTACGACACCTGGGCTTCCTTTTCCCGCGCCGATGGACCCGCACCTTCGGCGCCCTTTGTTCCGCAGGGCTACACCATCGACACAACGATCCGAGCAACGCGCACGCTGGAGGGCACAACCACGGTGCAGTTGAAGGCCGCGCGTGGGGGCGAACGAATTGTCCCACTGGAACTTTCGCGACGGCTTTCGGTGAGCGAGGTAACGGACGACGCCGGACGCGCGCTTCCGTTTTTTCAGAACGAGGAGGTAGCGCCGGAAGAGATGTTGCTGCGCGGTAACGACGCCGTGTTCATCGTTTTGCCGCAGGCTCTCACGGCGGGGGCAACCTTCCGCCTGCGCATCGCCTATCACGGAACCGTGATCAGCGACGCCGGCAACGGAGTGTTTTTTGTCGGCGATCGCGGGAGTTGGTATCCGCATGCCGGCGGCGCGGGCCACTTCGTGCCTTTCGAGCTCGCATTCCGCTGGCCGCGCCGGCTGACGCTGGTAGCCACCGGCAAGAAGCTGGAGGAAAGCGAAGCGGGCGAGTGGCGTACGGGAAAATGGAAGTCCGAAGCACCCATCCCGGTGGCCGGTTTCAACCTGGGCGAATATGTATCGGGGCACGTGGAGACAGACACGTGGAAAATTGATCTCTACGCAAACCAGCAGCTCGAAAAAGCGGTGCTCGACCGGTTCAACAAGCCCGTCGTAGAAGCGCCGCCCCGCACGCGCGCCGGCGTGCTGCTCCCGCCGCGCGTCACTTGGCCGGACCCGGCGCCGAGTCCCGCCGCGCTGATGAGTTCCATCGGCGAACGATTGGCCGAGGCGATTCGCTTCAACGAAAAAAGGCTGGGGCCGTTCCCGTTCGAAAGGCTGGCGGTGGCACAGATTCCCGGCTCGTTCGGGCAGGGCTGGCCAGGGCTACTTTACCTTTCCACGCTGTCGTTCCTGTCGCCAACGGATCAAAGTCGCGCCGGCATTGGCCGGCGAACCCAGGATCAGTTTTCCGAATTGGTGCCGATACACGAACTGGCTCACCAGTGGTGGGGCAACGTGGTCAGTTGGGGAAGCTATCGTGACCAGTGGATCCAGGAGGGGCTGGCCAATTATCTGGCGCTGATGTTCGCTGAAAGCAGGCAGCCGGGCGAGCTGGCGGCTCGACTGGAAAACTATCGCACCGATCTGACCGCCCGAGAAGGCAACGGGGAGACGCCGGACGAAATCGGCCCGCTGGCGCTGGGCTACCGGCTGCGTTCGTCAAGGTTGCCGGGCGGGTACGCGCTGCTCGTCTATCCCAAGGCGTCGTGGACCTTCCATATGCTGCGCATGATGCTGCGGCAATCCGGCGCGCCACCGGTGGCAAAAAAGGCCGGCGCCACAAAGAGCCCCGAGATTTCACGGGAGCCAGACCAGCGTTTCGAGAAGCTCTTGCAGGCGCTCCTGGCCAATTTCCGCCACCGCGCGCTGACTACCGCGGACCTACAACGCGAAGTTGAAAAAGTGATGACCCCGGAAATGGACCTCGAAGGCAGCAAAAAAACAGCCGGGCGGCCCGGAGCGATGGACTGGTTTTTCGACGAGTGGGTACGCGGCACGGGCATCCCGAAATATACGGTGGAGTTCAACGTGAAGCCAGCGGGCGAAAAGTTCATTGTGCGAGGCAAGCTGAAACAGAGCGGCGTGCCGGTGTCGTTCATCGCACCGGTGCCGATTTACGAGCCGCGGGCGGCCGGCGGAAAGCCCGTGCTGCTGGGCACCGTGGTTGCCTACGGCGAAGAGACGCCGTTCCAATTCACCGTGCGCACCGCGCCGAAAAAGCTGCTCATCGACCCCAACCTCACCCTGCTCTGCCTCCCGGAGTAGTGATCGATCCGAAGTCCGGCGACTGTCGGCGGAAAAACCGGGCGCGGAAAGCAGATGGCCGGAGGCCGTCGGCTATGGTAGGATTTCTCGTTTGCATTCATCCTGAGGAGCCCCAGAGTGGCGCAGCACATCAGCCGCAAGGAATTGAAGCAGGACAGAATTGCCGAGACGTTTGTCCACGGCGTCGAGGCCGTGGAGTCCCACCAGAAGCAGGCCTGGATGATCGGCGGCGCCGTGCTGGTCATCGTGCTGGCCATCTTCGGCTGGCGCTTCTACAGCGAGCAGCAAACGGTGAAGGCCACCGCCGCGCTCGAAGAGGCCATGAAGGTGTTTAACGCGCGCATCCGCGCCGCTGGCGAGCCGGAAGAGCCGGGCGAAATCACTTATGTGGAAGACAAGTTCAAATACATGGACGCGGCCAAGAAATTCGCCGACGTTGCCGGCAAGTTCTCGCTGACGCGGCCCGGGCAAGTGGCGCGCTATTACGCCGGCCTGAGCTACGCGCAGGTGGGCAACTTCGCCGAAGCGAAAAAATGGCTGGGCGAAGTGGAACGCGGCCGCGACGCCGAAATGGCCGCGCTGGCGCGCTACCAGCTTGCCAAGGTGAACGCTCAGACCGGCGCCGGCGCGGAAGCGGAAAAGCTCTACCAGGCGCTGATCGCCAAGCCCACCATCATGCTGCCTAAGCAAGTCTCCATGATGGCCCTCGCGGAGTATTATTCGCAGAAGAACCCCGCCGAGGCGGTGAAGCTCTTCACGCAAATCAAGACCGAATTCCCGGACACCGCTGCCTCCGATCAGGCCGAGCAGCGCCTGCTGGAACTCAAACCCAAGTCGTAATTTGACTTTTGTAAGGGCGCCCGCCGCGGCGAGTGCGCCCTTTTTTGTTTTGTCGGACACGCACCTCCGCCCCTACCCAAAACCCGCAGTGGGCCATACAATGGCGCACATGGCGCTGACAGCATATGCCATGCAGGAATCGGCGTCGCGCGGGCGGCGGCACCCTGAGCCGGCGCACGCCTACCGCAGCGCCTACGCGCGCGACCGCGACCGCATCATTCACTCGCGCTCGTTCCGCCGGCTGGAATCCAAGACACAAGTTTTCACCACGCGCTACTCCGACCACTTTCGCAATCGCCTGACACACACGCTGGAAGTAGCGCAGATCGCGCGCACCGTTGCCGGCGCGTTGGGGTTGAATGCGGAGTTGGTTGAAGCGCTGGCACTGGTGCACGATATCGGCCATCCGCCCTTCGGGCACGCCGGCGAAAGCCGCCTCGACGAAATGATGCGCGAGCACGGCGACCTCTTCGACCACAATCTGCACGCGCTGCGCACCGTGGAGCAGTTCGAGCAGCGCTACCTGGACTTCCCCGGGCTGAACCTCACCTTCGAAGTGCGTGAAGGCATCATCAAGCACTCGAAGGAGTATTCCGCCGCGGAGTTTCCGGAGCTGGCTGAATACCTGCTGGACCAGCGGGCGCCCCTCGAGGCGCAGTTAATCGATCTGGTGGACGAGATCGCCTACAACACCGCCGACCTCGACGACGGGTTCGAAGCCCGCCTGCTCGACTTGCCGGAAATCCTCGAAGGCGTTCCGCTGTTCGCGGAAATGTACACGGAAGTGGACCGCGCCCACCCTGTCGCGCGAACCAAGCTGAAATTTAGTGAAGCCAACAAGCGCGCGCTCGACCGCCAAGTGACCGACCTGATCGAGCACACGCGCACCCAGCTTGCCGCCAGCGGCGTATACAGCACGGAAGATGTGCGTCGCTACTCGCGCCGGCTGGCCAGTTTTTCGCCAGAGGGGACGCGGCACAACATGGCCTGGAAAAAGTTTCTCTTCGCCAAGCTGTACGATTCACCGGCCCTCAGCGAGGAGCGCGACGCCCGCGTAGCGGCGCTGGGAGAGCTCTTCCGTTTCTATCTGGAGCACCCGGAAAAGATGCCCAAGTTTTATTTCCAGCAAGCGCAGAGCGAGCCGCGGCACCGCGTCGTGTGCGATTACGTGGCGGGCATGACCGATCATTTCCTGCTCCGCCTTCATCGCGAATGGATTGGCGGCGAGTCCGAGCCCACCGGTTGATTCGTGGAAGAAAGTTTCTTGGTCGATACGGGCATGGGAGGCCTTTGTGAAAAGAGCATATCGATTCGGAGTCGTGGTGCTATTTCTGGGGCTGAGCGCGTTCGCGGTGCGTTCCGGCGAGCAAGACACGAGACTGCCGATTTGGAAGGCCGACGAAGAGTTTTCCGCGTGACGGGTGAAAAGGGAATGGAAGGATTCCTCTCCTGTGTCGCCGAGGATTTTCAGACCGTGCGGCCGAACTCGCCGCTGATCGGCAAGAAGGAATTCGGCGAGGGCTGGTCCAAGCTGCTGCACGACCCGGCAGCAAAGATTGCCTGGAAGCCGCTGCTGGCGCGGATGTCCAAGTCCGGCGATCTGGGCTACACCGTGGGCAGCTACGAAATCACGCGCACGGATGAAAAGGGTTCGCGGCCGGCAGGCTCGGGCAAGTACGTCAGCATTTGGCGCAAACAGAAGGACGGTTCCTGGAAAGTGGTTCTAGACACGGGCGTGCAAGACACCCCGCCCAAACCGTAGCACCGGTTTTGCGTTGCATTGACTCCACCTGAACACAGAGTCCCCTTCACCCTTTCGGGACGCGCTGCCCGCCGTTCCTTGACATTGAGTGACCCGCCCGTATAATCGTTCTTCGCGGAAAATGCGGCGTTTTGCAGCACGGGCCGCAGGATTTGCGAATTTGCGCGATCTGTTGAGCAGGTACGGACCGAATGTTTCTGGATGTCAAAGAGCTGGCCGTCCGGAAGGCGCGGATTCAGAAGACCTATCCGGCCGGCACCATCGATTTCCACTCCGTCGAGTTCCGCCAGCTCGAGCCGCTGGAAGTCCGCGCCACGGCCGAGCTGCTGGAGGGGCAGATCCGCATTTCGGGCCATCTGCATACGCGGATTGAGTTGGTGTGTTCGCGGTGCTTGGAGACGGTAGTGGAGGAAGTCAGCCGCGATTTTGATTTGTTCTACCGGCCCGCGACGACCATCGCGCAAGAAGAGAAAATCCACTTGAAGGTGGACGACACAGAGATTGGGTTTTTCCAGGGCGACGGGTTGTTCCTGGCGGACGTGCTGGCCGAGCAGGTAAACCTCTCGATCCCCATGAAGGTGATTTGCCGCAGCGACTGCCGGGGCCTGTGCCCGCACTGCGGCATGAATCTGAACAGCGAAGAGTGCCGCTGCGAAATCCAGAAGGCCGACCCGCGTCTCGCACCGCTGGCGCGCTTCAAGCAGGACTGGTCCAAGAAGCAATAGCAATCCAAATCCCGAATCGCTAGACTGCCCTGAGCACAAACAGGCCAGCAGCAAGGAGTCTGTATGCCCAACCCGAAACGACGTCACTCGAAGCGGCGCAAGAACCAGCGCCGGGCGCACGACGCGCTCACCGCCCCCACGCTTTCCGAATGCCCGCAGTGCCACCAGATGAAGCTGCCCCACCAGGTCTGTCCTGAATGCGGGTACTACAAAGGGCGCGAAGTGGTTGACACCTCGTCCTGAACGTCCTAAGTTCACGGGCTACCTTTCCGGGCGTCCGCCACGGCGGACGCATTCTTCCATCCGGAGTTTAGATGATCACCATCGCTCTTGACGCCATGGGCGGCGACTCCGCCCCGCGGGCCGAAGTGGAAGGCGCCATCCTCGCTGCGCGCGAGTTGGATGTGCGCGTGCTTCTGGTCGGCCAGCAGGAGGCCGTCAAGCGCGAGCTCGCCAAGCACACGCATCGCGGCCTGCCGCTGGAAATCGTCCACGCGAGCGAAGTAATCGCCATGGACGAGTCGCCGGTGACGGCCTTCCGCAGAAAAAAGGACAGCTCCGTGCACGTGGCCGCGCGGCTGGTAAAGGGCGGCGACGCCGACGGCTTCGTCAGCGCGGGCAATACGGGCGCGGTGATGGCTGCCGCGCACTTCATCCTGGGCACGCTGCCCAGCGTGGACCGGCCGGCGCTGGCCGCTCCCTTCCCCACCACCCGCGGCGGCGTTTCCGTGATGCTCGACGTAGGCGCCAACGTGGACTCCAAACCCGTTCACCTCGAGCAGTTCGCGATCATGGGGGAGATTTATCACCGCGTGCTGTTCGGCACGCGCCGTCCCAAGGTGGGGCTGCTCTCCATCGGTGAAGAGGAAATGAAAGGCAACGAGCTGACGAAGGAAGCGCACAATCGCCTGAAACATATGCCCCTGAATTTCGTCGGCAACATCGAGGGGCGGCACGTCTTCGCCGGCGATGCCGACGTAATCGTGTGCGACGGTTTTATCGGCAACGTGGCGCTGAAAATCAGCGAGGGCTTGGTGGAGCACATCGGCACCACGCTGAAGGAAGCGCTGAATAGCACGCTGGCCTCGCAGGTAGGCTACGTGTTTGCGCGCAAGGCTTTCGCCAATTTCAAGAAGAAGCTGGACTACTCCGAGTACGGCGGGGCGCCGCTGCTAGGCGTGCGGGGAATCACCATCATCGGGCACGGCCGCTCGAACGCAAACGCCATCAAGAACGCGATCCGCGTGGCGGCGGAATTGAGCCGCGCCAAACTGAACGAGAAAATCGAACAGGAACTTTCCGAAGTAGGAGTGGGCGCAAAGCGCTGAGCGCCGCGCGCCCGGTCAATCCCCGGCGGAGTGTCGCTGGAGAAACCGAGCAACTGCATGGGCAAACTGGCATTTCTCTTTCCAGGACAGGCATCGCAGTACCCCGGCATGGGCAAAGACCTCGCCGAGAAGTTCGGAGTGTCCCGCGCCGTTTTCGAGGAAGCGGACCAGGCGCTGGGCCTGGCCATCTCGCGGATCTGCTTCGAAGGCTCGGAGGACGAGCTGAAGCTCTCGGAAAACACGCAGCCGGCCATCCTGACAGTGAGCGTGGCGGCGTTGCGCGCGTTGCAGGAGAAGGGCATTTCACCGGACTACGTCGCCGGACACAGCCTGGGCGAATATTCGGCCAACGTAGCGGCCGGCACGCTGGAATTTGCCGATGCGGTGCGCCTGGTGCGCAAGCGCGGCAAGTACATGCAGGAAGCGGTGCCCGCAGGAGAAGGCGCGATGGCCGCCATCCTCGGCCTGGGGGCGGCACAAATTGAAGGCATCTGCAAGAAAGCCGCGGAGGGCGGGGTCGTCTCCGCGGCGAATCTGAACTCGCCGGAGCAGACGGTGATCTCCGGCCACGCCGCGGCAGTCAAGCGCGTGGTTGAGTTGGCCACGCAGGGCGGCGCAAAGCGCGCGGTGATTCTAGCGGTGTCCGCGCCATTCCATAGCGAGTTGATGATGCCCGCGCAGCAGCGCCTCGAAGTGGACCTGCGGCAAACCACTTTCCGGGACCCGCGCTGCCCGCTGGTGAACAACGCCGATGCAGACCTGATTGAAAAAGGCGAGGAAGCGCGTGATGCGCTGATCCGTCAGGTGTGCCTGCCGGTGCGGTGGGAAGAATCGGTCCGCGAATTGATCGCGCAGGGCGTGACGATTTTCATAGAAGTCGGTCCGGGCAAAGTCCTCTCCGGCCTGCTGCGGCAAATTGACCGCTCGGTGCATTGCCTGAACGTCGAGGACGAAAAGAGCCTGACCGCAGCGGTGGAAAAGCTCACGCAGGCCCGCGGCGAAACGGAATAGATTTGTAGCGGCGTGTTTGCCCGACCATCGCAGAGAGCCATGTTCAGCCTGAAAGACAAAGTCGCACTGGTGACTGGCGCGTCGCAAGGCATTGGACGCGTGACCGCACTGGCGCTGGCCGAAGCCGGCGCCAAGGTAGCGGTCGCCGCGCGCAATGCGGAAAAACTGAACGCCGTGGCGGCGGAAATCTCCGCTGCGGGCGGCCAGGCCCTAGCCGTGCCGATGGACGTCGCCGATGCCGAGCAGATCAAGGCGGGCTTCAAGCAGGTACTCGAAAAATTCGGCAAGCTGGATATTCTGGTGAACAACGCCGCCGTCACCCGCGACGCATTGGCGTTGCGCATGAAACTGGAGGACTGGGACGCCGTCATTCGCACGAATCTGACCGGTGCCCACCTATGCAGCCAGCAAGCGCTGGGGCCGATGATGCGGCAGCGCTGGGGGCGGATCATTAACGTGACGTCGGTGGTAGCGCAGACGGGCAACGCTGGGCAGGCCAACTACGTCGCGGCCAAGGCCGGGTTGATCGGCCTGACCAAAGCGATTGCTGTGGAGATTGCCTCGCGCAACATTACGGTGAATGCGGTTGCGCCGGGATTCATCTCCACGCCGATGACGGATCCCCTGCCCGACAAAGTGAAGCAGGAGATGATGGGAAAGATTCCGCTGGGGCGAATGGGCACGGACCGCGACGTGGCCACCGCGATTGTGTTTCTCGCCAGCGAAGAGGCCGGTTACATTACGGGCCATGTGCTGGACGTCAACGGCGGGATGTACATGGCGTAGCAGCACAGGCTATGTGCTTGTGCTACCTTCCACCGCGGTTGACCTTGCAGTAGGCCGCGTCTAGAATGGGCGGGTTATTTGGAGACAGCAGATTTCCGAGCAGGACCCCGAAGCCGGACCATCAAACGAGAGCACCGGAGGAGACAGGATGGCCAGTGTTGAAGAACGCGTAAAGCAGATTATTGTGGAGCAACTGGGCGTGGACGAAGCGGAAGTCACGCCCACAGCCTCGTTTGTGGACGACCTAGGCGCGGATTCGCTCGACGTCGTCGAGCTGACCATGGCCTTTGAGGAAGCCTTCGGGATCGAAATCCCCGACGAGGATGCCGAAAAGATCGCCACCGTCAAGGCCGCCATCGAATACATCGAAAAACACTCTGCGGCGAAAAAGTAAGCCAGCAGCCCCCGCGGGAGAAAACCCATCGTGAGCCGCCGCGTAGTTGTCACCGGAATCGGTCTTGTGTGCGGATGCGGGATCGGCACCGAAGAAGTCTGGAAAAATCTTCTCGCCGGAAAAAGCGGTATCGGCCCCATCACCCTGTTCGACGCCTCCCAACATGACTGCCGGATCGCGGGCGAAGTGAAGAACTTCGACCCGGGCGTTTGGGTGGAGAAAAAAGAGCAGAAGAAAATGGGCCGGTTCATTTCGCTGGCGATTGCCGCCTCTGAATGCGCGATGCAGATGGCCGGGCTGAAAATCAGCAGCGATGAAGAAGCCGACCGCACCGGCGTCTTTATCGGTTCCGGCATCGGCGGCTTCGAAGTCATCGAGCGCGAGCACAACAAAATGGTGCAGGGCGGCCCCGGCCGCATCTCTCCGTTTTTCATTCCCGCGACGATCGTCAACCTGGCCGCGGGACACGTCTCCATCCGCACCGGCGCGCGCGGGCCCAACTCTGCCACTGCGACGGCCTGCTCCGCTTCGGCACACGCCATCGGCGATGCTTTCAAAATCATCCAGCGCGACGATGCGGACACGATGATCTGCGGCGGCTCGGAAGGCGCCATCGCGGCATTGAGCGTTGGTGGATTTGCGGCCATGAAGGCGCTCTCCACGCGTAATGCCGAGCCGGAGCGCGCCAGCCGCCCGTTCGACGCGCAGCGCGACGGCTTCGTGATCGGCGAAGGCTCCGGCATCTTGATCCTCGAAACCCTGGAGCACGCTGAAAAGCGCGGCGCGCCGCCGATCGTCGAAATCGTCGGCTACGGAATGTCCGGCGACGCATTCCACATCACGCAGCCCGCCGAAGAGGGTGCGGGCGCGTACCGCGTGATGATGGCCACGCTGCGCGATGCCAAAGTTTCGGCGGACGAGGTGGATTACGTGAATGCGCACGGCACCTCCACACCCATCGGCGACGCCATCGAAACGATCGCCATGAAGCGTGTTTTCGGCGAGCGCGCTAAGAAAGTCGCGGTGAGCTCTACGAAATCCATGACCGGGCACCTGCTTGGCGGCGCCGGCGGCCTGGAGGCCGGCATCAGCGCGCTGGCCCTGCGCGACCAGGTCTTGCCGCCGACAATCAATTACGAGAATCCGGACCCGGCCTGTGACCTGGACTACGTGCCGAATATTGCGCGTAAAGCTACTGTCAACTACGCGCTGTCGAATTCGTTCGGCTTTGGCGGCACCAATGCCGCCTTGCTGTTCAAACGCTGGGAAGGTAAATAAGCTGTAGGGGCGCGCTCGCCGGCGTGCCATTGGGAATTCCCGCCACGCCCGTCGGAGGAACCCGTGAAAATTGCTGTGTGCATCAAACAAGTGCCTGCCAAGGACGCGCCCCTGCAAATCCCCCAAGGCGGTGCGTGGATCCGCGAGACGGACATCGGCTTCGAGACCAACGAGCCCGACGGCTTCGCCCTCGAAGAGGCGTTGCGCCTGAAGGAGAAGCACGGCGGCGAAGTGGTGGCCATCTCCATGGGCCCGGAGCGCGTGAAGCAGACCATCAAGGAAGCCATGGCCAAGGGTGCCGACCGCGGCATCCACGTGGTGGACGACAAATTCTATCAGCTCGACCCGCTGGGCTCGGCGCGTTCCCTTTCCGCAGCAATTCAAAAAGAGAATTTCGATTTGGTCCTCACCGGCCTGCAAAGCGACGACCACGGCTTCGGCCAGACCGGCGTGCTGCTCGCCGAACTGCTCGGCCTGCCGCACGCGACGATCATCATGAAGATTGAAGTGAACGACCGCCGCATGAAACTGAAGCGCGAACTGGAGGCCGGCTGGTTCCAGTGGATGGAAGTACCGCTGCCCGCGGTGATCAGCATACAGTCCGGCATCAACAAGCCGCGCTACGCCACCCTGAAGGGCATCATGGCCGCCAAGAAAAAAGAAATTAACAGCATCCCGCGCGAATCGCTGGGCGTGGATGCGACGCCGACGCAGAAGCTCGAGCGCATTTACATACCTACAAAAACGAAGAAGACGGAGATGCTCACCGGCACGGCCAAGGAAGCCGCTGCCAAGCTGGTGGAAAAACTAAAGCACGAAGCGCGGGTGCTGTAGGGGCGGACCTCCGTGTCCGCCCAGGGCGCGCACATCGGCGCGCCCCTACTGGAGAAAAAGACATGAAGATTCTTGTAATCGCCGAACAACGCGATGCAACTTGGAACAAAGTGAGCTTTGAGACCTTGGTTGCTGCTCAGCAAATCACCGCGCAGACCGGCGGAAAGCTCGTGGGAGCCGTGATGGGCAAGGGCGTAGGCGCGCTGGCCGGCGAGCTCGCGGCAAGAAAAGTGGACGAGGTGCTGCTCGTCGAGCACGCTTTGCTCGAAAAATACACCGCCGACGGCTACACGCATGCGCTCAAGCAGGTGATCGCGCAGGCCCAGCCCGACCTGGTGCTGCTGCCGCATACGTATCAAGTGCGCGACTTCGCACCGAAACTCGCCGCCTCGCTCGGCAGAGGCATGATCGGCGACTGCATCGGCTATCGCTACGAAAATGGTAAGCTCGTTTTCGTGCGGCAGATGTTCCAGGGCAAAACGGCCGCCGACGTCACCTTTCAGGGCGCGGCGCCGTGGTTCGCCACGTTTCAAGCCGGCGCATTCCGCGCAGACCAGGTGCAGGACGGCGCGGCAAAGGCTCCGGTGAACAGCGTGTCGTTGGACTTGAAGCCGGAAAACATCCGCACTGTACCGCTCGAGATGTTCCGCGAAGCGAAGCAGGCTGTGGACCTGTCGCAAGCGCCGATCATTGTGGCCATCGGCCGCGGCATCAAGGAGCAGAAGAACCTGCCGCTTGTGGAGAATCTCGCCAAAGTGCTCGGCGGTGAGATCGCCGCATCGCGGCCCATCTGCGATGAAGGCTGGCTGCCCATGGAGCGGCAAATCGGAAGTTCCGGACAGACGGTCGCGCCGAAGCTGTACATTGCGCTCGGCATCAGCGGCGCCATCCAGCATGTGGTGGGGATGAAAGGCTCGCGCACCGTCGTCGCCATCAACAAGGACGCCAACGCGCCCATTTTTGAGGTGGCCGACTACGGCATCGTCGGCGACCTGTTCGAAGTGGTCCCTGCCCTCGCCGAAGAGCTCGAAAAAGCAAAATCTGCGTAAGGGGAGTACTACTGCGGCAGGCCGACACGCTTGATGAGTGCCTGGAATTTGGGGTCGGTGCGCAGCGCATCGAAGCAGGGATCCACTTTCAGCGCAACCATCCGGCTGTCACGCGCGTCGTAGGCTTTCGCCAGCCATTCGAGCGCCGGACCCATTTCGCCCAGCCGGACGTGCGATTGCGCAATGCTGTACGGTGAAACGTAGCGGTCTTTGGCCACCTGCTTCATGCCCTCCATCCAATCCCGCAGCAAGCCCTGATAGCCCGTGGTAGCGAAATCGGATTCGAGCGAGGCGGCCAGCTCAGGATTCCCGGAAAGAGTCAGTGCCTTCTGCCACTCCCCCAGCGCCTCGCGCGTCATGCCGCGCTGCGCGTAGACAATCTCCAATGTGCGGCGCGCGGGTGCGAAGTTGGGGTCCATGGCCAGCGTTTTCTGCAGTTGCTCAGTGGCGCGTTCGTTTTCGTGGCGCACAAAATAGAGCCAGCCGAGCGTGGCGTTAATCATCGGCGAGAGTTTGTCGAGCTCCTGCGCCCGCTGGAGTTTCTGCGCGGCTTCCTCGAAGCGTCCCATCTTGGCGAGGAATTCGCCATACCAGTGGTGGGCCACGGCTGAATTCGGGTTCAACTCAATGGCGCGCTGAAATTCCTTTTCCGCACCGGACCAATCCCAGTCAAACAGTTCCTTCACCAGCGCCGCGGAGGTATGCGCCTCGGCGAGCGACGCATCCTTGGAGAGCGCGGAGGCCGCCGCATCCTTGGCCTTGGGCCAGGCATCGCTGGACGCCACATAGCCGAGGTCGCTCAGCAGGATGTAGCTATCGGCTAGGCCGGTGTAGGCCACGGCGTAGCTCGCATCTTTTTCCACGGCGCTCTGGTAGTTCTCGATGGCTTTTTTGAAACCGTCTTCCGTCCAGCGGTTCCAGTTGTAGAGCCCTTTCAGGTAGAGCTGGTAAGCTTCGGCATTGGCTGTGGAGCGCTTGGCGACCCGCTTCTCCTCCGCACCGGCCAGGCGGCTGCTGAGTTTCTCGTACATGTCCCGCGCGATTTCTTCCTGAACGGTAAGGATGTCGGCGAGTTTGCGGTTGTACTGCTCACCCCACAGCAGGCGGCCGGTGCCCGCGTCCACCAATTCGACGCTGATGGAAAGTGTGTCGCCGCGCTGCACCATTCGCCCGGCGAGCACGGCGCGCACACCCAGCGCCTTGCCGGCAGCCTGCGGGTCGGCCTCTTTTCCCTTGTAACGGAAGACGGCGCTACGCGACATCACCTTCAGACTGGGCGACTGCGAAAGGCTGTTAATGAGACTTTCGGTGATGCCGTCACTCAGGTATTCGGTCTGCGGGTCGTTGGTGGAGTTGACGAAGGGCAGCACTGCCAGCGAATCGATCACTTCGCCGCTGCGTAGTGCGAAGTATCCCCCCACAGACGCGGCCACCAGCACAACCACTGCGGTCGCCGCCAAGAATGTTTTCTGCTTCCACCATGGCTGTACACCGGCTCTTGTGGCGATGGTGCCGCCGCTTTCGGCGATTACTCGCGCCGAATGTGTTTCGCGCCGCAGACGCTTGAGGTCGGCGCGCAACTCCGCGGCGCTCTGGTAGCGCAACTCGCGGTCCTTCTCCAGGCACTTGAAAATCACATCGTCGAGGCGGGGCGGCAGCTCGGGATTCAGTCGCGCAGGCGAAGGCGGCACTTTGTTGAGGATCGATTCGAACAGCACCCCCGAAGTATTCCCCGAAAAAGCCTGCCGCCCGGTGGCCATTTCGTAGAGCACTACGCCGAGGCTGAAAAGGTCACTCCGCGCGTCGAGCTCTTTCCCCCGCACTTGCTCGGGCGACATGTAGGCCACAGTGCCCATGGTCACACCGGAGCTGGTGAGATGTTCGCCGACTGCCGCGGTGACCGCTGCCGAGACACTTGCGCTGTGCGAGAGTTTTTTCTGCTGTGTCCGCTTGGCAAGACCAAAGTCGAGAATCTTGGCCTGGCCGCGCGGATTCACGAAAACGTTGGCTGGCTTGATGTCCCGGTGGACGATTCCTTTTGTATGCGCAGCGTCGAGCGCGTCGGCGATTTGAATGCCGAGTTCGAGAATGAGTTCGGACTCGAGCGGCCCGTGGGTAACGATGTCCTTCAGGTTTTGGCCCTCCAGCAGCTCCATGGCGATGAAGCGCTGGCCCTCGAACTCCTCAATGTCGTATATCGTGCAGATGTTGGGGTGGTTCAGCGAGGAAGCTGCGCGCGCTTCGCGCTCGAAGCGCTCGAGTGCAATGGGATCCTTGGCCAGCTCGTCGGGCAGGAATTTCAGTGCCACTTCGCGGCCCAGCTTAGAGTCCTCGGCCTTGTACACTACGCCCATGCCGCCGCCACCCAGGCTGTCCACGACGCGGTACTGCCCTATGGTCTTGCCTATCATGCAGGAGGAATGCTCGAACACATCTTAGGCACCAGCCGCAGGTTAGTCAACGCAATGTAGAGCCCACAGGGGACGGGCTCATTCATGGGAAGCTGGTGCAAAAAGATTTCCATATGGAACCTGATTTCATATCGGTACAGAATAGTGGCCGTCCTGGCAGCCTCCACTTGCGCATCCTCGAAAAAGTCTGGCGCACTTATTGCGCCTTCCCGACCCGCAACAACCAAAGCGAGGAGCCGCCGTTGCTGCGGCTGTAAACCAGGTAGCGACCGTCTGGAGAGAGTCTCGGCTCCTCGATGAAAAGCCCCGATTCGGGGAATCTCGTCACTGCCTCCAGGCGCCCACCCGTTGAAGGCAGCCGGTCAATATTCCCATGGCTGGGCTGGATGTAAATCCAGCGCCCGTCCGGAGAGTGAGAGGCGTGACGCATCCTTTCATGTCCGGAGGTCAACTGCCGCTCTTCGCCGCCCGACGCCGGAATCCTCCAAAGCTGAATCGTGCCACCTGCATTGGAAGAGTAAGCAATCCAGCGCCCATCCGGGGACCAGTCGGCGTCATACTTATCCGACCGCGACGTCGTCAACTGGCGCTTCTTTCGCGTACCTAGGTCCAGCAGATAGATTTGGGTGAATCCCTCGATCCGGAAATAGTACAGAAGCTGGCGGCCATCGGGGGAGAAACACCCGCCGACGTTGCCCCGGACGGGGGGCTGCACTTCTTCTGCAAGGCTCCCGTCCGTCGCCGTCAACCAGAGCGAGCGGGTGCCGTCCTGAAAGAAGCGCGTGACCACAATCGTCTTGCCGTCGGGAGACCAATTGGGCAGGTTAACGCCGAGATCTTTGCCAGGAAGTTGCAGCCGCTGCTGTTGTCGGCTTGTCAGGTCATAGATCCACATTTCCATCGCGCCCAGCCGGTCGCTCGCAAAAGCAATGCGTCGCCCGTCCGGAGAGAATGCTGGGTAGCGGTCAATCACCTGACCGCTGCTTAACTCCTCTTCGGGGCCAGCCGGCGCTGCGCCTGCAGGAGTGAGGGGAAGCCTGGTGAGATTCATGGAGCCTTCAAGCTGGGACACTGCGAATTGCTGGGCGTCGCGCGAGACGGCCAAGTCTCGCAGGACGCCGGTGACCAGTCCCAACGTCTGTGGGCTGCCCACCAACGCGCCACGCGCTTCGTCTATTTCCACCGCCAACAGCCGTGTTCCGCCCAGGCGATCGCGCGTGAGATAGTAAAGCCGTCGGCCACCGGCGTCCCATACGTGGCTGATGCCGTCCACTAGCTTGTGGGGCGCGCCGCCTCCCACGGGAACCAGCAGTATTCCTTCGTCCACGGTTTCGAAGCTGATCCAGTTCCCGCTGGGCGAATAGCTGAGTCGCACGATTTCCCAGCTGGAAGATTCGCTCGGCAGCAGCGCTTTCGGCGCGCCGCCCTCTACGGGGACTTCCAGGATGGAGCGGTGATCCTCGACTCCGCTTACGTAAGCGATCTTGCGCTCCCGGGGATGCCAGGCAGGAAAGTTTGCATTTTGGGCGATGCGCCTCGCTTGACCTCCCAGCGCCGGGGCAACCCACAAGTCGCCTCCATAGGTGCGGAATTCAAATCCGAAAAGCATGCCGATCTTGATCATTCCGCTCTGCGAGGATCTCGTGGAGATAAATGCCAGGGAGTTGCCGTCCGGCGAGAATGCCGGCTGGAAGTCCTCGCCGGGCTCATGCGTGACGTTGACCTCCTGCCCGCCCTCCACCCGGCGCACGTAGATTTCGAAGTTGCCGCTGCGGTTTGACGCAAACGCCAACAGGCTGCCATCCGGCGACCACGTCGGCCACTCCGACAATCCGGGATCATGCGTTAGCCGGCCAACCGAACTTACGCGGAGAGCTTCTGACGCAGGCCGGGTCACGTTTCGCATCACGATCCAGGTGGCAAGAACTCCCAGGAAAGCAGTCCCGGCGGCAATGGCAACCAACATCTTGCCCCAGTGCGCCGGCTGCAGCTTGCCCTCGCCTGGCAACTCCGCCCCGGCCATTGCCGACGGCGCGGCCAGCGCTTCTTCAATCTCGATGCGGGCGTCGCCGATGTGCTGGAGCCTCCGATGAGTGTCCTTTTGAAAGCAACGGCTCAACAGGGCACGGATTCTCGGAGGCGTCTTTGACGGCAAAGCGCGCCAATCCGGCTCCCGCTCGAGAACGTTGGCGATCGTGTCCGAAACGGTCTCGCCGCGGAACGCTTGCCGCCCCGTCAGCAGTTCGTACAGCACGCAACCAAACGCCCAAATGTCCGTGCGGCGGTCCAGCGGCTTGCCGCGCGCCTGTTCGGGGCTCATGTAAGGCACGGTGCCAAGAATGGCGCCTCCGCGTGTTCCCATGAGCGAGGCAGTCGGCGAGCCGGAAATATCCTGGGATGAGCCATCAGCGGAGAAGGCCTTGGCCAAGCCAAAATCCAGAACCTTCACAGTACCTTCCGGCGTCACCTTGATGTTGGCGGGTTTCAAGTCGCGGTGGATGATGCCTTTCTCGTGCGCGACCTCCAGCGCCTCGGTCATTTGCCGCGCAATCGAGAAAGCTTCCTCCAGCGGCACCGGGCCCCGCGCAAGCTGCTCCGCCAGCGTCACTCCCGGCACCAGCTCTAGCACCAGGTAGCGCACACCGCCGGTCTCCTCCAGCCCATAGATCGCGGCGATGTTGGGGTGATTTAAGGAGGCCAGCACGCGGGCTTCGCGGTCGAAGCGCGCCAAGCGCTCGGTGTCCTTGGTGAAGAGCTCGGGCAACACCTTGATGGCGACGTCGCGGCCGAGCTTCGCATCGGTGGCGCGGTACACCTCGCCCATCCCTCCCGCACCAATTTTTTCTAGGACCCGATAATGCCCAAGATTCTCGCCGAGTTTCATATTGTGGGACGAGCCCGTTTTTCGGGGGCGATTCTAGGCCGCAGGCGGAGGTAAGTCAACGCAGAGTGCGGACACCCGGTTGCTGCACTTCAAAGCGAAAATATTGCCCAGCAAAAACGCCGGGTTGAATTCCTTCTTTTTCCTTCGGCGGACCCCGGGCGACGTTGCGACGGGCTTAGCCGACGCGCCGTCAGCGCAACGGATAGCCGGACTCGCCGGGCAGCTTGCCATCCACGCGCAGCACTTTCAGGCCGGGTCCTACCTGGCGCGCATCGACGAAAGAAATGGCGCCGGGCAGCGTGGCCACAAGCTGGTTCGCCATGTCCGGGGAATAAACCAGCTTGGGCGCGGAGACCGACTCCGCGCGAAAAATCTTGGCCACCCAGTACTGACGGAACTGCGCCTCGGTCATCTGATAAATTACTTTTAGGACGACGTCGCGCTCGCGCGCCACCGGGGCCCTCACCAGCAGCACTACAGGTAGGTCGGTGCTCCAATATTGTTTCTCACCGCGGAAGATCTTGCGCACATCGGCAAGCGAGAGGTTGCTCACCGGAGTATTGGTGTGGACCACGATGGCCACATCGCCTTCTTTCGCGGTCTGAGCTGCCAGCGGCGATAGGAACGCGGCGGCCAGGACGCCGCAGAGCAGGACGAGGAGGAACCGCTTCATGTGTGTTCGTTTCATCGGCTCTCTCCCTTAGAAGGTGAAGCTTGTCTGGATGAACAAGCCGTTGATGTGCGGTTGACCGGGACCCTTCTTGGTGTTGCGGTATTCGCTTTTGAATGCCGCGTAATCGGAGATGTCCCAGCGCAGGCCCACCGTGGAGCTCATGAAATCGGTGATGCCCAGCACGGTTTCCGTTGCCGGGCGGTTGATGTAATCGAAGCGGTAGTAGGGCTTCCATTTCTTCTCCGCGAACGGCAGCCGGTACGCCAGTTGCACGTAGAACGCCTGCGTGTTGAACTTCCTGCTGTTGTTCACGTTAAAATGATGCACATTGGAAAACTCCGCCAGGAATTCCGGCGTCTCATGTGTCCACGCCAGGTACCCCGAGCTGATCCACTCATTGAAGCGTTGGCCGGCCGCCGGGGAAAGCTTATCGCGATAGATGGTGCCGCCGAACTGCAACCCGTACGGCTTCGAGGGCCGCGAATTCAGGTTGAGCAGCCAAGCGCGATTGTTGTTCACGTCGCCGGCATCGCCGCCGCGGCTGATGGTCGCGCCGCGGCCGTTGCCCACACCGGCGCCGTAGCTCAGTCCGGCGTTTCCGCTGCGGATGTCGCCTTCACTCAGCAAGCCGATAAAGTGCACCGGCAGCAGGCGGCTGCCAAACTTGATCATCTCCGGCCTGCTGATGGTGGTCTGCAGCCAGGAGCCGTGATGAAACGCAGTGTTCCAGTAGCTCACCGGCGTGTGGTACCTCCCGAAAGAGAGCTTGAAGTAATCGTTGCGGTCGTAACGGATGATGGAGCGCTCCACTTCCACGTTGTAACCGGTGGCCGTAGCCGTAAAGCTCACCTCGCCGAAGTAGCTCACTTTCTTCGAGAGCGGCGAAGCCATGTGCAACACGAGTTGGCCGAGGTTGAAGCCGCTGTTCACGTTGCTTTCGTTGGTGGCAGAGAAATTGACGTCCGCAAAGCCGGAAATTTTCAGCGAAGGATAAATCGCCTCCTGCACGGGAACGCTGCCCTGCTCCATGCCGGGGTGGGTCATCCCGCCCGGCGCGGGCTTCTCCGCGGCAGCCATGGGAGCGCCTGGCTCGGCGGCGGGTGCCGGCGCACCGGCGGCTGCAGGCTGTTTGGCCTCTAGCTCGGCGATGCGCTTTTCGAGCCGTGCCATGCGCTCGAGCAGCGCCTTGATGGTCGCGGCATTCTCGTCCACCGAAGCGGCGGACTGCGCGGCCACCGTGCCGGCGGCGCACAACAACACAATCAGTACAAACAGAAAGCGACGCATGGAATTCCTCCTCGTCGTCGTAAAAGACTGCGTATGAATGAGCGGTGTACTTGCCCGAGCCTCGAAGAGACTACTCGCCTTAGCGCTTTTGGTCAATCTCCTCGACGGCGGGGTTTGCCGTCAATCCTCTCGACCGCGGGGTCTGCCGTCAATCCTCTCGACCGCGGGGTCTGCGGTCAATTAGAATGGCCGCGTGATGGCCGAACGCGAGCAACTGGTAGCGGACGTACTCATTGTCGGAGCGGGGCCCGCGGGTCTGGCCTGCGCACTGCACTTGTCCCATCTCATCCGCCAGCACAACGAATCCGGCGCGAAACCTGCGCTATCGACGGAGACCATTTACGTGCTGGAAAAAGGGCGCGAGGTGGGCGCGCACCAGCTTTCCGGCGCGGTGATGGACCCGCGTGGGCTGAAGGAACTGGTGCCCGACTTTGAATCGTCCGCGCCGCTGGACACGCCAGTGACAGAAGACTGCGTGATGTTCTTCACGGAAAAATCCGCGCTCCGCTTTCCCATCACGCCGCCACCGTTCAAAAACCGCGGGAACTACATTATTTCTCTCAGCAAGCTCACCAAATGGCTTGGCGGGCTGGTGGAAAAGACCGGCGCGAATCTCTTTACACAGTTCGCCGGCGCGAGCCTTATTTACGAAGGCGAGGGCATTGCCGGCGTCATCACGGAAGACAAGGGCGTGGATAAGAACGGCCAGCCCAAGGACAACTTCACGCCGGGCTACGAGCTGCGCGCGAAGGTCACCGTGCTGGCGGAAGGCACGCGCGGCTCGCTGACCAAGCAACTCGTAAGCAAATACAAACTCGACGGCGTGAACCCGCAAATCTACGCGCTGGGCATCAAGGAGCTGTGGGAAGTGCCCGCGGGGCGCGTGCAGCCGGGGTTTGTCGCGCACACCATGGGCTGGCCGGTGGACATGAAGATGTACGGTGGCGGGTTCATCTACGGAATGAAAGAGAATCGCGTTTCGCTGGGCCTTGTCCTCGGCCTCGAGTATCACGATCCGCTGTTCGACCCGCATGAGGCGTTCCAGCAATTCAAAACGCATCCGTTTCTGAAAAAAATGCTGGAGGGCGGCAAGCTGGTGCGCTACGGCGCCAAGACGCTGCCCGAGGGCGGCTGGTATTCCATGCCGCGCACCTACGTGGACGGCGGGCTCATCATCGGCGATTCAGCAAGCTTCTTGAATTCGCAGAAGCTCAAGGGCATCAACCTGGCCATCAAGAGCGGCATGCTGGCCGCGGAAACTATCCTCGAGGCGCTAAAGTCCGGCGACACATCGGCGAAAACGCTTTCAGCATTCCAGAAAAAAGTGGACGCAAGTTGGATCAAGCCGGACCTCTGGGCTGTGCGCAACTTTCATCAGGGCTTCCACAGCGGCGTGTGGATGGGCATGATTCACGCTGCATTCCAGCAGATTAGCGGCGGACGCGGCCTGGTGGACCCCATGCGGGCTCATGCCGGCCACGAAGCCTATTACAAACTCGATGCTCCGCCGCCGGCGGGCGCCGAGCGGTTCCAGGGCGACGGCAAGCTCACTTTTGACCGGCTCACCGACGTCTATCACTCCGGCACGCGTCACGAAGAAGACCAGCCCTGCCACTTGAACATTCTCGAGCCGGACATTTGCATTTCCCGCTGCACGAAAGAGTACGGCAATCCCTGCGAATATTTCTGTCCCGCCGCAGTCTATGAGATGGCGCACGAAGCCGGCGAGCTGAAACTGAAGATCAACGCCTCCAACTGTGTTCACTGCAAGACTTGCGACATCATGGACCCGTACCAGATTATCAACTGGTTGGTGCCCGAAGGTGGCGGCGGGCCAAACTACGATGGGATGTAACGCTGAAGATTTTTCCGCCTTGCAAGGTCGCATCGCGCGATTCGCCCACTTTGCCGCTATTTGGGAAAACCTTTACTGAAATTCTGCATTCCTTGAGCGCGAGCTGCTTCATCCAATTGAATCAGCACGAAAATACTGCCCTAGATCCGAAATCTGCATGGCAGGCAAGTTGCACACAAATCTCCTGTAGATGCAAACTCTTGCAGCCTTTCATGGGCTTTGGAATGCTCAATTTTCTGTTGACAAGAGTATGGAGGGAGTGACAGCCTACTGCCGATATCGAGTGGGGTGTGTTGCTAAAAGTGTCTCGTCTCAGTTTCCACGGGCCTTGGAGATGAAGTTTCCGAAGGTTTTTTCTTTGGGGTCAAGCTGTCACTGGTGGCACTGAGGTCGGGAATCGTGCTCGAACAATGCGCTACTTCCTTAGACTTTCGACCCCTACCATCACGACTGCGGTGTTCGCAGTCAAATCCGAAAAGCGGGGTGCATCATGAAACCGCAAAGCGACTGCGGGATTCACGCTCAATCTCCACGACTGCGTTTTTACAGTCAATCCCTGGCGTTCCGTCTGCTTCTGATTCTCGTTCTGCTGACTCTGGCTTGCAGCGCAGCCGCGGGGGCACAGACGGTTGCGAGCAGCGGCACGATTCCCGGCACCCCCGCGCCAGCAGAAAAGAAGCCAGCGATCCCGCAGGGCGCGATGCCCGCCGCCGGCGAACCGCAGCAAAAGCTGGAGGCGCCTCCACCTCAGGTGTCCGGGGCTGCACCGCGCCCGGTGGAGTCCAACGTTGAGCCCGGACAGACCAACCTAGAAATCCGCTACGACGTGCAAAGCGTCAATGTGCAGGGCAACACGGACCGTTCCTTCCTGCACGCCTGCACGCGCGCGCAGATACTGGTCGCATCGCCCGGCAAGCCCCGCACCTGCGACAGCAGCAACACCATTTCGGAAATTAGCTTTCTGAACAATGCCCCGGTCTTTGGGAGCTACCGCTTTGAGACATCCATCGTGGGTCGCTATACAGACAACCCGCGTGTGGATCCCGAGCGCAACAGCTTGCAGCGCGGGTACCTGCGGCTGACTGGCAGGAGCCTGGAAGCGACGCTGGGCGATTCGTTGGTGAACTACTCGCGATTCAGCTTCAGCCAGAACATCAAAGGCCTGCATATTTGGAATCAGTGGACGGACAAGGTCAAGTTTGTTGGCACGGTCGGCTACTTTACTGACCGCTGGGGCTCGCTTTACCGCAACGCTGAGTACTTCCGCGATATCACCTCCACAGCGCCGTTCAATCCAGCCGCGCCGGCAAAGCCCTACTCCCGTGCGGTAGCCGGCTTGCGCCTGGAGCGCAAGGCCGGAAAGGGCGGCTGGGTGGCCGTCAACTACAGCCGCGGAAAAGATCTGCAACAGTCGCTGCCCGATGCCACTATGACTTGTTCCGACACCACTACGGGCGTGCGAACGATCCGCCCTATCTCCGGAGGTTGTCAGCCCGGCGAAGTCGAGATTCAGGACGGACGCCGCGCGGCCTCCGAGGCGGCGGACAATCACTTGATTTCGTTCGACACCTACTTAGACTTGCGGCCCCTGCGCCTGAAAGTGGCCAGCGAAGTCGCCTATAGTTGGACGCTCGGCGGCACGCCGCCGATTCCGGGGGTCACCCCTCCGGGCGTCTATGTTTGCGCCCCGCAAGTACCGGTAGTAGGCGGCTCTATTCTCGACGCGCGGTGTTTCTCCCACCGCCAGGGTGGCGCCGCGTACCGCGCGGAAGTAACCCAGCGCATTGCCAAACTCAACTGGCGCCTCGACTATTCGCGTTTCCAGCCGGATTTTTCCAGCGCCAACTCACGGCAGATCCGTGACCTGCAGGACTTCAGCTTGCGAGGCGACTACCAGTTCCTGCGGCAGTTCGGCCTGGCCCTTTCTTTACGGCGCTCGAACGACAACCTGAATGGCAAGCGCAACTACACCAGCATTGTCCGCGCGCCGGAAGCGCGGCTGACCTTCCGCGACCTGCCGATTTACCGTAGGATGGTGCTCGAAGTTGGCTACCGCGAACGCAACCTGGACACGGCGGGCAACCCGCTGGCCACTTGCGTGACGCTGCCGACGATTCCTCCCACGCCGCAGATCACCACCAAGCGCTCGGCGCATCCCGGCTGCCTGGTGACCGAACAGCGCCAGGCTACCGAGGAGCGCATCCGTTCTACACGCATCCCGTTCTTCAGCCTGACGCTGCCGGTGAGCGATTCGTCTTTCAGCTTCGACTACGAACATCGCCACGACATGGATGCGGTGCTGAATCAGAATTCCTCCGATACCGATCGCTTCGCTTTTGGCTTCCGCGGCAACTACACCTGGAACAACTGGGACGTGATTCCGTCGTTCCGCTATGAGCTGGAGCGGCTGGCTAAGCTCTCGCCTAATAATCCGGCGCTTTCCCCCTCCAATCCTTCGCTGATTTACGCCATCGATTTCTTCGAAGCGCATGATTCGAGCCGCTCGTTCAACGCCCAGTTGCAGATCGAAGCGCCACGCTACTTCCGCTTCGAAGGAATCTATCGCGAGTTCAACAGCATTTCGCTTTCCCCTTTGAAGGCCAGTCCCCAACTGGACCCGTTGCTGAACTTCTTCTACCTGAACCAGGGCTTCAAGCGGCCCACGTGGCGCGCCGCGCTGACCTTCAAGTTCGAGAACGACGAGAACCGCCTCCTCACGGCGTACTACGAGCGCAGCAACAATTTCTTTAACCCTGGCGATCCGTTCGTCGCCGACCAGAAAAGTTTCCGGGAAACGATTTTCGGCGGGACGCTGCTTCTGCGCTTCCGCCACTAGTGCTAGGTTTTTGAATTCTGATTTCTGATTTTCTCGAGGTATTCCAATGAGCCACGAAAGAACGAATCGCCCTGTGGTGAGCGTAGCCGAATCATGGATGAAGTGGATTCTGCTGGTCCCGCTCTGCGGGATGCTGGCTCTTGCGCTGCCTTTCCCCGCGATGGCGCAGACCTCTGCCCGGGAGGCCGGCATCGTGTCAGCCCAGATCCCCCTGGCCAAGACACTTCGCGGGAAGCAGACCCTCGAGGTCGCCAAGGACATGAAGGTCTTGTGGGGCGACAAGATCACCACGGAACGCGGCAGCCGCGTGCGCGTGCGTCTGAACGACGGTTCCATCCTGAACGTGGGCTCGCAGTCGTCCCTCGAAATCCAGACGCACGATACGCAGGCGCAGCGCACCCAGTTGCAGCTTGCCTATGGCCGCATGCGCGCCAGCGTGGTACGCATCACCCAGCCCGATGGCGGTTTCACGGTGCGCACGACGGCGGCCGTTGCCGGCGTGGTCGGCACCGACGAGTTCATTGAAGCAGCGCAGATCTACACCACGGTGATCGCGCTGGGCGGCGGGCTGGTTACCGTCGGCTCGCCTAACCCCCTCTATTCCGAGTTTGGCGCAATCCTGAATCCCGGCGAGGCCATCACGCTCGTCGCCGACCAACGCCCGGGCGAAAAGCGCTTGGCCACCGATGAAGAGCTCGGCAACGCGTTCGGAGAAACCGAAGTGGACGAAGTGGTGAGCATCCAGCCGCGCGCCACTTTCCCCGGCCAAACCTTCCAGGCTCGCATCGTCGGAAAGGGTATTGCTGGCGCAACCGGCGCTTCTTTTGCGCGTGAAGGGATTTCCATGCAGATCACCGGCCCGATGGCGGCCAACGGCCTCCCGGTGTCTATCACCGTGGCGCAGAATGTCCCTCACGGCACATATCCCTTCACGGTCCAGCGCCCGGAAGGACCGCAGGTTGGTGTGCTCATCGTCACCAGCGCGGAGAACGCCCGCAGAGCCGGTGCCGCCGCACCCGGCAGCATGAAAGCCCCGCCGGCTCAGATCATCACCGCCATGCGCGGCGCTAAGTTCATGCTGGATGCCTCAGCCACAGAAACGCCCGCGGGCACATCCATCGTGGCGTTCCTTTGGAAGATTCTGGAAACGCGTTTCTCCTCCAATCAGGCACAGTTCACCGTTAACACGAGTTTGTTGATGCCGGGCGATTACGTAATACAGCTCGCTGTAATCAACAGCAGCGGGCAAGCCGTCACACAGCGCTATTCCCTGACGGTCCAGTCCGGAATCCAGCCTGTGGAGATCATCCGTGAGCTGGCCGCAGGATACGAATCGCTGCAGCCCAACCAGTTCCTGAAGTATTTTGACGAGGAAAAGTTCCGCAACTACTCCGGTTTTGCGGCGGCTATCGAAGACAGCTTCCGCAGCCAGCTTGAAGCCGTGCGTGTGTTCCAGCGTCCGGTGAATTGCACCGTTTCCGAGGAGCAGGACCAGGCCGCTTGCCAAGCCGACTTCGAGCTGCAGTTTACCAAGAAGGAGCAGCCCACCGAGTTCCTGGACGCCAACGGCAATCCCTTCCCGCCGGGCGTGGCCGCGCCGGCCAACGCCGTCGCCGCCAAACGCCTGCTCACCGGCACCGAGCGCAGCACCATCCGCTTCGAGCGTGCCGACAAAGGCTGGAAGGTCACCGATTATGGCGCGCAAGTAAGCTGCCCGGGTGGCAACCAGGTCAGCGGCGTCAACGTCGGCTCTTGCATCCTGGCGCTGGGCTCGTTCTCTTCCCCGGGCTTCCAGTTCACCAATGTGCTTCTCCCGGGCGGCACAGTCGTTCCCGTCGGCGGCGCGCTCACTGGTACTTTCGATATTTCGCCACTAGGCGGCTTCAACGGCGCCGTCACCTTGACGGGCACCGCGAACGTTGGAGGAACACTCGGAACGGTGACGTTTTCCACCAACCCCGCTTCCTCGCTCAGCACCGTCACGTTCACCGTCGCTGTTCCTACCACAGGGCCCCAGGCCACTACACCTTTCAGCCTGATCATCACCGGCACGGATTCTTCCGGCAGCATTTCCCAGAGGATCACCTTGCCGCTCACGTACCAGGGCGCGCCGCCTTTCTCCTTGTCCCAGTTCACCAATCCCACCGCGCCACTTACCCTGCTGGCCAATTCCAGCGTGGTGATCGGAATCACCGCAGTTACCAGCGGCACTTCCTTTAGCACGCCCATCGCGCTCACCTTTGGGCCACTGCCCGCGGGCGTCACCGTATCGCCGACCACCGCCACCGTTTTGCCAGGCAGCACGCAGCCGTTCACCTTCACATTCACGCCTGCGAACAATGCCTTTGCCAACTTCGGCGTGGCCAATATCACCGTGACCGGCACCGTGGCCGGTGTGCCCGTGCAGACCAGCACGATTGTGCTTAATCTGGGCACGCCGGGTTCACTGCCCTTCTCGCTGTTCAGCTCGCCAAGCGCGAACACGGTAACGTTGTTTAGCAGCTCGAAAGTCACGGCGTTTTTCAACGTTTTTGTCTCTCTCGCGAGCGGCTTCACCCAGCCCATCGACATCAGCTTGAGTACACCGCCTCCTGGTATTACCATCACGCCGAGCACCTTCGTCTTCACACCGGGCGTCAGCGGCTCGAATGTGTTCTATACCGTCACTGTGGATCCGGCAGTGGCCTCCCCCGGCTCGTACCCGATTCTCATCAGTGGCGTGTCCAGGGGCATCAGCGCCACCACTACCTTTACGCTAAACGTCCGTGGCGCCTTCAGCCTCAGTGTGAGTCCGCAGAACACGCTGAGCACGCCCATGATCCTGCCGCCTGACGGTACGACACAGTCAAAGGTTACGGTCACCGTTACCTCCATTAACAACTTCGCGGGTTCCGTGACCGTCTTCTTTTCCAATCCATTCGGCACTCCCGTAACCGTCACGCCGGGCACTTCGCAAGTCGTCAACGTGCCCGCCGGTGGTTCTGCAAACGCCGTGTTTACGCTCGTCGCCGCCGTTGGTGCGGCTAATACCGGCACCACGCAAGCCTTCATCAGCGCCAGTTCAGCGACCGGCTCGGCAATCAATTCTCTGAGCCTTCCGTTCATGACTATTGGCCCGGCTGGCTTCAGCCTCTCGCCAGCCATAACGTCCACAATCGTGAACATCAACAGCGGCTTTAGTCCAACCGTGGCCACCTCGGTACGAGCTCTCGGCGCATTCAACGCCTCGGTGGACTTCACGGTCGTCTCCGCTTCCGTTCCTGTTGGCATCACGGTTACTCCCGCGACTCAAACCGTCGCAGCCGGCAGCCAGGCCAGCTTCACGATTACTGCGGGGGCTTCCGCGGTCTCTGGCAACTACCCCATCACCGTGAACGCGACTTCTCCCGGCCAGACGGCCCAGACGCTCACCATCAACGTTCGCGCGCGCGGCACGCTTACGTTGAGCGTGACCACTTCCAGCGGCGGCGTGCCGGGCACGTCCAGCGCTCCGCTGGTACTGGCCTCAGGCGCAGCTAACGCACTGACCTTCAACGTTTCCGTGGGCAGCAGCAATGGCTTCTCAGGCAGCTCTCAGGTGCAGGTATTCAATGTGCCCGCAGGCATTACGGCAGTCTTCACCTCCTCTGGAAGCACTGTGGCTAGCGGCACCGTTACAAGCGCTGCACCTTTTTCCGACACCCTCACGCTGACCAACAACACTGCATCGCCCATCAGCGTGAGTCAGCTCACTGTTCTGGCAAGTGACTCCTTCAATGGCCTCACAAACGTTAATCCGACTGCAGCGATATTCGTTACCACCGGCGCGATCACATTGAACGTGTTGACTGTCAGCGGCGGCGTGCCGGGCACGTCCACCGCTCCGCTGACCCTGGCTCCAGGCGGCTCGCTCAGCTTTAACGTTTCCGTGGGCAGCATCAACGGTTTTTCGGGCAGCGCACAGGTGCAGGTTTTCGGCATGCCTTCCGGAGTCACAGCGGTGTTCACTTCCTCCACTTCGAGCTTTGCGAACCTCCCCGTGCCGGGCTCCGACACCCTTACGTTAACCGCAAGCCAAGCGTCACTTCCCTTCCCAGTGACACAGATGACCGTCCGGGCGGTTAGTCTCCCCTCCGGTACTTCCGTCGTCACTTCGCCGATCTTTATTTCCAGCGCCTCGACATTCGTTCTCGGCTGCGCCCCATTCGGTGGCACTGCCCAGCCCTGTAACCAAACGAACTACGTTGCAATCAACATCAACCAATCTGGCAGCACCAGCTCCCTTGTCTTGCAGGTTGATTCATTCGGCGGATACTCCGGGACAGTCAGCGTTGTGCCCCGCAACCTTCCCGCGGGCATGACGATGTCTCCCAACCCGGCCACGCTCACGCCCGGCGTGCCCGTCACCGTCACTTTTAGCGCCGCTACTCCGGTCGTCGCCGGGCCGTTCACCTTCACCCTGGATGGCTCCGACACGGTGTTTCCTACGCTCACGAGTTCGACCAATGTCAGCGGCCAATTGAACGGCAGCATCAAGCTTGTCGTTACCCCGGCGACCTCATCCGCTAATCCGCTCATCGTTCCGCCCGGCGCGGCCCAAGTCTTCACCGTGGACATTTCCGGCCAGAACGGATTCTCCGGCAGCGCGCAAGTTGCCTTCAGCCCCCTCAGCTCCCCCACTGGCGTCACGTTCGGGCCCACTGGCTCGCAGTTCGTCAATGTTCCGTCGACCGGCAGCGTGACGCTTTCATTCACCGTGACCGCTGCCGCCAACGCTCCTGCCTCGTCCGTCCAGCTCGTCGATTTCGACGCCGGCGTTAACGTTGGTAACGCTTTCACCTACTTTGTGCAAAACGAAACCCTCGTGCAGGGGTCGTACAACGTAGGGCCGGTGGGCGTCGGCAGTTACCTCATGTCCACCACTCCTGCGTCCAGCTCCACGAATCCGATTTTCCTCAACCCGAACGGCACCGCCGTTGTGCCCGTTGGCGTTTCCATCATTCCGCAGTCCGGTTTCCTTGGCACGGTCACCATTACGCCCAGCGCGCCACCCAGCGGGGTGACGGTCACGCCGACGTCCGCCCAAGTGGTTATCACTTCGAGTTCGCCGGGGACAGCTACGTTTAGCTATTCGGCCACTACCTCCCAGGGTCCCACGCCAATTACAGTCACTTTCAATGCGGCGGCCAATGTCACCACTCCGAGCGGCACATTCCCCGTTAACAACTCCACGAGCAGCTTCCTGCTCGTGAATCCGGCGCCCTTCAGCATGACGCTCAGCGCCGGCACGCCCGCGGCTCCGATCAGCCTCGAGCAGGGCATTCCCCGTGGGCAGACTTTCCAGGTCAGCGTCACCGGCGCCGGCACGGCGACCATCACCTTTGCCAACGTGCCTTCCGGGATCACCATCTCCCCGCTGACCGCTAACATCCCTGCCGGCAGTTCGGCCACGTTCAGTATTGAAGCCGGCGCTTCCACGGCGATCGGCAGCTATGTAATTGCCGTACTCGGCACGTCCGGTACCCAGACCATTTCGGCGAGTCTCGCGGTCAATGTGGTTGCGCCGACCAACGGCTTCTTCCTGGCCACTTCTCCGCCCACCTCGCTCGCCGCCCCGGTCCTCCTCCAACCGGATACCACGTTAATCACTTTCATCAACCTCAATGTGCTCGCCAAGGGCACCTTTACCGGATTGGTCAACCTAGCCTTGTCCGGCGTGCCTACCGGTGTTACGGCCACGCTGACGCCGAGCGTTGCTGACCTGTCCATAAGCTCGGTCCAGGTGGTCCAACTCCATTTTCAGACCAGCACCGGCCTCGCCGCCTTTGGCCCGTCCGTCGTAACCGTGACGGGAACATCCGGCCCGCTCACCGCAAGCACTTCGGTGTTCGTGGCCCTGCAAATCGTTTCCCTCATCCAGACTTCCGGTTCGCTAACCACCCGCGCGCCGGAAATCCTACAAGTGCTCCCGCCCAGTGGCCACGCCGGCTCGCACATGATCGTCACATTGCAGGGCAGCAGCTTGAGCAGCATCACCCAAGTGATGAGCGGCTCGACGAAGCTCTCCGCGCAAATCGAGCCGGGCGGCACCGACTTGATGCGACGCCTGGTAATTTTTGTGCGGCCCGATACGCCGGAAGGCGTCTATACGCTGATGCTAGTCAGCCCACGCGGGCTGGTACCTGTGGGCATCAATATCACCACAGAAGCCTCCGCCGAAACTCCCGATGCGACTGGGTCGGACGGCAGGCCAGTAAGTCAAAGTGGCCGATTCGCCAGCAGTAAAGCGGGTCGTGGCGGCAACCGACGGGGAATGCAAGAAGATAGCGATGGGATGGGTGCGTCCTCACAACCCGTTATCACGCGCGTGGAGCCGGCCAGCTTGAAGCCCGGCGACGTCGTGGTGGGCAAACTCGTGGGAGAAAACCTGAGCGGCGTGACGGCCGTGCGCGCCGCTGGCTTGGGCATCAGTGTCGAAGTGTTGGAGGCACGCGACACGGAAATCCGCGTGCGCTTCATCGTCGCTGCCAACACCGCTTCGGGCTCGCGCATGTTGAGTCTGCTTCCGAGCAGCTCCCGCAGCCGTGGGTCGGACGCCATGCTGGAAATCCAGGCTGACCGCGTTGCGACGACTGGCACAAAGCAGGCAGTCGCCGTCCCAACTCTGCAGGAAGCACCGGTGGAAAGCACGGAGACTCCGGAAACGCCGACGCGCCCGGGCATTCGCAGAGGCCTGGCCAGCAACGGCGGTGCTCCATCTTCCGCCCTCGCTCCCGCAACCTCGGGCGCCCTGGATCTCGCGGTTCGCGCGAGTGACATCACCATGTCACCCGCTAGCCCGCGGCCCGGAGACGACGTCACATTCCGCGTGCTCCTGACCAACCGCGGCACGAAGAGCGCCGACGATGTGGAAGTGGAGTTCACAGTCGGCGGGGCCAACGTGCGCGTTCGCGAGCACTTCAGCGTCGCCGCGGGAAGCTCGCAGTCCTTCCAGGTGCAATGGCAGGCTGCCGGCACGGGGCGCCTCGAACCGCGCGTGGTAATCGATCCCGATCGGCGTTTGAACCTCGCGAGTCGCACGAACACCACGGCGGCCATGCCGGCCTTCGAGTTGTTCTCGGCGGCAGGTGCGGCGGGACGTGCTCCGGCCCCCATGCGCGAACGCGGCCAGATGACCCTCACCGCGAATGGCTGCCAGGGCTTCCGTTTCAGTTCGGGGACCGAGCAGGGCTGCAATGGCGGCGCGGACTTCGAAGTGCGGGTGGCCCCGCAAGGCGGCGCGCTACGCATCGAAGCCGATGGCGTGCGCAACCTCGGGGTCGTCGCCCTGGAACAGGCCGCCCAGATGGCGCGAGGCTCGATGGCCACCGCGGAAACTGTTCAACCCGGCAGCGTCTATTTGGTGGAGACGCGTCGCGGATCCGTGCTCGTCCGCGTGCTGGACATTCGCGGGCAAAACGCCGTTCGCGCGGCGGCCCCCACCGCGATGAATCGGCCACGCCTGTCGGATGTGGACGAACAGCCGGCAGTCAAGCCGCAAAGCAACATCACCCTCGTTCTCGAGTGGCGGCCGCTCTCGCAGTAGCCGCAAATTACCGGCAGGCGGGGCTCAGGCGACCCTCTGAGCCCCGGCTGCCATCCAACCTGTTGAACGCTCGGGAGGCAAAGATGCGCCGCATCGGACAGATGACCTTCGCACTCGCTATATTGCTGGACCTTGCCGGCATGCCGGTATTTGCGCAAAGCCAGGACCCCCCCCAAAAGCAGGTAAAGCCGGAAAAGAAAACCGATAGCAAGAAGGCAAAAAAGTCCGAGCCGACGCCGGCCACCGGCGACACCGCTGACCTGGCCACGGAGCGCAAAAATATTTCGCGCGTGCTCCGCGCGCTTTCCGACGCCGTGGAGGGCAATTCCCCGCGCCGCCTCCGCGACTTGATGGACGAGCGCTTCTACGATCTGCCGCGCTTCGAAGATCAGGTGACTGACTTTCTCCGCGAGAACGCGGAATTGCGCATGCACATGCGGGAGTCCACCGCCGAGGTGAAAGGCGATAAGGCCACATTAATCGTGGATGCCGACATGACCTACGCGCTCAAGTCCAGCGCCAGCGTGGAAAAAAAGCGCCGCGAGCGCATCCAGTTTGACTTCGTGCGCACCGCCACCGGCTGGAAGATTTTCGAAATCACACCCCGCCGCTTCTTCACGCCCTGAGCGAATTCCCCACAGTCTTTTTCGTCCGGAGAGAACTTCCCGTTCTCTCCGGTTTTCGTTTTTCGTGCTCGGTTTGTCCACCTGCACGCTAAAATGTCTCGCCCATGGCTCGTCGCTCCCGCAAACAGGAAGCTCCCTCCACCGCCGCTCCGCGTCTCGAGTCCCGGACCGTCGGGACGGCACCGCGCAGCGCCGCCTGGTGGCATTTGTGGAATTCGAGCGCGCGCTCTCGTTGAATCCCGGATTCCTCGAAGCACGCAAGAAAGTGGAATTCTACCGCGCGCGGCTGCCCGCGGAACAGCCGCCCCAGCAGCCTCTTTCACTCCCGCGTCGCTTTTGATAAGAGACGGCAGCGCAAACCGCGAGGGTCTAGCTTTTCGGCTTTCCCCCGAACAAACGCCGGAAGAAATTGCGCAGCTTGCTCCCGAATCCCCCACCAGATTTTTTCTCGCCGGAAGCAGAGCTTTCCGCCTGTACTCCCTCGGTCGGCGTCGCAGCGGTCGCCACTGGCTCTATAGCGGCCACGACGGTCTTTTGCTTCTTGGCAGCTTTGCCTTTCGCGAGCTTCTCCACGCGACCGGTGAAGACCACGGCCGGCTGCACGCGCACTTCGCGGACCAGCAGAATTGTTTCCGGGCGCGGCTCAAGTGCAGGCGGCGGCTTGGTGGCGTCGAACGTCAGCGGCGGCATCACCACCGTCCACTTCGGTTCTTCGCTGGCCGGCTTTGGCGGATCTTTTTTTGCGGCGTCAGACTTTGCAGCGTCTGCTTCGTTCGAAGCCAGTGCTCCCACCTGCACGGGCGTCGGCGCTGGCGGAGCCGCGCGCGCAAAGACCGGCTCACAGCGGCACTCGCCGCGCGCTTCTCGCAACGACTCCAGTTGCCCGCCTGGTAGCACCACTTCGCTCGATTGCGGCACCACGAGGCTTTGCCCGGTGAGTTGATGCTCCAGCCGAACCGCACCGTGCGCCGCCACCGCGCGCAGCGATCCGTCCGCCTCGACGCCAATCGTCGCGTCCCGCGGCCGCTCGCCCACGCTGATGAGCGACGCTACCACCTGCGCCGTGTAGATCGTCACCACGGGTCCCGAAGATTCGGGACCGATGCGCACATGGACGCGCCCCTGATTCAGCGCCAGGGTCAGGCTGCCGCCGGACTTGAGTACCGTGAATTGCGCCGGGCCGCAGATGTCCACTTCACCGCCGTCGGCCAGCGTGATGCGCGCGAGACCTGTGCGCACGGTCACTTCCGCGCCGCTCACCAGTTCCGCCGCGCTGTGCCCGCCCTCGCGGAGCAGGCTCACTTGACCCTTGATCGCCAAATCGTCACCCTCGATGCGCCCCACCGTTTCCGGAGCGGATTGTGCCTGCAGCGAAAAAACGAGCAGCAGTTGCAACAGGCAGAGTGACGCTGCGCGCGCAATCGTCAGCACGGCAATCTTTCCAAGTTCGCGTCGGTTGTGCGCTGCCATCGAAGATTCGTCCGCGGTTCACCTATACTATACGCCTGTGACGGAACCCGCCAACATCGCCCCTCCGGACGAACGAGAGCCGGACGCCATCAACGTGCACTACGACACGCGCCTGCCCGAACTCTCGCGCTGGCGGCAGATGCAGATTCCGGTGATCGCCGCGGCGGTACTCGGGGTGATCCGCGCGCTCGGCCCGACTCTGCGTTTCGAAGCGCTGGGCGGGCAGCACGTGGAGCGTATTCACGCCGCCGGCGGCCGCGCCATACTTGCCTTCTGGCACCGCTCGATTATTTCCGCTACGTGGTACTGGCGCCATCGCGGCATCGTGGTGCTGAACACCACCAACTTTGACGGGCAATGGACGCGCCGCGTCATCGAGCGCCTCGGCTACGGCACCGCGCAGGGCAGCTCTTCGCGCGGCGGGCTGAAGGGCCTGGCGGTGATGGCCCGGCGCATGGACGAAGGCCGCGATACCGCATTCACCATCGACGGCCCGCGCGGCCCGCGCTACGTCGCCAAGCCCGGCCCGGTGATGCTCGCGCGCCGCACCGGCCAGCCCATCGTGGTTTTCCACGTGGGCCTGGAGCACGCGCACACTTTCGAAAAATCCTGGGACCTGCTACAACTGCCTGCGCCGTTTTCCCGCGGCGTCGTGGCCATTGCTCCGCCCATCCGCGTGCCCGGCGATGCGGGCCCGGACCTGATGCACCAGAAACATGAGGAAATGCAGGCTGCGCTCGAGCGCGTGCGCGACGTCGCCGAAGCGTGGTTCCGCATGCCGCCGGACGAGCGCGCCCGCCTCCTCAACGAATGGAACGCCTGAAATGTCTTGAAGTTATCGGCCCCGCTTGGGGATGCTGAGCAGCACGTGGCACGGCGCGTGTCTGGCTACGTATTGCGCCGTCGTGCCCAGCAGGAACTCGCCGAAGCTGCGGCCATGATGGTAGCCGAGCACGGCGAGATCAATTTTTTCGTTCTTCATCGCCTCGACCAGCGCCGTGCCCGCCCAGTGCGCGCGCAACACCTGTTTTTCGACTTTCATCCGGCTACGTTTCGCCAGGCGTTCCGCCGTGCGCAGGATTTTCTGCGCCTTCGTTTCCAGGAGGGGCAGGCCGACGTCCAGCGGCGTCACGTCCGGGATTTCAATCACGTGCAGCAAGAGCAGCATGCCTTTATGGGCGCCGGCCCGGCAGGCCAGATCCGTCAAGCTCACCGCCAGTTCAAGCGTCTTCAGTCCCACCAGGATTCGTTTGGGTTTGATCATCGCCGCATCCTTTCTGCACTGGTCTGCACTGGAGTTGCGCGGGCTGGAGCTCACCGGCAGGAATGATACTCCCGCTAGCGCTCGCTAAGCGCCACCTTTACGTCCATTTTCTCGCTTCCCCGGTAGAGCGTCACACTGATGGAGTCTCCCGGCCGCTTGCGGTTGAGCGCCAGGTTCAGGTCGAGCTGGCTGGAAATTTTCAGGCCGTTGACGGCCACCAGGATGTCGCCGCCGATCATCATGTAACGCATGCCGGCAACGATGCGGCGGTTGCCGCCACGAATGCCGGCGCGCGCGGCGGGGCCGTTGGGCGTAACACGCTCGACCATAAATCCCTCCCGCACCGGCAGGCTGAGCGCCTGCGCCAGCTCGGGCCACACCTCAGTCCCCTCGATGCCGAGGTAAGCGCGGCGCACGCGGCCTTCGTTAATCAGGTCCTGTGCAATCTGCTTGGCAGTGTTGATGGGGATGGCGAATCCAATGCCCGCGGTGGTGCCGGTGGGCGCAAAAATAGCGGAGTTGACGCCGATGACTTGGCCGTGTGAGTCAAGTAGCGGCCCGCCGGAATTGCCGCGGTTGATGGCCGCATCGGTCTGGATGGCCTCGTCAATAAACGTCTGTTCGCCGGTCTGCACCGTGCGCCCCACCGCGCTGATGACGCCGGTGGTCAGCGTGCTCTGGAAGCCGAAAGGGTTGCCGATGGCGAGCACGCGCTGTCCCACCTGCAGCGAGCTCGAATCGGCCATCGGCAGCGCAACCAGCTTGCTGCCGCGCGGGTCCACTTTCAGTAGCGCTACGTCGTTGCGCGCGTCGCCGCCCACGAACTTCGCCTGGTAGCGGCTCTTGTCGCCGAGCGTTACTTCAATCGTCTGGGCTTGCTGCACCACGTGGAAATTCGTGAGGATGTAGCCGCGCTCGTCAATCACAAAGCCGGAGCCCGCACCTTCCACTGGCACCGGATTGAGAAAAAAGTCGTACTCCACCGCGCGCGTTACGATGTTGGCCACCGATGGCGCGGCCTGCTTGTAGATGCGCACGTTCAGTGCTTCGTCGGTGGTGAGTTCGCCCGGCTTCAGCGTGTCGATCTCAGCGATTACACTGGACGGCTCGCGCGTACCCCACCGCGCCCCGGCCCAGTAGGCGACCAGCCCGATGATCAGCCCCAGGCCGACGAATCGAAAGATGCGACGCGCGGGATGAAGTGGCATATTCATGGCTGCTTTCCTCCGTGGCCGGAGCCGGTACCAGGAAGCCTGTACAGCGGTGCGTCTCCTCGGACCAGCATAAACGAAATCATGGCATGGAAGCTACGCGGCGGCGAGTTGCTTGAGTTGCGCGACGAGGCGCTCCACCTGGGCGCGCGTTTCTTCGAGCGGTACGGAGCAATCCACAACGTCGTCGGCGCGGCGGCGTTTCTCTTCGAGCGGCATTTGTGCCGCGAAGCGCTGCTCGATTTGCTCGCGGCTCATCCCGCGGGCAAGCAGCCGCTCCATTTGCTGCTCCGGCTTGCACCACGCCACCACCAGCCGGTCCAGGTGCTTCACGTAGCCCGCCTCGATCAGCAGCGCGGCTTCGATCACCGCTACGCCTTGCGGGTTCGTGACCGCGTACTCACTGAATAATCTTTCCAGTTCCTTCAGCACGCGCGGGTGCACGATGGCGTTCAGCCGCAACAGCTTGTCCATGTCGGCAAAAACGATTGCGCCCAGCTTGCTGCGGTCCACATGCCCGTCGGAGTGGAGGATGTCCGCGCCAAATGCGCGAACCACCTCCTGAAAAGCAGGTTGGCCGGGTTCGATGAGCTTGTGCGCCAGCGGGTCGGCTTCGATGACGTGGCAACCGAGCGCGCGCATCATCGCGGCGACCGTGCTTTTGCCGCACCCCATTCCCCCGGTGAGGCCGACGCGCAGCATCAGCTTCTCGCTGCAGCTGGCTGTGCAATACGCGCGCCCCGCCTGAGCCGCGCCGCTTTCACCGTGTTGCTCATCAGCATGGCAATCGTCAGTGGACCCACGCCGCCCGGCACTGGCGTGATGGCACCGGCCACTTGCGCGGCGTCCGGGTGCACGTCACCGCAAGTGGTGAATCCCTTCTCGCGGAATTTCTCCAGGCGCTTGGGATAGCTGGCGAAAAGTTTCGCGGCCAAATCGGCGTCCGTGAGCCTGTTCATGCCCACGTCGATCACCGTCGCGCCCGGCTTAATCCAGTCCGGCTGGACCATGCCGGCTTTGCCCATCGCCGCCACGACGATGTCCGCGCGGCGCACCACGTCCGGCAGGTTTTTCGTTTTCGAATGGCAGATAGTCACCGTGGCGTGCGCGTGCATCAGCAGCAGGGCCATGGGCTTGCCCACGATGTCGCTGCGGCCCATCACCACCGCGTTGGCGCCTTCCACCGCGATGCCGCTGCGGCGCAGAATTTCCATCACGCCCGCCGGCGTGCACGCCACCAGCCCCGGCTGTCCGGCCACCAGTCGGCCCACGCTGACGGGATGGAATCCGTCCACGTCCTTTTCCGGATCCACCGCGTCGAGGATGCGTTTCGCGTTCACCTGTTTGGGCAGCGGCAACTGCACCAGGATGCCGTCAATTTCGTCGCGCCGGTTGAGCTGCCCCACCATCGCCAGCAACTCCTCGGTGGAGATCGTGTCCGGCGGCGTAATCATTTCGCTGAAAAGTCCCAGCTCGCTGCACGCGGCCACCTTGCTCTTCACGTACATTTCCGAGGCAGGATTATTCCCCACCAGCACGGCCGCGAGGCCAGGCTGAATGCCCATGGCTTTCAGTTCGGCGATATCGTTTTTCAAGTCGGCGTAAATCTGATCGCGGATTGCAGTGCCACTCAGTATGCGTGCGGTCAATGCGGGCTCCCCGGCGCGGCGATATTAATTTCTCCAGCGCGTCATCATATCATAGGCAAATTTGCCTTCGCTCCCGCCCGGAAAAGCGAAACGCCCCGGGAGGACTTCCTCCGGGGCGTTCTCGCCACTCAACACTCGCCACTAATAAATATCGTACTGCTCCCAATGCAGTGTTGGATCGGCCTGGATGATCACGCTTTTCTTCGTCCAGTGCTCGAGTTCCTCGACCAGCGACGACTCGCGCGTCTTCAGCGCCTTGCCGATTTCCGGATGCACGCGCAGGGTGATGCTCTGCGAATCGATTTCCGGCGCCATCTTCCGCGCCTCGGCCTGAATCTCGTAGCAGATCGTCGGAAGCGACTTCACCATGCCGCTGCCGGTGCAGTAGGGACACGGCTGGCAGAGCACGCGCTCCAGCGCCTGCTTGGTGCGCTTGCGCGTGATGGCCACCAGTCCGAATTCGTTGAAGGGGAGTGCTTTGGACGGCGCCTTGTCCGCGCTGAGCGCCTCATCGAGCGCCTGCATCACTTTGTCACGGTTGCGGCGCTCTTCCATGTCGATGAAATCGATCACGATGATGCCGCCCAGGTCGCGCAGGCGGATTTGCCGCACGATTTCGGTCACCGCTTCGACGTTGGTCTTGACGATGGTGTCTTCCAGCCGCGTCGAGCCGCGGCCCACGAACTTGCCGGTGTTGACGTCGATGGCCACCAGCGCTTCCGTGTGGTTGATTACGATGTAGCCGCCGGACTTCAGCCACACCTTTGGCCGCAGCGACTTGTCGATTTCCTGCTGGATGCCGAACTCCTCGAAGATCGGCGCTTCCTTGGTGTACAGCTTCACGCGGCTCACCAGGCGCGGCTGGAAGCGTCCGACGAATTCCACCACCTTGGCGTACTCCTCTTCGTTGTCGATCCAGATGGCGGAGTAGTCGCCGCTGACGTGGTCACGCAGGATGCGCTCCACGAGGTTGAGGTCGCGGTGGAGAATGGCCGGGGCCTTGCGCTGCTCGCTGCGCTGCTTGATTTCGTTCCAGGTGCGCCCGAGGAACTCGACGTCGCTGCGGATCTCGTCGTCGGTGGCGCCACCGGCTGCCGTGCGCACGATAAATCCACCCGGATAGAGACCCTTCATCTCGCCCAGCAATCGGCGCAGGCGCGACCTCTCCTCCGCCGAGCCAATTTTCCGTGACACGCCGATGTGGTCCACCGTCGGCATGTACACCAGGAACCGCCCCGGGAGCGCCACGTGACTCGTAATGCGCGCGCCTTTCTTGCCCAAGGGTTCCTTGGCAATCTGCACGATGATTTCCTGCCCCGCTTTCAGCAGCTCGGAAATGAGCTGCGGGCGGCGCGGTGCCTGGTGCCGTCCGTGTTGCGGACGCCCGCGCGGCGGACCGCTTCGACGGTGGCCACCCCGGCGCATGGGCCGCTGGAAGCGCGCCCGCGAAGGATCGTGCACGCGTGCGCTGATTGGGCGCGGCTCTCCCGCGGCGCCGGGCTCGCTTTCTCCGGGCGCGGCGGCCATGTCCGCCGGCTGTTCTTCGCCGTGGTCTTCACCTTCCTCGGCTTCGTGTTCTTCGCCTTCCGCTTCGGAAGAAAATTCTTCGGACTCTTCAGCGGCTTCGGCTTCTTCGTGTCCTGCTTCGAGCGAAGCGGACTCGGCCAGAGTTTCGGCCACCGCGCTGCGCTCATCGGCATTCACGCGGAAAGAATCCGCGGACTCTGCGGCCGCTTCTTCCTCGGCTTCCGCCTCGTGTTCGTGCTCCGCCTCGGCCAATTCTTCCTGCGCCGCTTCGGCAAACTGCTCGGCCAGCGCGGTGGCTTCCTCGGCCGTCAATTCCTCGGGTTGCGTTTCGATCGCTGCGGGTTCTTCGCGGATTTCCGGCACAGGCGCCGCTGCGGTGACCTCTTCCACCGGAGGCGGCACAAACATCGCCGCAGGAAATGCCGGTGCTTCGCTGCGCGCTGCTTCGACCAGCGGCGTCGCTGGCTCTTCCACGCGAGGCGCGGGAGATTCCGCCGCATCCGTCCAGCCGAATCCGCCCGCCGGTACTTCGGCGCTGGACGGAGCTTCGAACGGCGTTGCTTCGGCGGACTCTGGAGCGGCCGCAGGCGGCGCGGAGCTTACCGGCGTGCTGGGCGCGCGGTCGCGATACTTGGCCAGTGATTCGCCGGGGAGAATGATGGGCTCGTAGCCGGGCGGCAGCGGAGCCTCCGGCTCACTGGGCGGCGTGCCGAAACTTCGGGAGGGTGTGGCGTATTTCGAAGGCGGAAATTCGCGACGCGGACCGCGGTCACGCCCGCGATCGCGCCCGCCGCTACGGTTTTCCCAGCGGCCGCGGCCACGTCCTCCACCGCCGCGTCCAAAGCCGCCGCGATTGCCGCGCTGCTCATAGGGGCGAGAAGAGGGCGGTGGCGCGCTCGGGTGCGGCGCGGGCGCCGGAATTTCTGCGAGCGGCGGCGCGTCGGGAGAAACCAGCGAAGAGGGCGCGGGTGGCTCGTCCGCCATTACTTCGGGCGGCTCGATGGCCGGCGCAGTCGCGGTGGCAGGCGTGGAGAATATCGGCCCGCTCTGCTGCTCCATCCGCTGCTGCTTGCCTTCGACAGTGGTGGCGATGCCCTCGTAGTCTTCCAGGTTTTCGAAGAAGTCGCTGACGTAGAGGAAGGCGTCGCTATCCAGCCCGATCTCCACGAAGGCCGACTGCATGCCGGGCAGCACGCGGTTTACGCGGCCTTTGTAAATGCTTCCCACGAGCGCAAATTCTTTTTCGCGCTCGACGTATATCTCACACAGGTGACCATCTTCCAGGATGGCGACCCGCGTCTCGTGCGGGGTCGCGGAAATGACCAGCTCTTTGGACATGAAAACTCCTCGGAGCGCAGAAGCGTGTGGCCGTGCGATGTGCAGACGGGCGCATGGTGTCCGCCGGTGGCGGAGCGCCCTGGATGGAGACTTCCTCGTTCATGCTTCCATCTCTCACGCGTTGCTGAGCTCTCAGATTCTTTCGGATTCTGTTCCGCGGGCCCGCTCCGCATCGCGGGCGGCCCGCCGGCACTGCTGGCGCGGGATCAGTTGACGAAGCGCTTCATGCGCACATTCATCACCAGGCCCAGCGCCATAAACACGAACAACGTGGAAGACCCGCCGTAGCTCATCAGCGGCAGCGGTATTCCGGTCACCGGCACATAGCCGATCATCATCCCCACGTTCACAAATACATGGACCCCAAGGACTGCTGCTACGCCCATCACGATGTACATCCCGGAGCGGTCATTCGCCCGCTGCGCGTTCTGCACCAGGCGCAACAGCAAAAACATGTACAGCAGCAGAGTCACCAGCACTCCGATGAATCCTGTCTCCTCGGCCAGCGCGGCCAGGATAAAATCCGACCAGCGGACCGGTATGAATCCACCCTGGTTCTGCGTCCCCTTGCCGATCCCCTTGCCCCAGAACCCGCCGGAGCCTACCGCGATCTTCGCTTGTTGCGTCTGGTAGCCGGCTCCTCGCAGGTTCTCTTCCGGCCGGAGAAAGGTATGGATGCGCTCCTTCTGATACGGCTTCAGAAAATACCAGCCAACCGGCAGAAGCAAGGCGGCAATCAACGCAAAGGCCACCATGTGCTTCCACTGAATGCCGGAGAGAAACGCGCCCATCGCGGCAATCGGCAGGAACATCACCGCCGTGCCGAAGTCCGGCTGGAGCAGGATCAGCCCCACTGGCAACCCGACCAGCACTCCCGCCTTACCGATATCCAGCAGGCTCAGGCGGTCGGTGCGCACCTCGCTGTAGAAGCGCGCCAGCACCACAATTATAATCAACTTCACCATCTCTGACACTTGCAAAGTGCGACCGCCGATTTCGATCCAGCTTTTCGAGCCATGCTTGCTTTCGCCGATGAGCAGCACCAGCACGAGTCCCGCGAGCCCCGCCAGATAGAGCAGCGGCGCCTGATCGAGCACCCGGTGATAGTCAATCCGCGACAGCGCCAGCATGCAGGCGACCCCAATCAGCACCCACCACAACTGCTTCCAGTGCAGCCCCGCCAGACGGCTGGACGGCGGCGCGGAATGCGTTGCCGAGTAGATTTCGACGATGCCCAGGCTGCAAATCGCCAGCACGATGAGCAGCAGCGCCCAGTCGAAATCCCGGAGGCGGGTTCCTTCCCTCATCTTTGTGCGGAGACTCCTTTGCGTTGCGGTGGCGGGAGTGCCGTCTTCGGCGTGCTCTCTGCCGGGGCCGGCCCGGCCGCAACCTGCGCCAGTTCCGACGAATCGCTCACTTCGTA
>Ga0080064_1000505_pt1 | contig 100700 bp, 108 predicted proteins | sample Subgrocontami54m_FD_69260 | JGI IMG/M metagenome (GOLD analysis project Ga0080064, IMG submission 69260) | Subsurface groundwater microbial communities from S. Glens Falls, New York, USA - GMW46 contaminated, 5.4 m (SPADES assembly) (version 2) ...
CCAACAACACTGCGAGGCCCTGTGGGTCATTCAAAGCGCCGGGGAGTGCGGGCACCTACCGGGCGACCTACCAGATGGAGGGCCCACGCGGCCGCTTCGGTCAGCAGTTCTGGGTCCAGATTGTGGTGCAGTGATAACCTAGAGAATTTGTGGAATTCAGAGTGGCCGTTAGTGGGCTAGCGCTAACGAACAATAGTGAATAGGGCCGGGTTGCTCATGGTCCGGCCTTATCTAAGAGAATTCCTTGAGACCGTGTAGCATTGCTATATCACGTTAGTGATGGGATGTGCTTCCTTAGGCCTTGGTTGGAGACCCCGAATCTGGATTATGGTAATACCGGATGTTGCGCACACTTACAGCCGCGCGGGATTATAATTGATTCCTGGCAGAGCAAACGTGTTTTGCTCCAAAAAATTTAGTTCGAAAGTTTTCCTTTCGTGATCTTCTCATAAGCCTTTACCCATGTTTAGTTAGTCCGGAAGTTATAGCCGCCTTTCGCAACACCTCCATCGGTCCTTCGACAAGCTAGATGGTCCAACATCGCTGCCGGACTTGCCACAACGGTGGCAGGCCGGCGCAGTCCTACAGCTACTTGTAGTCCACCTTAAGGAGAACTTTAAAAAGACCATAAAAGATACACGGTCATTAACCTTGAAACTACTCACCCAAGAGATTACAATAAGGTGTGTTACAAAAATAACAATCGATTTTCGTAGACCACTACGAGATGGGCTTGCTATTGTTTTATTTTTCATAAAATACTAAGGGGTGACCGACAGAGCTCATGAGTAAAATTACAGTTATAGGCGCGGGTCATGTTGGACTGGTGACCGGTGCATGTTTTGCAGACCTTGGAAATACCGTTATTTGTGTAGACGTGGACAAGGCTAAAATTGCCCTCCTGGAGGATGGAGGGATGCCGATATACGAGCCTGGCCTGGCAGAGCTGACTGCCCGCAACCATAAAGCTGGCCGTCTCCGCTTTACTACCAGCTATAAAGATGGCCTTGCAGAGGCCGACGTTGTTTTCATCGCTGTTAACACCCCTGAAGGCTCAGAGGGTGAGGCAGACATGCGAAGCGTCCGAATGGCGGCGGAACAGATAGGCGATAATCTTACTCATTACACGATCATAGTCAACAAGAGCACCATGCCGGTAGGCGCTGGCGACAAGGTGACTGACATAATTCGCAGCGCCAGTCCAAAACATGGCTTCGATGTGGTATCCAATCCGGAGTTTTTGCGAGAAGGACAGGCCGTACATGACTTCCTCGAGCCTGACAGAGTGGTTATAGGCGCCAATGACAGGAAAGCCGCGGAGCAGGTGGCAACCCTTTACTCCACCTTCAACTGTCCTGTAATCATAACCGACCTGCGCGCCGCAGAGATGATAAAGTACGCTTCCAATGCCTTCCTGGCTACCAGAATAAGCTTTATCAACGAGATTGCAGCTATTTGCGACAAGCTAGGAGCGGACGTCAGGGAAGTAGCCAGGGGTATGGGACTGGACAGCCGCATCGGTCTGGGGTACATGGAAGCCGGAATAGGCTATGGCGGTAGCTGCTTCCCTAAAGACGTCAAAGCTCTGGAATATATGGCGGCTATACATGGCCTGCACCCTCAACTACTTCGAGCCGTGATGGAGATCAACAGAGACCAGCGGCGTATCGTGGTCCAGAAACTGAGGAGTGTACTGGGCAAGCTTGAGGGCCGAGTTATTGGTGTACTTGGACTAAGCTTCAAGCCAAACACCGACGATATCAGAGAGTCATCCGCCTTAGACGTAATCCATCTTTTGGAGAGTGAGGGCGCCAGGGTCAAGGCTTACGATCCTGCCGCAGCCGACAACGTTAGGGCTGTGCTCCCACATCTTACAATATGCGAAGACCCTTATTCCGTAGCAGAAGGAAGCGATGGCTTGATCGTAGCCACTGAATGGAACGAGTTCAAGCAGTTGGACATGCAGCGCATCCATAAGCTTTTGAAGACCCCAGTGCTTATAGACGGCCGCAACATATACGATCCTGAGGAGATGCGCTCTATAGGATTCGTCTATTCCGGAATAGGTAGAGGAGACCAGAAAGCCTTCCTGTCTCAATCTATCTCGGCAGAGCCTACCGTAGCTACAGGACCACGAAGTTGATCGAACGTTCCCTCTCCTTTTGATGCTTGATGCAAATTATCGTAATGTAGGGGCAGACCTGAGTGTCTGCCCTGGTCTGACCTAAATATGACAAGACTTATAGACACATTTACAGTCTTAGATGGTCAGATGGCGGTGGTTAGGGCGCATCCCGACAGGGTCGGGACGCCCCTACAAGCGATAATGTCCTTAATGTGCATCATACGTCTTTGGGAGAGGGTTAGGGTGAGGGTCTAATGTCCTTTTCCATGGAGAGTCTGACGCCTATCCTCGATAAGTACCGTGGACGGAGGGGTGTATTACTTCAGTTGCTTCAAGAGGTGCAGGAAGAGTTTGGGTACATACCTCAAGAGAGCATAGGGCCGATGTCCAAGGCCATGAACATGGCGCCTTCCATGATATTCGGAACCGCAACTTTTTATTCAGAGCTTAAGACTACACCTCCTCCAAAAGTCCAAGTGGAGATGTGCCTGGGTCCTACCTGCCATCTTCAGGGGGCCGAGCACATAAGGGCCATATTAAAGGCCCGCCTTGGCCTGAACGACGAGTGGAGGACCGCTGACAATAGCGTAGGCATACACATAATACAGTGTGCCGGCCACTGCCACCTGGCGCCATTGCTGTACCTAGATGGTGAGGTTATCGCCAACCTCAAGGTGGCTGACGCAGCGAAGTTCGCCGATAGTCTTGCGGCGGACTCATCTAACACAACACCAGTTACAAACATCTAGAAGGACATGAGAGTAACGATCGCCCTTCGACAGGCTCAGGGTGAGCGGACGAGTTTACCGCTCGTGGTGAGCCCTTCGAAGGGTCGAACCATGAGTGTGAACACCATTTAGGTTAGATAGAGTAAATAGATGCCTTCTTACCATGTGATAAAAGCCAAGGCCATAGATATCTGGCAGTCCGGAGAGGACAGCCAGAGTACAAAGGTCTTCGTCAGCATGGGTTCCTGCGATATACACGCCGGAGCGCAGAAGACTTTCGATGCCCTGAAGAATGAGATAGAGGCTCGGGGCCTAAATGTAGAGCTGGGCATTGTGGGTTGTGGAGGCTGGTGTTGGGCAGGCCCATCGGTAGATGTTCAGATGCCCGGAAAGCCGAAGGTATCTTACGCCCACATAAGGGCAGAGATAGTGCCTGAGTTTGTAGGTGACGTGCTCATCGACGGTAAAGAGCGAGCAGACCTGGCGCTGTGGGCCTGGGGAGACAGTCACTACGGCGATATACCTGCTATGTCATCTTTGGAATTCTTCCAGATCCAAAACCGCGTATTGATGGAGCGCTGCGGGGTCATAGACCCAACCAACATCGCACATTATGTAGCCACAGAGGGCTACGCGGCTCTAGACAAGGCGCTTGCCTCGCTGAGCCAGGAAGAGGTGATAAAGCAGCTTCTGGACTCCGGGCTTACCGGACGCGGCGGCGCCAACTTCCCTGCCGGCCGCAAATGGGACTTCTTGCGCACCGCAGCCGCTACTCCCAGATACCTGGTCTGCAACGCCGACGAGGGTGATCCGGGAGCCTTTGTTAACCGGATCATAATGGAAAGCGACCCTCACCTGCTCATAGAGGGGATGCTCATTGCCGCTCATGCCGCCGGCGCCACTCATGGCTTCATCTACATCCGCTATGAGTACCCACTTGCTGTAGAGCGAATGAGGAAAGCGATAGAAGAGGCTACGGAATGGGGTCTCCTGGGCCAGAACATACTGGACCGCGGCTTCAACTGCACTCTAGAGGTCATAAAAGGTGCAGGGGCCTATGTATGCGGTGAAGAGACCGGACTTATTCAATCTATAAACGACTACCGCGGAATGCCAAAAATCAAGCCGCCTTTCCCGGCTCAGGCTGGCGTGTTTAATAAGCCTACTAACGTAAACAACGTAGAGACTTACGCTGTGGCTCCTCACGTAATACTCAAAGGCCCGGAGTGGTACGCCTCCATAGGAACCGAGCGTGCCAAAGGCACCAAGATCTTCAGCCTGAGCGGTGACGTCTCACGAGTGTGCATTATCGAGATACCCTTCGGCGTAACCGTTAACACTGTCCTGGAAAGCGCCGGTGGCGGCGTACCCAACGGTAAGGCTCTGAAAGCGGTACAACCGGGCGGACCGCTGGGAGGATTCATCCCTGCCAGTCTCAAGGATATAACTCTGGAGCCTCAGGCCTTTGCCGATCAGGGCACTCTTATGGGCAGCGGAGGCTTGATCTTCATGGATGAGACCAGATGTGTGGTCGACATGGCCAAGCGTCTGGAGGAGTTCGACATGGAGGAGAGCTGCGCCAGGTGCACTACTTGTCGTGTGGGAACCATGCGCTTCGTCGATATAATGGAGAGAATTACCAGTGGAAATGGCTTACCCGACGACTTAAAGACCATCACACATCTGTCCAGCCTGATGCCAAACGCCAACTGCGCCCATGGCCAGCTTGCTCCGGGGCCTATAAACGTATCTATAAAATTCTTCAAAGAGGAGTATGAGGCCCACATATTTCAAAAGGAATGTCCGACCAATAGCTGCGTCAAAATGATAGAGTACCGTATCAACCCCGAGCGCAACGCCGAGGTCGAGCCTTACATGGACGTGTGTCCTACTGGCGCTATAGTAAAACAAGGGGACAACATCGTAATAGACCAGCCCAAGTGCATCAAATGCAGTCTTTGCGCCCAGTTGTGCCCCGGAGGCACAGTGGAGGTAGGTACTCCTCGCCATCGCTCAAACTTTGTATTAGAGCCAGTCCTGGGCGGACATATGGTTAGAGGAGTCTCTCGGTAATTTTATTCACACCTAGGCATAATGCACTCCCCCTCCCTCTAACTCCCTCCCGCCAGGGGAGGGAGAACAGACTCATCCCCTCTCACTCGATGGGAGCCTGTCCTGAGGCTCTCGAAGGGAGGGCTAGGGTGAGGGTGAAACCTGGATTCTGCGGCGGCACTAGTAAGAGGTGATCAATTTGGCCAAAGTAATAGAAAAAGTAACTTTAACCATAGACGGACAGCAAATAGAGGCCGAAAAAGGCATCCCTGTCCTATTAGCCGCGGAACGGGCCGGCATCGCTATACCCCACCTCTGCTACTACGAAGGTCTAAGCGTCTACGCGGGATGTCGCGTCTGCGTCGTCGAGATCGAGGGTGCGCGCGGGCTGCCTACATCCTGCACCACCTTGGTAGCTGAAGGCATGGTGGTACGCACCAAGAAAGACAATGTCCTCGATATGCAGCGTGGCGTCATGAGCCTTATCTTGGCTGACCATCCCGACCGCTGCCTTACCTGCCACCGCCAGGAGCACTGCGGCATGGACGGCATCTGCCTCAGAGACGCGGTCGTGACCTATCGCTGCCTCACCTGTGCAAAAAACAAGCGCTGCGAGTTCCAGAGCACCTCCGAAGAGATGGAGATGCACAAATACCCGGCGCGCTACTATCAGGAGTCCAGCAGTTGGTACGGGCCGGACCATGTAGAAAAGCCGATAAAGCGTACCAACCCCTTCATAGAGCTTGACTTCAATGAGTGCATCCTATGCGCTCGTTGCGTCCGTGCCTGCGATGAAATCCGCGGCCTAAACTGCTACGAAGTAAGCAATAAAGGGCCGCTAGCAGAGATTAACACCGCCTTCAGCTTGCCGCTACAGGACGTCGGCTGTGATGCCTGCGGGGCCTGCATAGACGTATGTCCGGTGGCCTGTATCCTGGACCGGCCAAGCAAGTGGATGGGGGCAGCTAAAGAGATAGTGACTACGACCTGCGTCCAATGCGGCGACGGCTGCCAGATCAACCTCGAGCTTAAGAACGGCAAGATTATGCGAGTCACCCCGGATAAAGATGGCCCTGCCAACCACGGCCAGGGCTGCGCAAGGGGCCGCTTTGGGCTAGGGTTTGTGTCCGATCCCAAGCGCATTACAGAGCCAATGGTGCGTAAGAACGGCGTGCTGGTAGAGACCACCTGGCAAGAGGCGATGGAGACCGCGGCAAAGGCCCTCGCCAATTATAAGGGGCCAGCCTTCGGCGCGGTGGTGTCCACAAAAAACACTAACGAGCAAAACTATCTAATTCAAAAACTGACTCGCAGGGTCATGGGCAGCCCAAACATAGACTATTATACGAAGTTCGATGATCCGGCCACGGTAGCTCCACTGGCGGAAATGCTGGGATATCCGGCTATGACCAACTCTATGGACGATATAGGAGAGGCAGCCTGCATCTTTGTCATGGGAGGCGATACTCAGGTCACACATCCCATAGCCTCATGGCAGGCTCGCACTGATGCTCGCTACCGGGGCGGAAAGCTTATTTACGCCGGTCCTCGCTGGACCGAGATGTGCAAATGGGCTGACCTGTGGCTCAGGTACAATCCAGGAACAGAGGTAGCTCTATTAGGTGGTATACTGCGAGCTCTCCTGGACCAGGGCCTACAGAACAACGACTTTATCGGAGCGCGTTGCGAAGGACTGGATGAGCTGCGCTCTTCCCTGTCAGCATATGAGCTGGCCAAGGTGGCGGAAGTCACCGGTGTCGACGAAGAGCAGATCGTAGAGGCCGCTCGTATTTACGCTACCTCCGGCCCTGCCTCTATCCTTTATGACGTCGGACTTATAAGATTCGCCAGCGATGGCGCCGAAGCAATAAGAGCGCTGGTGAACATGGCGCTGCTAACAGGTAATATCGGTGTAGATGGGGCCGGGATCAGCGTCTTGAGAGGCGCCAGCAACCAGCAGGGTACCCAGGATATGGGATGCACTCCAGACTATCTTCCTGGCTATCAGGGGCTCTACGACAATCAGAGGGGTCTTAGCTGGTCTCAAATGATAGAAACAGCGGCAACCGGGACGCTAAAGGCCATGTACATCTCAGGAGAGAACCCGGTGTTGGGTGACCCAAACAGAGAAGACATTCAAAACGCTCTTGGCAGCTTAGAGTTCCTCGTAGTCGAAGACAGCTTCCTCACAGACACCGCGCAGATGGCACACGTTGTGTTGCCATCAGTAACCTTCGCCGAGGAGGATGGCACTTTCACCAACACCGAGCGTCGCGTGCAAAGGGTACACCAGGCATTAGATGTCCCTGGCAAAGCTGCGCAGGGCTGGCAGCTTGTATCGCAACTGGCCCAGTTTATGGGAGCAATAGACTTCAACTATAACGCGCCATCGCAAGTAATGGATGAAATAGCCCAGGCAGCTCCTATCTACGCCGGCATCTCCCATGACCGTCTGGAGGAAGAAGGCATACAATGGCCCTGTCCAAGCTCCGACCATCCCGGCACCAGAGTGCTCTATGCTGATTCCTTCCCCGTTGGCAAAGCAAGGCTGCATCCGTTGGGAGAAATCGTTCAGCCGCCGGCGCCTACCGCAGATAGGCCGCTGTTGCTATCGGCGGGACTGGACCTTTTCCGCTATGACCGCGAGGTGATGTACAACCTGAACGGCGGCCCGGCATCGATCCTTGACGAGGAGCTTTTCAAGCTCCACCCTAACGATGCTGCGGCTCTGGGACTAAGCGAAGACAGCCTTCTGCGGATCACAGCCGATGACCTAGCGGTGGAGGTAAAGGCGCTGATTACAGATGACGTGCCGGAAGGAGCGCCTTATTTAACCTTCCCCGTATTGGAAGCATCAGAAGACCTTATGTCAAGTCCAAAAGCTGATATAATAAAGATGCTATCTAGCCTAAACCTCAAGCGAGTCAAGCTGGAAAAGATTCAATAATACCGTAGGGCGGGGTCTCCCCGCCCGCAGAGACGCCAGCGGCGCCACGAGGAAAGCTCGTCCTTACGACAACCCAAGGAGAAAGTATTGGCAGAATCACCACGACCTAAAATAGATAGAAAAGCAAGACTCCAGATACCAGCCCAACCCATACAGAAACACGATCCCCTCGAGCGATGTAACCACTGGGAAGAGGTGGTGATAGGCTTTTCTCCCGATACAGCCATGGTAGAGGCCACCCGCTGCATACAGTGCCCTGCGGCCCCCTGCATAAAGGCGTGTCCAGTAGGTAACGACATCCCTGGAGCACTCTGGTTGCTGGAGATCGGCGATTTTATCGGCGCTGCCAATAAGTTTAGAGAGACCAGCACAATGCCGGAGGTGTGCGGCCGTATCTGCCCGCAAGAGCGCCTATGTGAAGGCGACTGCGTAGTAGGCAACAACCCCAAGCTAAACGTCCGGCCCGTGGCCATAGGAAGGCTGGAAGCCTTTGTAGCAGACCACCAGCGAAAGACGGAAGGCTTACCAAGACCAACGATAGCCGAGAGTACCGGCAAGAGCATCGCGGTGATAGGCGCAGGGCCGGCAGGAATAACCGTGGCTGAGCTTCTAGCGCCCAACGGTCACTCCATCACTATCTTGGACAACTGGCCCGAGCCGGGCGGTATCCTGCGCTACGGCATCCCTAACTTCAAGATGGGCAAGAGCATCGTAGAGGACAAAGTGGCTCTGCTGAGAGACCTGGGAGTCGAGTTCGTCGGCAACGTGACGATAGGCAGGGATAAAAGCGTGAGCCAGCTTCTGGCTGAGTACGACGCGGTATATCTGGGCCACGGCGCGAGCATTGGAGCATCGCCCAACCTGCCGGGCGAAGACCTAAACGGAGTCTACTACGCTACGGATTTCCTCGTAAGAGGCAATCTGTCTCCGGAGGAGCTGCCTGAGGGACAGAAAGAGAAGCCAAAGATAGGCAAGCGGGTTGTAGTCATAGGCGGTGGAGACACCTCCTCGGACTGCGTGCGCACCGCGGTCCGCCTGAGGGCAAAAGAAGTTACCTGCCTCTACCGCCGCACCGAGTCCGAGATGCCTGGCAGAGTTGAAGAGCGGACTCACGCCAAAGAAGAAGGCGTCAAATACGTTTTCCTCACTGCACCTCTGCGGTTTGTAGGCGATGAGAGTGGAAACGTGACAGGGGTAGAGTGCATCCAGATGGAGCTAGGAGAGCCTGACGCCTCCGGCAGGCCCAGGCCAGTCCAAAAGGCAGGCTCAGAGTTCATAGTAACAGCAGACACCGTGGTCATGGCTGTAGGATACTGGGCAGACGAGGAGTTCGCGCAGGCTGTTCCAGGACTAGGTACTCAAAAGAGTGGGCGCATAGTCATAGATCCTGACACGGGCGAGACCTCAGTACCCGGCCTCTTCGCCGGCGGAGACAGTGTTCGCGGCGCTGATCTTGTAGTCACAGCGGTGGCCGATGGACGGCGCGCGGCAGAGGCGATCGATGCGTATCTGCAAGGGCTTGGCTCAACTGCCAAGGCAGCGCCCCAAATGGTGTAAAGAATCCCAACGGTCATTTGAACAAAACACTTCCTCTGGACCCTCCAGTGGGTGCTCGAACTAATACCAATTCGGTTAAATAGGCTGTAAGCGAATGAAGGCGAAATCGTGATGTCCCGCTCGTGGTGAGCCTAGCCTGCCCTGAGGCTCTCGAAGGGAGCCATGAGCGGAGCAACACTCTCAGTCCTTCGACAAGCTCAGGACGAGCGGATAATAACAGGCCTTTCATACTGAATTGGTATAAGAGTCAGGAAAAGGGCGGGTAAATATGCCGGGTCAAAAGCAAAAGTGGCACACTAGCCGCTCCCGTGGTCTTCGGCAGGACCAGACGAAAGCTGAAGACACCCTTTGGAAGCATCTAGCCGACAAACAACTGGCTGGGGTTAAATTTCACAGACAGCAGTCGATTGGACGATATAGAGTTGACTTCATGAGCTTCGAACGGAATCTCGTGGTCGAAGTAGAGGGTTTACAGGATGATAAGACACCAACAAAGGACAATGATGAGCGCAGGACAGCCTGGTTGGAGGCCCGCGGCTACAAGGTCTTGAAGTTCTTGAACAACGAAGTGCTTGACGATACTTCTGGTGTGTTAGAAAAGATACTTGATGCTGCGCAGGATGACAGGCCGATGTAACTGTTCTTACACCTTAGTAGCAGGATACTCCGTCGCCTGTATCGCAGGCGACGATAGCGCCCGCGGCGCCGATCTCGTGGTCACAGCGGTGGCGTTGCGGAGGCGATAGATAGCTACTTGCAGAGAAAGCCTAGAATGTGCTTACACTGAAAACGTCTTTCCATACCGCATGGTTTTTGTCGCCGTGCCTTTTAGTTTATACTAAAGTGCAGCAGATATATTCGAGATAGTGCAAGTCCCCTGGATGGAAAGCGATGCTAAAAGATTACCTGACAAAAGCGATGAAGAAGGCCCAGATAGAAAAAATGGAAGACGGCCGCTACTTCGGGGCGGTGCAAGGCTTTCCAGGGCCCTGGGCCGATGGCGATACCGAGGAAGAGTGCCGAAAGGAGTTGGAGGAGGTCTTTGAGGAGTGGCTGGTCTTAGCTCTGAGAGATGATGACGAGCTTCCTGAATTAGAGGGCATCAATCTTAACTTCGGCGGCAAACGGTGGCAGAAACAATTACCCGTCGAGAGTTGATCCGGAAGCTGCGCAACCTGGGCTTCGATGGCCCATTTCCCGGAGGCAGACACCACCATATGCGAAAGGGCAATCTAAGAGTCACTATTCCGAATCCACACCATGGCGATATAGAAGTACACCTGTTACACCGAATATTACGCCAAGGCGGCATAGTTCGCGAGGAATGGGATAGAGCTTAAAAGATTGTCGAGACTTCTGCCTCTGGCCTTACTTCCAAGATGATGGACAAGGTATCCTAAATAGGGTGCGAACGAAGATGATAGAGCCGGCCGGCACAAAGTTTCACAGACAACAGTCGATTGGACGGTATAGAGTTGACTTCATGAGCTTTGAACGGAATCTCGTGGTCGAAGTAGATAGTTCACAGGATGATAAGACTCCGGCAAGGGAGAATGATGAGCGCAGGACAGCCTGGTTGGAGGCCCGCGGCTACAAGGTCTTGAGGTTCTCGAACAACGAAGTGCTTGACGATACTTCTGGTGTTTTAGAAAAGATACTTGAGGCTGTGCAGGATGACAGGCCGATGTAACTGTTCTTACACCTTGGTAACAGGATAATCCGTCGGCCTTTTCGCCGGCGGTGACAGTATTCGCGGCGCTGATCTCGTCGTCACAGCCGTGGCTAATGGCGGCGCACAGCGTAGGCGATAGACGCGTGTCTACAAGGTATCGGCTCCACGTCCAAAGAAATATCGCAGGTAAACTAGCTAAACTAAAGAGGTTACATGTATGTCGCCTGACATATCACCGAACGAGGTAGGGCGAATTGAGCGGTTACCAGACTTAGAGCGACTTCGCGGACCAAATCCTACTCCAAAGTTGTTTACACTAGTAGAAGATTCTGTAAAAGTATATGCAGCTGAACATATAAAATGGGAGGGTAGATGGCTTGATCCAGAATTTCAGATGCTCACTTCTGCTCGAAGTCTACAGAAGTGGGCTAGATCAATTAATAATGAAGTTCTCCAAGCTGCTGCAACTACTCCTCCGCATGATAAATCCTCACTTGAGGGAATGGTTAGTGAAATGGTTGAAAACGGAAAGATCACTAACGTTTTAGATCTTCTTTCTCTTGAAAAACCTCAGTCACCTATGCAGCGTTATGTAGACCGTATTCTCCCATTCGATATGGATGTTCGGCCTTGGTTTGTTATTAAGGCTCTTTTTGATATTGATACAAGCGGTATAGAAGCCGGGTTTTATAGAGCACGTATCCATAAAGTAAATAGTCAATACTACCGAGCATATGCAGATCATAATAAGTATATGCTTCAACTTATAGGTGATGCTATTGGAGGGAAGGGACATCAAATAGAAGATACAACAATACCAGAGCAGGCAAATCAACCTATAAGCGCCTATTCAATACCTACTGGCATTGACGGTATGTCTGTCATTCTTGCTACGCTTAATGATCCTCTTGTCGCTTCCCAGGTTCATAATTTTCATGGAGCAAGGCATCTTAGTATTTGGAACATAATGCTAAGATTTGAGCCCTCATCTCTCGCCTCTGTAAGACCTTTAACTGATGAAGAATATCAAAAATATGCGGACACTGAACAAAGACTTCATGAGAAAGTAGAACGAGATAAAACGATCAATTATTCTTATAGTGACAGGGGTGGTGGGCAAAGAGCAGAGAGACCTAGCGCACAAAGAACTTACGAACAACAATATGCGCAGGAATTAGCAGCAATCAGAAGAGCTAGAAGAAACTTCAGGGGGACAGAGACGGAATGGACTAATATGTGCCCACTAGATGGATTAGTTCCACCCTGGATTTGGTCGGATATTTATAATGGAAGGTAGTAGGAGCAGATAAAGCCCTATAATACAGTTTAACTAGCCTTTGTCCCATAGAACAATTGCCACTATAATATCCTTACTATGACAACACCCATCTGGGACCAGTACCTCAGAATCAAAAAACAATACCAAGGGATCATCCTGCTTTTCCGCCTCGGCGATTTCTATGAGACCTTTAATGAAGACGCTGAGACCATCGCTAAAGAGCTTGAGATAACCCTGACCTCGCGCCCTATGGGAAAGGGGCTTCGAGTTCCGCTGGCCGGCATTCCATACCACGCTCTTGAGCCATATCTGTCGAGACTCATAAGCAAAGGCTATCGCGTCGCGATCTGTGAGCAAACCAGCGACCCAAGGGAAAGCAAAGGTCTGACGGAACGGGAGGTGGTGCGGGTTGTCACTCCCGGCACTGTCGTTGAGCCGGCCCTTCTTAAAGGAGAGAGCAACAACTACCTGGCTGCTTTGATCGTAAACGGCCTGGAGGCTGGGCTGGCGTATGTAGATATATCCACTAGCCATTTCTGTACCACACAACTCTCCTTACAAGAGGCCATGAACGAGTTAGAGCGTCTTGGCCCCTCTGAGACCCTCATCGAGGAAGGCAGCCAGCTTCCGCAATCAGACACGTCCATGAGGTCCACTGATGTTCCGGCTCGCTGGTGTCAGCCCTGGGGAGCAAAACAGGTGCTGCTGGAGCATTTCGGCGTCGCTACGCTGGCGGCTTACGGTTGTGAGTCACTGCCCTTAGCCACAACAGCGGCAGGATGTATCATAAGATACCTCCAAGAGACGCAAAACCCATCACTGCCTCAGATACAAGGGCTGAGTACTTACCATATCGCCGCCTTCATGGTCCTGGACTCCAGGACCAGAAATAACCTCGAGGTCTTCAGGAGCACGAGGGAAGACGTTGCCAAAGGTTCCTTGCTCTCAGTTCTGGACCGTACAAAGACTCCGATGGGCAAAAGGACTTTAAGGACCTGGCTGAGCCAGCCGCTCATGGATTTGACCGAGATAAAGCTAAGGCAAGACGCGGTCGGTTCTCTGTTCTCTGTTCCAATATTAAGGAGCCAGCTATTTTCCTTCCTCGGAGATATATCCGACTTGGAGAGACTGGTCAACAGAGTACGCACCGGTCTTGTTATGCCTAGAGAGCTAACCGCCCTGGCAAAGGGCCTCGAGGCGGTGCCAAAGATAAAAGCCGCGCTCTCCAACGGTTTAGAGGAGTCCGCCTCAGGCGGATGGTTTATACAGGGCATAAGAGAGTGCCCAGAGGTAGTCTCTTTAATCAAGAGCGCCATTAGCACAGAAGCGCCTGCTACTATTAACGATCCAGGCATCATCAAAAGCGGGTTTTCCACCGAGTTAGACACTTTGATCTCGGGCGCAAAGTCTGCAAGGGCCAAGCTGGCCTCCATGGAAGTTAGGGAGCGAGACCGTACCGGGATTAAGTCTCTGAAGGTAGGATATAACAGGGTCTTCGGCTACTACATAGAGGTAAGCAACGGCTACCGTAATCAGGTGCCGACAGACTATATAAGAAAGCAGACCTTGACCGGCGCAGAGCGCTACTACACTCCTGAGATAAAAGAGCTGGAGGTGCAGATACTCAATGCAGAGGAAAGCCAGTTGGAGCTGGAGCGCTCCCTATATAGGCAGGTCTGCAACCAGATAGTAGAGAGCAGCGCCGCCATAGCCGAGTGCGCTCAGGCCATTGCTAGACTGGATGTGTTTGTCTCCCTAGCAGAGGTCGCTGCCCAGAACAACTACGCTCGACCGCTAGTAACCGATGGAGATGAGCTAATCATAACCGATGGCCGGCATCCTGTAGTGGAGTGCACTCTAGACCAGTCAACTCGCCTTCAGACTGTCGAAGGGTTTATACCTAACGACACCTATCTGGACAGCCATGACACCCAGATCGCCGTTATCACTGGGCCTAATATGTCCGGTAAGTCTACATACTTACGTCAAGTAGCGTTGATCGTGATCATGGCGCAGATAGGAAGCTTCGTTCCTGCTGAGTCAGCCGTTATCCCGCTAACCGACCGCATTTTTACCAGGATAGGCGCTCAGGACGACCTATCCCGAGGCGAGTCCACTTTTATGGTGGAAATGGTCGAGACCGCCAACATCCTGCACCATGCCACCGAACGCTCTCTTGTGATACTGGACGAGGTAGGACGCGGCACTAGCACCTACGACGGCATTTCGATAGCCAGGGCAGTTGTCGAGCACCTCCACAATCAGCCCGGCCTCCGGGCCAAGACCCTCTTTGCTACCCACTACCACGAGCTGACAGAGATGGCATCCTCACTGCCCCGGGTAAAGAACCTTCACCTCGCAGTATCGGAAGAGGGAGGAAAGGTAGTCTTCCTACGAAGGATACTTCCTGGGGGCGCCGACAAGAGCTATGGCATACACGTAGCCCAGCTCGCCGGCCTGCCTTCGTCGCTAGTGCATCGCGCTCAAGACATTTTAATAGAGCTAGAAAAGAACCATGCCGATAGATCGAGCATCTTCGATTCTAACGGTCAAGGCTCTGTGCTGGCCTTCAGACGCAGAGTGCCCTTCAAAGCGCCTAAAGAACAGTTGGCGTTGTTTAGCTCTGATTCGGCAGTGGTCCAGGAGCTTTCATCTCTGGATGTCTCTTCGATGACACCCCTGGAGGCCATCAACAAGCTATACGAGCTTCAGAAGAAGGCAAAAGGAGAGGAAAAATAGTCCTGTTATTCTTGACATCTCACAGCCTTCTTGCTAAATTAACTATTGACGGCCCCGTGGTGTAGCGGCCTAACATGCCACCCTGTCACGGTGGAGATCGAGGGTTCGAATCCCTTCGGGGTCGCCAATAACTGCAGATGAAGCCTCCTGAGGACCTATCAAACTCTCTACAAGGGTGAAGATGGGAACAAAAGGAGGTTTTGGTTTTATACCCACTAAAGTTTTTTGCTCCACGTCACAATATACTGCGTCTAGCATTCGAGATAAGATTGTCCATCGTTCCGCCGTGTCGGCTTCCTGCCAGATCGCTGCTAGGTCTGTGATGTAATTTCCGGCGGTGATGGTTTCCGTCTCTTGTGGACTCACTAGGCGGTCAAGACCGATTTGTATTTCTTGCTTCTGTATCTCGTATTCTTTATCGGTTACTAGGCCATCGATGTATGCCTTAGATAGCCTGCGAAGCCTCTCCTTCAGAAGAGCACGAGAATGTTCAATATCAGTACGCTGCATATCAGAAGACAAGATGTCGAGGACACGTATTTGCCAAGACTCAGGTAGTGTAAGGGATTGGATGAGCTTCTCAGTCGCATTGTCCATAACCTCTGCACCAATATATCCCTGACCGACCTGGCAAGGTATTCCTCTGTGAGATGAAAACTCCCTGTATGAGGCAGCCCCGTTGCGACCGGTCTGCGCCCAAAGTCGTTGCCCACAGTAAACACACCGTAGCAGTCCTTTTAGCAGATAGGGACGGTATCGGCCAGATGTTCTTTTGGACCCCTTGCGCCTTTCATCTTTTACATCCTGACACTGCTCCCATAAACTGCGCTCGACAATCCCCTGATGTTTTCCAAGCATCAGGTCGCCGCCTTTATAACGGACCAGACCGGCATAGTAGGGATTATTGACTATATCCTTGATACTCTCCTTGCTAAATGGTCTGGGGCCTGCCAATCCATAGTCAGTAGACTTACGCTTGTTTCGAGTCTTGAACCCTAAAGAGTTAACCTCAGTGGCAAGCTGGTGATAGCTATATTGTCCGGTAGAGTAACGAGCAAAGACATTTTGTACTACCTCTGCTTCATCTTCTATGAGAGTTGGAATACCATCTTCACTTCTCCGGTATCCAAAGGGCAAATCTCCATTGTACAAACCCTGCATTACCCGCTCACGTTTGGCCTTGCTGGTATGTTTAGACAGGGAGTCTGAGAAGTACTGAGCGAAGGCTCCAAGCATAGCAGTAAATAGACGTCCCTCAGGAGTGGAGTAGTCTATATTCTCTGTAACTGAGGCGAAAGCAACTCTATGGTCGGAGAGAACATTGAAAGTTTCGAGCATAACTCTAAGATTTCGTGCCCAGCGGTCTAGCTGCTGTACTATAACCACATCAAAGTTACGGTTGCGGCAGTCTTGCATTAGACGCCGCATTTCCGGACGTGAGGCTATACTGTCACTCCTTGCAGATCGACCCTCATCAACATAAAGCTGAGTTAGAGTCCACCCCTTTGCATGACAATATTCCCTTACAGCCCTCTCCTGAGCATCGATGCTCCAGTTATCAACTTGCATCTCCGAGCTTACTCTTAGATATCCTACTGCTCTCATTCTCATCCCCCTGGGCTGTACCTTGTGGGCCATTATATTCTATCTGCCTATGGCGTGCCATTATATTAACAATTATCTGGGCCAGGCTCTGGCAGAAATCTTCAATTAGCGGGTCGCTTTCCTGTATTTTTGCCGTCTTCATAATTATTATCCGTTAATCTTGATGATGAACTAGAATAAACTTAAGCGCTCTTCTACGTTAGGCTGGTCCCAAATCTCAGCAGTTAGTACATTACTTGAGTTTTGGATCAGAAATTCATTAAGCGAGCAGAAGCGAAAAATAGTGATATTAAGCCTGCGACATATTCTCATAAGCTTCTCTATCTGACGTTGGGGATTGATGCCATAGTCAGATCCCACTAAAAACAAAATCCGCAAAGCTTTGGTCCCGAACTGCTCTTCATAAAATCCCTGGTAATAGAGCTGCCCGTATAGCCTAAATTTCTTCTCTAGAGCCTGTTCTGATTTGCCGCTTCTCTCCACTTCTAAGAAGAACCCGGATATCTTCTCGCCGTCTTCGGTGCTACGGCATATCTGGAAATAGGAATCAGGTATAACTCCGGCGGCTTGCATATACTTGGCAAGAGCACCTGTATCCAACCAGAATCTCAAAGAATATCCGACGTTAGCACAAGCTTTGGTGAAGGCAATGCGGCAGCTAACAATATCCAACGTATGCTGGATTTGAATCTGAGGAACAGCATGTACCTTCACTGTATTTTCTGCATATATACTTCTCAGTAGTCTTAGTCCGTTAACCGCTCTTCGAGAAATATAGTAAATGTTCGGATAACTGGATGAGCTTCTTTGAATTGTGTCCAGATAGCGATTGCGATGCAGCAAGGTCAGGCGATGCTGGCATCGTGAACGCCCACCATCCGTAAAAAAGAGTTTTTGAAGCTGTTCTCTAGTGGATATCCTGGCGGAATGTACCCACTCAACAATCTTAATGTCCCTCTCCGTCAACCATAAAGGTTCACGTTGAGCCAAGGCAGAATGTTTGAGGGCGCTCTCTACTTTATTTTGTTCTTTATACCCCAGTTTCATTTGATATAACTCCTCTCTGATAATCAAACCAAGTAACCTTCTAAGCATCCATATCTTGTATAGACAGGACGGTTTTCTGTCCCTAGATACAACATGTAGTGGCTAAATTTAAACCAGCTTTTTTGCATAGGTGTGGGCGCGCCCTCTGGTTAGCGCAGCCACACCCGCAACCACACCTATGCTTCATCGACATCGACTAATTCATCTATAACTGGCTGATGCTTGGTTCCATAGTTTGGATTGGACAGCCGGCGGAGGATTTGCTCCTCCACGTTTTCCCTACTTCTGCCATAATTAGTGCGGGACAGGAGACGTATCTGCTCAGCCACTTGCAGATTGCCGATTGGCAGCGGAGGAAATGGCGTTAGGATGTTTGGCTCTGGAGTTTCATTGCCTCCCTCCAAAAGGGACACCTGAACTCGATACTGGCTTTGCTCACGAAAACATCGAATATTAGTAGCCACGTTATTGACAATCGCCAACTGGAGGTCTCGTGTTAGTTGCTCTGGGAACTGGTTGGCACAAACCAGTCCGAGCCTGAAAGAGCGCGCCTCAGCCAGAATCTTGGCAAAGGAACTGGTGGCAAAATTCTGAAACTCATCTACATAAAGGTAAAAGGGACGTCTGTTCCCTTCAGGTATGTCGACCCGACTGTGTGCAGCCATTTGAATTTTGGCAACAATAAGAGCACCTAGCAGACTGGAGACATCTTCACCCAAGGTTCCTTCCGGTATACGCACCAACAGGATTTTTCCTTCGTCCATCACCTGCCTGAGTGAAAACGAACTTCTTGTTTGCCCGAGGATGTAGCGCAGCTCAGGATAAGTAAGCCATGGTCCCACCTTGTTTAGGATAGGCGAGATGGTGTCTGAACGACGGCTCAAAGTCTGTTCAAACTCGGTAGAGAAGAATTGCTGTACACCTACATTAGTCACACCTCTAACTACCTGCTGGCGAAAGTCAGCGTCAAGAAGAAGTCTACGGACATCCAGTAGAGTTGACTGCGGCGTCTCCAAAAGAGCCAGGATAACGTTACCTAAAATGTGCTCTAATCGCGCTCCCCAGGAATCAGAGAAGTAGCGGCGCAGCACAGCTAGGGTCTCGCTGGTTGCAAGGCTTCTTCGATTCGCCGGAACTCCGCTTAAAGGGTTAAACCCTAGAGGCATCTCTGTGTCAGTGGCATCCAGAATTATGACATCATCCCATCGCTCTTGAGGTATATTTGGCAGGAGTCCGTCAATTAAATTGTCTTTAGGGTCAATAGCGCAGAGACCGGCACCGCTTCTTATATCACCGATGATAAGATTTTTGAGCAACGTGCTCTTGCCAGAGCCAGTTGGACCCTGTATCGCCAAATGCTTGAGTCGTTCCTGAGCCGAAATGACGAAAGGTTGGCTGACCATAAATGTGGAGGTGCGATAGTGGCCTAATACAAGAGAGGAGGGACGGTCAGCCAAAAGGCAAGCACGCCGCCATTTGCCAACTTGCCACCCAATGACACCGGTCAGGGGTAGGGTCAAGATAAGGACAGGCAAAAATAAGCCTTCTGAACCGCCAGGAGATATCAAAATCGTCAAAATCATGGCAGACCATACTATTGTTGTCAGAACACCAACCAGCACGGCATCATTGTTCCTAGTAGGACGGGAATGACGTGGCCTTATATGGGCGACAATTCGCAAAATTGAAATGGTCAGATGAATCGCCATAATACAGCTTGCTTGGAATATCCCCCTAGAGAGGTTAGTTATAGTATGCGTAATCTGAAACCAAAGGCTAAATCTCGTCATGACACCACCTCATTTAGGTTTGGAGTAAGTATTCCTTGATTGGTCTTGGGCGAGGGCTGCCCCTCCTAAAAACAACAATACTATGGCTATAAAGACAGGAATAGGAATCCCGCTAAGAGCAGAGGTCATATTCTGTACGGCTTGGGCTATAGTCGGATAGACGAAAATCAATATAATCCCTGCTCCAAGAAGTGAGTGGAAAGCAGGGAGTCTTGCCCAGCGCAGCAGCCGCAGGCAGACTATGTAGCAACCTATACCGAGCAAGACTCCCATATTCCGAAAACTCCTTTCTTTTAACTATTCATCCCAGCGATCTACCTCAATCCAAAAACCGTCCTGGGTCACTACGACCAAACAGGGGTCATGCAGCAACGCTGTTGCAATGCTTGCTGCTGCAAACAGTAGTCCTACCGCGACAGTAGCCAGCACAGGAACAGCCACAGCAGCAGACTTCACCAGGAAGTTGCCCACCACGGGAACGTACTTCCTGCTGGATACCTCAGTCTTTTCCAAACCTGTGACCAAGGTTTGAGTTGCTCGCTCCAAGAGAACAGGACACTCCTGCTGTGTCCATATCACACCACTGGATACTCGACTTCGCACAGCCTTCACAAACTGTCCAGAAGCTTGAGATGTTGATTGTGTAGGAATCTCATGGAATAGCACCACTGCCTTAGGATTTACACCGGAAGCTATAACAGTTTCTAGTCTTATCCTTGAACGAGCTGGAAGCTTGGTCTGAGATGTGACCAATTCCATCTTCCATGACCCGACTTGTTGCGGGACAACCGGTGCGAAACTGAAGCCTATAATCCTCAAGGGAAATCCCAGTCGTTGGCTGGAACTACGTCCGAACTTGGCTATTCGCCAAGGGTTCAGCCTGTGAAGCTCAGGTTGTATTATTGCCTTTACCATCCTTTTCACCTCCTTCCTTTGTTGGTATAGTTGGGCTACCACAGCCACAATACACCCCCATACTGGGAGTATGGGAAGTCCTATACGGAGGGGAGAAATTCTATATTTTTTGGGGCATTTTTCCTTGAGCCTGTATAGGGGTTATTAAAATCGTATAGGGGTAAGCAATGTACAGTAGTGCGGACCGATTCGACAGGCTTACAAAACTAGCCAAACGGCAGATGGAGGTCCTACAGCTATACTGCCGTAGGTACACATATTCCGAGATAGGACAACAACTTGGCATCAGTAAAAGCACTGTACAGTATCATCTAGGAAGAGTTATTGAGAAACTGGAGATTTATGAGCTTCCTGAAGATAAACTGAAGGAGGAGTTAGAGAGTTTCTGCATCATATTGCGAGAAGGAGTAGGCCCAGGTGTTTTGCCTGCACCTCAAGTTGATGATGAGGATATTGCTCCTTCCGCTGGCGCTCTTGCCAAGGTAGAGCGTATTGAGCCACCTGCGCCTATTGTGATTCAAGGAACCGAAATCCAGCCCTATCCAGAAAGAGTTCCGGTGCCCACTATTGGCCGAGGCATTCCATTGTGGTTGTTATTCATAGGAATTGTCCTAGGAGCGATTCTCGGTGCTGGGGGCGTTGCTTATGTTGCATCCCGAACTCAGGCTACTAATATCGCTGGTCGTTCACCATTGGAGGCAACGATCACAGCGCAAGCTGTGCAACTGGAAATCTTGACAACACAGCAGGCTGGAGTCAAAGCAGCCGAAACAGTCGCGACAACCGTTTCTACTCCACCAAGACCTAGCCTCGCTATTACTGCGGTGAGTACCAACGCCCCAGTCGTGACTCCCACAGCGACAGTGGTTCCCACCGCCACTCCTCAATCGAGGACTTCTGCCGGTTCGGTTTTAAGGTTCGGCGAGACTTGGGTAGGAGATGGTCTTTACCTCACAGCCAAGAACGCGCCGGACCGAGGTGCTTTTGACAGTACCGTGGTCGGCTTCAGTGTTGAGAATCGAACCGGTCAGACACTAAACTTTGGCGTATTGGGGACCATATTCTCTCTAAGCACCAACACCAACAAGTTCTATGCGGGGCACGACGATAAATTCGCTTTAAATGACTTTCTTACCGGTACAAAGCGGGACTTTACGGTCTCCTTCAATGTATCTTGGCCGGACTTACAGGCGGTCAAACGAGATCCCCAGGTCAGCTGGCTATTAGTCGAGGTGAAAGACTTTAACTCACGTCTTGGGCAAGCGCAATGGCGGGACGAGGTGATACATTAAGGCTCTTAAAAGGAGGGCTAGGATGGGGAATCCTAAAAGGGTTGGTTGAGATTCATAGGGAATTGGAGGCGCTCAGAGTAGCGCTTAAGTCTAGCGCCATGAACCAATCCAACGCTGGTGAATCAGGGGACAATCAGTCAAGGAGCCTCTGTCCTAGCATTACTAATGATGGTGCTTTACTCTATTGAGGCTGTTAGAGGACTGGTCGCAGTCAAACAGTTAGTAGCTGGCGGAGTTTTTCTTGTGCTGATGGATGAATCTCGCGTGAGTTCTGGTCGTTCCGTAGGAATATCTAGTGTTGGATAATAAGCAACTAGCCTCCTCTTAAGCTACTTTGGTCTACGAATGACTGTCCCATTGTAAACTGTCTGCTGCCTTACTCCTCCTCTGGTCTTGACCTCTCGGGTAGATTGGTAGGCTACGACTTCTATCGCTTCGCCCTTTTGCAGATTCATTTCAGCTACCTGATGTGCCCTGTCCCGATAAAAAATGGTCTCTTTCCAATCAGGTTTGGCATTCCTGGGAGCCTTGGGATCTCTAACAGCAACTGACAGGGCGATGTAGTCAATACCATCATCGTTAGTGCCAAGTTTGGGGGTAAACCCCAGTCGTCCGCGGAATTCTACCCTTGGTTGCTTCTGCTCCTCTGATGACGGTGTTTCCTGCGTTTCCTCCGCCGAATCCGGGCGCGGCTGAGGGAACTCTAAAATAGGCTGAATACCATGGAATAAAATGGTGCCGGTCTTTGGAAAAGTAAGCTTGGCAAGTGTTCCATGCTCGTTCTCAAATTCAACCGAGCGGTCTTTGATGTTGATAATGATAGCAGTAAGATGAATCCCCTGTTCTTGTTCGCTATTGGGCATACCAATGGATTATATCACATCATTTCGAGCGGACAGTGTGAGATTGAAGACTTTGCCCCTGGTGGTGGGATAAGATAATCTCGTCTTTACGTTTCATGATTTTATCTCGGTAATATTGTTTGATCTTATCGACTTGCTCAAGGCTCACTCTGATTTTAGGCATGGTGAGAGTCTTAATCTCCACTGGTTGCATCCCTCTTCCTCGCACAACCGCATGGCGGGGTTTCAAGTCTACAAGATGCTGGATTTGCTCTTCCCATTGCTCAGGAACCGACTCGTATAAAGGATGTGTCCGCTCAAGAGCAGTCTCATTGGCCACTTCGTGCTTGATGCGTTCAATATTTACTCTACCGATATTCCTGGCCTGGCGTTCAGCATCTTCCCTCCCAACGCCAAACACCACTGAAATCTGACAGTTTTGCAGAGCTCCCCTGAGTCTCTCAGTCGCCTGGCTCCAGGTCTGGTGGGCCAGGATAACAAAGAAGTTGGACTTCCTGGCCTGAGAAAGAATCCGGGACAGTCCTTGCTCTGACTGGCTAACGAACTCTCCCATCTCATCCACAATTAGGTGATGCTGAGTTCGTTGACGCGTGGTTCCGTCCCGAGAAAGCGCTGCCTGTTCATAGAGGATGGACAAGAAGCAGCCGAGCAATCTTCTCACTTCCTGGTCTTGCACCCTGGATAAGTTATAGATGACGGAAACACCGCTATCAATCAACTGGGCGATATCCAGCACGTTCTCTTGCTGGCCCAGGCTGTACTTGAGCACCGGCGAAAAGGTCAGCAGGTGCGCTCGACGTAAAGCGGCGCCAGCCTGGTCTACTTGCTCGCGGGTGGAGAGACGGTCGTACTGGTCATGGAAGAAAGACACCACATCCCAATCCCTCTCGTGTTGCAGAAGCTGGTCCCTATAGGCTTTGTCTGTCAGTAATCTATATAGGCTCGTGATAGGTAAACCTGCTGAGATTAGCACCTTGACTCCGTCCTGGATAAGAGTGTCAAACATCGGGGCTGCCCCGCCTGATAGAGCTGGCCAGGCTCTGTGCATGGCTTCCTTAAAAAGGCCAGCGATGGCATGAGGCAACGCGTCCTGTTTGAGAATATTCCAGGGCAGGAAGTAGTTATCCTCCTGAAACTCAATATACAGGAGCCGGGAACGATTCTTCTCCAGTAAGTCCAGTTGAAGAAGATATGACAAGAGAGCATCTGCTGAATCCCCATGAGGGTCTATGAAGGAAATCCCGATACGCTGCTGAAAAAGCTGTAAGAATATAGATTCCAGCCACTTCGATTTCCCGGTGCCTGAGACTCCCAAACAGTGCATGTGGCAGCAGAACCTGGGGTATTTCAGGGTTAATGGCATGGACCACAAGGGAAAAACAGGAACCCTGTTACCCAGCATGAGCTTAGGTGTGCCCATCTCCTGACCCTCCCGAAATCAGTGGCACCAGCCCAGCCATGAACGGCTGATGCCAGACTGAAGCATAAAAGACCGCTTCTGGGTCGGCCTGAGCTGGATTGAAGGCCGCGAATCGAAACAGGTCAGCCAGATGGGTGGCTTGGGCTTCTTGCAGCACCTGCTCGGACACCTTGCACAGCATCTGCGCCCGGTGTTCACCGCCCTGGGTAACCACCCAGCAAATCGCCGTGAGCACCTCGGTGTTGAAGGTCTTGGAGTATGTGCCTCTCTCCCACTCTATATAGGCAGCTATTTTCCGGACGATGGGCTTTTTCAGCCATTCGGTATTGCGGTCCAGCTCGAAGACGAAATTGTACTCCTGAGGCGTTCGTAAAGAGACAAAGTTATCGGGGATAACGACCTGACGCACCCCTCCTGGGAGGTCGACATATGCCGGCTGGCGCTTTAGCTCATGTTCCGTCATGATTTGAGCTACAGAGATATGGGGAAAGACTTTAGGCAGTCTCATGCAGAGGATGGCTAGCTCGTTGCTCTCCAGGGTATGACTGAAATGATGTTGACTTCTTGAGCGTATTGCTCTGGCTCGATACCCTTGAGGGCCTATGAGCCGAAGTTGCTTCAGATAGCGAAATCCCTTGTCGGTCAGGAAATAGGCTCGCATAGGTTTGCCGCCCCATCGGGGTGGGCCGGTGAAAATGTAGTCTGTGTACTTTGCTTCAATGAGGGGCTGGATCTGGCGATAGGTCTCTTTAAGGCTTTTAGGACTTCTGGTAGCTTTGCAAATTTGTGAGGCGGTCAGGATAAGAAAGCGAGCAAGGGTGAGCAAAATATCCAGCTTGGCAGGAGTGACCTGGGCAGTATTCATGTCCGGAGATTATACCATTTGATAACTTCAAGTTGATGAGTTGAAGTATAGGCACAATTATACCGGACCGGCTCGCTCTGCTAACCAGGCCGAATCTCAAGTTTTTCCACTGGTCAGGTCAAGGGTGGACAGTGGACTACTTGCCCGCCTTCGGCGGGTTCTTGCTCGCTCCCCTCTCAGGGGTTTTGGCCAGTTGCACCTCTGTTCTTTCCTCCTACTCTGGTGTTCACTAAATGTGTAGTAGCACTTCTCGTACCCTATTTCTGTTTCCAGGCAACTGGCTCCCCTTTAGTCAGTCGAGGGCGAGCCTGAGTGAGGCTTCGACTGACTAAAGGTCTTACTGAGCCTGCATTTGCGAAGCAAATGTGCCATTCCCCTTGTCCTATCTGATTAAGCACTCAGGGATGAGTAAAGTTCTAGGGTTACCCTACGTAGTAGTATCCGAAGGTGTACCGGCCTGTCATCCTGAGAGCACATTCCTTACTCGAAAACTTTTTTCAACAATTCCCTCTACTGAGTATTCTTTAATTCTTAGTATTTTTAGTCTATATATTATTGGTATCAAACAATCTGTTACTTTAACTTACTGTATCAACCTAAACCAAAAATGTCTGAAATACACATATAAATATCTAGAGGTCCACCCGTGAATATCTAGTTATTCATATATGAATAACAGCTTCATTTGCGACTCTCTTATCTTTTCTTGGGCGTAATTGTATGCTTGAGGATATAAATGTTTGTTTTGCCCTGTCCCCTTCTTTGTATCTGCAACCAGCCCTGTTGCTCCAGCTCTTTAATCGCCCTGGCAATAGTTGGTTGTGAACTGCCAGTCTCCTGGGCCATCCTTTCCTGTCCAGGAAAGACCATGTTGTTATGCCAGGCATAAGATAACAGTTTAGCGTAGGCTAATTTTGCTTGTGCGGACAGATCAGTATTATTTAGAAGCATGTTCGGTACTTGCGTAAAGCCACCAGCAGAGACAGGGTCAAAGCCCTCTAAAACAATGTTTCTTATTTCATTTAGTCTTTCTATCTCCCCTATTTTATCCATGGTTGCTTCGTTCGTTATTTCGTTCGTTCGAACGACGATTCTTTGTTTCGTTCCTTAGTTATGAACATATCCAGCGCTTCTTGAACTACATCTCCTAGCAGCACTCTTTCCCCCAAGGTGGCTTCCCTCTCAAGCGTCACCTGCCTTAATGAGAGTAACTGGTCTTTATAAATGTCAAAGGTATGTCTAATCTTTTCTCGTCGGTTAGAACGAACGAAGGACCATTCGTTCGTTGTTTCGTTCGTTGCTTGGTTACTTGATTGTTTCGTTGTTTGTACCGCAGTTGTCTCAGCTTGTTTAGGCTCTTTGTCTGGTAGGGTAGGGGGGTCATTGCTCTCCAGAGTTTGAGCCGAAATCGGGGCATTCACAGGCTCTGCAGAGGCATCTTTTTGACCGGTTGAAGATTTCTCGTCTTGTGCTTGAGCAAGGGGTCTGAAATAGACCGAGTCAGCCAACTCGTTGATACCGGCATAGTTTCCCTTCTTAGGCATTGAACGCCTCCTTGATAACCCGCTCATAAGCCTCAGCTCCTACACATTTTGGGTTATAGGCGAAGATGTCCTGCTTATTCATACTGGCGTCTTTGAGGTCAACATTCCTGGGGATGATATTGGTGAAGGTATACTCTGGGAAGGTCTGCCTTAAAATCTTGAGTGAGGTCTTGCTGTTGACTGTATTGTCAGCCATGCTGAACAGGTAACCTCTGATTTTAAGCAGGGGATTGAAGTTCTGCTGGACCTCATAGATAGTCTTATTTATCTGGTTGATGCTTTCAAGCTCAAAGTATCCAGGACTGATAACGACAACGACCTGGTCGCTGGCGGTGAAGGCGTTCAAGGTCAGCCAGCTTAAAGCGGGCGGACAGTCAATAAACACATAGTCATACTGGTCCTTTACCTTGTCCAACTGAATTTTCAGCCTGGCTTCCCGATGGTCGATGGCTGTTGTTAGCTCAACATCTGTATTGGAGAGCAGGATATGAGAGGGGACTATATCCAGATTAGGGACATTGGTCTTATGTATAACCAGCGGTTTGCGGTCAATGATAGTGGCATAAAGAGTCTGGTCTTTCCTAACCTGTTGGTAATCCGGAAGCAGTACCTTGCTGGCATTAGCCTGAGAGTCAATGTCTATTAAAAGAACTCGTTTATCTTTGCGTGCGATGCCGGCAGCCAGTGAGATTGAAGATGTAGTTTTAGAGACTCCGCCTTTTTGTGATGCGATAGATGTAACAGTGCCCATAACAGCCTTCGTTATCCCGGAGGCCCTTTTGGGGTTAATCCAGTCAAACAGTAACTACAAGTACTATAGACATACTCTTCGATAGCTCGTCAAGAGGTCAAAACAGTAATTAGCTTAGGGGATACTCCCGTCCTGGCCTGTAGTGTCGCTCGACCCAGGGGCCAGTCTTTATTTGCTGCCAGCGTCTTATTATCAGTGTTTTTAGAACGTCTGACGGTAGGGGAACATACTCTCCGGCAGAGAGAATATTCTTGAGTTTATTTTCAAAATCCTCTGGTGGTTTTTCTCCCACAACAGCTACATGATAAATCTTGTCCAGTTGAAAACGATAGACAGAGAGGTCAGCGATTGAGTCATTTCTAAAGATTAACTCCTGGGCTTGGAAATATGCTCTGCCGGCAGGTCTTTCGCCACTAAAGCGTGAGGCTAGATAATAGGTGGTAGAACCCAGGTCTTCATCTGATTCATCTTCTGGTCTTTCTGCTGACATAAGGTGGTTGCAACATAGAGCACAGGTCTTATAGGCAACAAGATAATTATAATGATGGGCGAACGAGCGCTGTCAATAGTCATGTATAGAGCCGTAGTGGGTGTGGTAAAGACGGGGACTGGAGGGCAAGATCCCGTTAGGTCTTGCCTGGAGGTTGCCGTGTTTTAGGTGGGGATATTTTTCCTGGCTGTCACGATGCCTTTTAAGCCGGGCATGGTGACAGCGTTTTCCTTGTTACCCCTACGTATGTCTCTAGTCATGGCGTCTGGAGATAGGGCCTCATAACAATTGACGTGACCGAATTTTGGTGTATTATAAGCAGGCTATATGGCCCAGCTATTAAGTTCGCCCATATCCACAAGTATTCTCGGTCAACTACCCAGTTGGGTAACAATCGTACTCTCCAATGCAGCCACAGAACTACTCCTCAGACTCTTAAAGCACTGGACACCCAAGCTGCCTTTGCCATTTCGTCCATCAGAAAACTATGAGGTCCTAAATTACGAAGCTTCAATTGAAGTTAAAGATTCTAGAGGGTTCAGGGCAATTTATAGCAAGCGACAGAAAGTGCGTTTTCTAAGAGATAACGTAACTACTATCTACGACTATGGCTGGGGAACGGGCAATGCTTTTGCGAGCCATAGAATTCAGCCTGGCCGCGTGGTGGAACGCAAGAAAGTAGGCTTAAGGTACAGAACTCTAGTCATGTTGCCCGAGCCACAAAACAAAGGTGATGAGCTTACCATGTCTGTCCAGAGGATGGTTAAATCCAAGTTTACAGGTAAAGATAACTGGCTTGAGGCTGAGGTGTATTGTAGGATACGCCGTATGCGCTTATCAGTAATACTCCCAGCAACTCGTCCGGTTGGGCGAGCATGGATGGGTCAACGGCTGGAAGCAAAACAGGTGCCAATTTCGGTTAAGCCAATGTCACAGAATAGACAAAGACTTGAGGCCAATATAAGCAAGCCTAGAATAGGGGATATGTACACTTTATTCTGGCATTGGTAGATAAGAAAAAGCGGCGAGCTGCGCACACCCGCCGCTCATCTCTTTAACGTCGAGGCTTACGCTTTCCGCTGCCTCCGGCACCACCATCCATGATGCACCTCCTATGTGCTAGAACGCCCGCGAAGGGCAAAAAAACAAACGCCAATTGGCGGTTTAAGTATATGGTATATGCCGTATAGTTTCAACTGTTTGTATTCTTGTAGGGATTTCTACTCCTTTTATCGATGTCCCGCATGTATTCTGTGACGGCCGACTCTGTTGTGACCCAGTTTCTACCTATTTTCTGGGCCTTCAGCAATCCTTTCCGGGCTAAAAGTCCCAGATGTTTCATGCTGAGTCCACAGAGGGCCGCCGCTTCATTGAGCGAGATTAACCGCTCCTGTTCCAAACGGCCTCTTCGAGCTAGACGTTTGGCATATTATACCCTATATAAGCGAAATGGAATTTGTGGCTAAAAGAGATGCTAGGTCTTGTGCCGAAGGTATCCCCAAACCTAAAGATACGTAAGGCTGACGACAATAACATAAATGAGGGGATTTAGACCGAAGCACACGGGGTTCCACCTGTATCATGTATCACCATTTCTGAATTTGAGCCGCATGCAAGCGTGAGGGTTGATTCGCAGAGGTCAGCCGCCGAGAAGTGTCATAATCTGTCGAGCCAATGCCCAGGCGACTGGACGAGGCACGCCGTTTCCAACCAACCTAAAACCGTGCCATTTACTAGAATGGAATGACATCCAGTCAGGATATCCCATAAGCCTCGCACCTTCCCGTACGGTGATCATACGGTTTTGGGCGTAGTGAATGGGTCTACCCGCCGTATGAGACCCCTTATCGTACTTGGTCCCAGCTCTCAGAGTATGGGATATCCCATTTCGTCGCAAGCGCGTTCTTCTGCTAATTTTGTCTGATTGTCCCTCTGCAAGAGCCGCAAATCTCTGAACCACGTCTTCCCTATGTTGAACTAGGCCACAGCAGCTTACCCAGAACGGATTCCACTGTGGGGACGGCAAAGACAGATCGTCTTTTTCGATTTGGCTTAGCCGAGCCATTTCTTGGAGCCTAGTGTAAGGTTGGTCCAACTGGTCAAGAGAGAGTACATCAGACGACAAGAGGTCACTTACTCTAACTAGGTTGTGAAGGTCTCCTATCGCATCTTCGCAGCTACTAGGTTTTGCCCAAGGAATGAAATGTCCTAATGACTTTGCTGTGAACTTGTCGTTCAACTCCTGCGTTGTGACCCCTAATCGCCTATGCAGTCCTACAACAAACAGGCGCTCACGATGTTGAGGAGTGCCTAACTCATCCGCATTCAACAGGAGCGGCTTGGTCACTACATAATCCTCCTCCGTCCTCGCGAATACCTCTGCCAGCACCGGCCCAATCATCAGGTTGCTGCGGACAATAGTTTTTGGTGTATCATCATATCGGGTCAGGATCGAAGAGATGGTTATTTTCTCCAGCATGGTCAATCCATCAAGAGCAACCAGCGACCTCATCGAATCCTCAAGCTCCACACTCCGTAGGTGCTGATTGGTCACTAAGCTCCGTAGAGCTATACCTATCGAGATTTCCAATAGGTTTTGGTCGTTGCCCCTCGCCAAATTGCAGGGCAGTTCCGACAGACCGGTTTTGTACATATTTCGAACCATTTCGATAAGCCGAGATTGTATATCTGCAAAAACTTCCCTTATTGCATCGACCAGTTGGTCCGTGCGGTGACAATCGATTGCACGGTTATTCGACGAACAATTCTGCACACAAGTACTAATCATCTCACTGATGGCCCGTTTGCGAACCGGCAGTTCCCGCTTTGCTCGTAAGCGAGGAAGGCTATCTATCAAAGTCTGTGCAGGAAGGCTCGCCGGTTTTGCAAGGTCGCGAACGAATTCAAAGAATGTGGTCTTGGCGCCGAATTTCTGGAGCCCAGGTACATTTTCCATGACGAAGAAATCGGGCTGTACTCTGGTCACATAGTCCACGAAGGTCCGTACCAGCCTATTACGGCCATCATCAGTTGCCCGTTCTCCTATTTGGGAGAACCCCTGACAGGGAGGCCCGCCGATAACTCCAACGATACCATTGGGTGCGACCGACGACAGAATAGAAGAGAAGCGCAGTTCGTTCGTTATCAATCCTTCGGCATCCTCCTGAATTACGGTACATTCAGGGAAGTTAGCAGCCATAGCCTCACACGCTTGGCGGTCATCGTCCACTGCCAGCGCCACGCTGAAACCTGCGCTTTCGAACCCAGCGGCTAGTCCTCCAGCACCCGAAAAGACATCGATCACAGATGGCCGGACATTGGAGGGCTGTACACCGAACCAGTGAGCTGAGTCCTCTCCGAGCCGGTCCATCACTGCATCTGACGGTTGCCAGCAACGCCAATGACTAGATCCGGTGAGGGACTTACCGTCTGGTGTGGTTCGTAAGACAGTATCTGTACGTTCTAGTAAGCCGACGAGATGAGCCTGCTTTAAGAGTGTCACTAGGATGGATGGGTCGCGGAGAACAAACATGTCCCTTGCTGTCGTTTCCAACTCCTCCCGGCTCCACTCTTCACCAGTCTTAAGCAGGCGCCATATGGCATGTAGGTCAGCCGGTGTCATCAACATTGGGTGCTCTTCACTAAATTAGGTAATATAGACCGCATTCTTCCTGTCCTAGAGTTCTGCCTCGGTAAACCTAGGGAAATAGCGATATAGCTCGACGTACGAATTTATGTCGGCTGCTGGAATGCTGGCAAACGGTACAGCCGCTGGCATCTTGCTGGCGATTTCTATTTGCTCTCGAAACGTCAAACTCGGAGCTTTGATTTGGTAGGCTTCTTCGCCCTGCCTAACAAACTGCAGGCTGCCGAAGTCGCAATCCGAGAACTTGCTCAGATGGCCCTGCTGGATAAGCAATCCACCCACGGTCACCATCTGCGCGCCGTCTGCATACACGAAATTGAATAACTGCTTATAGACGAAACGGTTCTGCGTCGGGAGCGCCGCGTTTCGGTCAGCAATTACATTTTGTATTGAACTATCCAACGCTAGCCGAAGTGCAGCTGGAAACCTCGCCTCCGCAAGGTCACGTTCTTCTAATTGTTGAGGAAAGCCATCGCCAAGTTTTTCCTGCATTTGCGGAAGACGTTGGCCTAGCGTGCCGAAGTCGCTAGCATTGGCACGTACCGTAACAAGGAGTATGCTCGTCGGCTCAAGATTAGCTGCAAGATAAGCAACATCGCCGAGTTTTTCTTGGTCCAGCGCCTTGTCGTAGTCGAGCCAAACAATCGAAGGTATGTCCTGCCAAGGCAGGTCAGGAAGGACATCTTTAGACAAGCCAAATCGCATGGAGATGTAGTCGAAGGGCTTATTAAATTCAAACCTTTCGGCATCCCCTTCTTGAACTTCGATGCTTATGAAATTGGTAAGTCCTAGTTGACGATGGATAATAAGGAAATCGCTGAAAAATGTGGAGCCGAATCCGACATACCTATAGGACTCGAGGGCTGCAAAGACCCGTAGACGACTACAAGCCTCTACAACCATTTTTCGCTCGATGTTCTTTGCTGGCCGTAAGCTATAGTTGATCCGTCTGTAACTCGGCTCACTCATCCTTACATTCGTTCTCAAGAAACCAGTCGAACGTATACTCTCCTACTTCTCTCAAAGTCGACACACCCAAGCATTCTTTAAGTTTGCTCACGGACTCGATTGGTCGGTCATACCGAATCCGTTGAGTTTTAGGCGGTTTAGGAGCTGGTTTAGGTTGTTCGTAGAAAAACGATGGCTTAGTAGGGGCCGAGAGCACGTTAGCCTCAACAGCGGTAGCCACCAGTTGATTCAATACTCGATTGTCTTCGTTTGGGTCGTCGAATTCCTGGTCGAGGCGATTTAGGAAAGTGATTATTGGTCGCATCATAGAGACCATACGCAACTTGGTCGTTCGATAAATCTCGGAGTCTACATCCAATCCATCTTTTGTGGTGTTCCAAGGTAGGTCTTTTGCATCTTCGCTTTCGAAGAACGCACATCCTCTGAAGCGTGCGTACTGGTGATGATATCTCGGAACTTTCGGATTTCCGACTTCGCCCCATCCCGTAAGGTCCGTTTGGTCGCTGGATACAACCATACGTCCGTTGCAATAGACGTACCATCCTGCTTTATTAGGGTCCCGCGGGCCGAGTCCAGCAATGAGCCTTATATTTACACTATCGAACTGTAATTCTTCCTGAGATGGATATAGTGGTGGCACACTGGAATAGATGAATTGTACTGTTGTCGAAGCGACTGACTTTCCGTTGACCCTAATGTTTATTCCGCGGTCAAGATTGGACTGATGCCTGGATGCAATCTCTCTTCGAAGCCCGTCAATAAAGTACGCCAAAGAAAATTGAGACTTTATTCCATCGTAGAGTTCCGTAACGGTTATGAATGTACCGCAATCTGATAGCGGATAGGGTTCTGTGGGTTGGAAGACAGTCATATCGATCTTCCAATTGTCTTCGTCTGCTAACCAGTCTTCTACATCGAGGTCCACTTCGAACCTGGCCTCCTCCGACGTTGACCGCACAGTAAATTTGCGGCCCAACTTGAAGATCGCCCTCTTCATGCCAACACCAAAGCGTCCTACTGAGTTCTTTATGGCCGGAGTTCCGTCTGGGCGACCAAATCGAAACGCATACTGTTCCGCTGTATTAAGTGGGATGCCGCCGCAGTTGTCCTCGATAACAAAACTGTCTGGAGTTAAGTTAATCTTGACTACCAAGCCGTCAAAAGTTGAACCGTCCGGCCTGACACGAAGAGCTCCATCAATCGAATTGTCAATGAGGTCGAGAATTGCCATGGAGAGGCTTACATCTTTTACCAGCATATCGACAAAAAACGACTTAGTAGGACTAGCATTGATCACGCCTTGACGCTGGTGAGTGGTCATTTCATTTTTCCCCTTCCTCTACGTCTTCGGCTGAACATCCAGAAGCGCACCGATACGGCTGATTACAGCGTCCATGTCCTTTAGTTCACATTGCCAGATCACAGAGGTGCGCCAGCCAAGTTTGTCTAGCTCCTGCAGAACTCGGGCATCTCTCGCCATGTTAGCGACAATCTTATTGGACCAATACTCGGCCCGCGTGCTAGGAGTTTTACTCTTTGGACAGCCTGAATGGCCATGCCAAAAGCATCCATTAACGAACAATGCAAGCCGTGCTTTGGAGAATACAATATCAGGTGTGCCTGGAAGAGACCTCACATGTACCCGATACCGATAGCCTTCCCGGAATAGCCGCCGACGAACAAGGATCTCCGGCACAGTGTCCTTTTGTCGAATCCGTGACATGATGAAGCTTCGCTTCTCTACGGAAACATGGTCCATCGTTAACCTGCGTTAGATTATACTCCGATGCTTGGGAAAGTGACAAATGGTTTAATTGTTATTCACCTCATTTATCATATTGTCTCGTCACGGTATATCTCCTACCCAGGCATGGTGCCTCGAAACCAATCTTAGAATCTTATAGCCTTTATAAAGGCTTGCTTAGCAAAAGGTGCATATCCCTGAGTTATTAAAAACCTCTGCCACACCTCATTCTCATAGACTGGCTCCCAGCTTGGAGTTACCATCCGCTCTGTGGCTTTGAAACGCTCTAGGAGCCATCTTTCAAAGCCAGTCCAGACAGTTTTCAGTACCTCATTCTCTGAGGGGTCTTTATCTTGGCGTGCCCACTCAAATATATCGCACTCCCACAGCACTAACACCTTGTCCTCTCTGTAGTACCAGGCCTGAGCGTTTCCAATGTCCCGGTGTCTCATCCCTTCCCACTGAGAGTCTAGCACCTCTCCAATGGCTCCTTCTGTGGAGGGTTGTGGATAAGTGGCAATAGTAAGGGTGATGTTGGGTTCTAAGATATAAGGCTTGGCCATCACATAGTCTTTGTCCCCTCTGGGGTGCTTGAGCTGGTAAATAGTCTCACCGCCAGAGTAACGTTCCTCTGAGGTATGGATTCTCATCCGGATAGTATGAGGACCTCGTTGGATTTCAGCTTCTCCAATAAGGATTTCCTCCTGCCAGTAGGGGTCTATATCTTGTTCTCTTTCTGCCATAGCAGTCTTTACTCTAGCTTTTTACGGTGTATAGGGCAACAGAGTTGATTATACAGATGGCTGTGGAAGGGGTGTTAGTTGAGGATGAGCTATCTTTGTGAGAAATGGTTCGGGGTCAGGACAGTCAAACCATATTGTTCAAAATTGCCATCAAAGGCGAAAGCGTAGGAAATGTTGAGCCGGTCCATAATAGCAAAGCTAGTGGCATCGGTTAGTGTGAAACGCTTATCAGTATACTGATAGATAATGGCTCGTGCCCGCTCCACATCAGCCGGAGTTACCCATTCTAGGGTGGTGGGTGTCTGCTCCATATCCCTCAAAAATTGCGTGGCAGCCCTATGGCTCAGTCGATTAAGCAGCAGGGCATGGGTCTCAGCTAAAATAAAGCTGGTGGTAACTATTCGCCAGCCTTGAGCGGCCAGCCCATTCCGGATAGTCACGGCCTGGCCATGGTTGACATCATCACGGTCAAACAGGGCAAAATAGGCGCCAGTATCAATCATCAGCGTGCGAGACTGAAGAAAGCTACGGCGTGGTCTCATGAGTTGCTGGTATGGTTGCGGTTCAGGTAGGCGTCAGCCAGGTACTTGTCAGTATTAGCCGAGATGTCGCCTACACCAGAGTGCCCAGTCCCAACTAGGTTCCACATCGGGTCGTCCATAGTGGTTGGTCCACCCTTAGCCCGCTTTTTTCTGGTAGGCTTAGCCGGAGTGACCTTAACCAGCTCCTCACCATCCTTAGTAAGCATAGTGACTTGATTGGCCTTCTGTACTTCCTCTGCTAAATGTAGCAATTCAGGTGTGTTAGTAATATCTATGTGTTTTACTTCTTTATTAAGCATGATTATTATTGTCCTCTCAAGTAGGTGACAAGGGTATTATACCATACCCCTATTCAATCGCTCGGACGGTGGGGTAGGCAATCCTTGTAATGTGGCAAGATTACCTTCTTAGGTTCTCTCGTGGAATAAGCTCCACCTTGAGATTTGGAACTCTCTTAAAATCTTCATCAGTAGTAACTAGGGTTAGGGTCCGTTCCAAAGCGACCGCAGCAATGAGAGTGTCAATATCACCGATAAGTCCTGGCCCATGTGGACTGCGAAGCTGCCGGCGAATGTCAGCATAACGCTCTAAAATGCGGTAGGTGAGATAGTAAGGATAAATAGCTCGTAGGACTCTTCGTAGCTGTTCTTGTCGCTGTGGAGCATTGCGCAGGCTTCTTAGGTACTCAGTTACCTCTGCGTAGACCAAGATACTCGTGGCTACTTCTTTCCTGTCTATCCAGGGGTTTATTAAAGCTGTGGCTGCTGGGCGTCCATTTAGATAGGCTGCTAATAAGGGGCTGTCCAGAAGATAACGCCTCATAGAGATAGAGGCGGGGTTGGCTTACTTTCATGCCTAATCTTATCTAGTGCCTCCTCCATCTCCTCCCAGTCCAAGTCGCTCCAGGCACCAGCTAGACTGAGTGCATCCTGAATTGCATCCTGGGGAACGGCTGCATCAGCTTCATCCTCATCTGTAAAAAACTGCACCACCTCACGTCCATTACTTTGCATGGTAATACCAATAAGAGGTTGATTATCTTGTACTGTAAAACCTGATGGCTGTGCTTCAGACATTCTTATTTCTCCTTACAGGGTATTATATCATGGTGTGGCAAGCTATTATGTGAATTGACTAGGAGTTATAGATATGGAAGCCGTAAAATGGTTTAACGACAACTCAGGCTTTAGCCAGGCGCTTCTCGTTTTTGCTCTTATCGTAGTGACGATACTTTATGCTTGGCAAACTAAGAAAGCGGCTGATGAGGCACAACGTACTAGAGAACTACAATATCGTCCTGAAGTGGTAGTCTATGCTGGTCCTCCTGCTTTGTTTATGGCGAAGAGTGGCGAATCAACAGAACCGGTGTATGGGTCATGGAAAGGGAGTAGCCAGGAAATTCTGTTGGATATCGAGAATATCGGTTTAGGGCCAGCCCTTGATGTGAAAGTGACTTGCTCATGGAACCAGAGGGTCTATAAGCTCCCGACAGAGCCTCTGGAAGGAATGCCCCCGCGAGGACAGCGTCGCATTGGAGTGTGGTATTCTGGCGATGCTCAGGACGGCACCTTTGACGGACTTAGAATTAAGATCGAGTGCAAGCCGGTCCTAGGTAAAGACCTAATAATATGGGAACGGCATTACACGATAGTTGAATTGGAGAAGCGAGGGGTTAAGATATATGAGGGTGAATCTGTAGAAGGAAATACTCTAGTAAGTATACTTTTTCGGAAACTTCTCCAGCTTATAAGTTGAGGCCTTCATTAACTCTGAAGTCATTGGTCCGATTTCATCTGCTGGCATTGTTGCCACTCGATGACCTTCATACTCTAGCATGGCGACCAGCTTATCAATGGTCTTTCTCTGAGGAGCATCTGCGGGTGGAAGGATTATAAAGACAGTGCCTTGAGGATGGCTGTTGGCAATAGCCTGCCACTGTGCTTTAAAGGGTAAAAGACTGGCTGGTACTAAAGCCAGATTATCCAGCTTGGCTTTTTTGATATAGTCTGGTGGTCTGGTGAAATGGTAATTGTTCATGGCTTATCTCCAATCCAACCGCTGCTCCCTCACAATCCGGCGTGCAATACTGGCTCTGGCAATATATCCCTCATTGGTAGGACCTGACACAACCAGGTGATGGCTAGGCTCCTGAAAAGAGTCAGATGAGCCTAAATCTATTAAAAACTCACTCAGCCAGTGCCATACTTGAGGCTGTCTCATAAGGTCCAGATAGGGCCAGTGGTTATGAGCGCCTGCCGATTGGCCCAAAGGGTCGTAAACCGCCAGCTCATCACCAGCAGATTCCCAATATAATCCTACTATCTGGTAGAGGCCGCTATATCCTATTTGGTCCAAAAACCGCTCAGGCAAGGAAAAGGGAAAGTTGATGACTTCAAGTTTTGGCCCCGGCTCTCTTTCTATCATAAGCTGGTGGCCTCCATCAGCTCCGGCGCCCTTTTCTTAACTAAGTGCAGATAATGTAAAGTTGTCTCCGCTGACTTGTGACCCATCCAGTATTGCAGGGTCTTGAGGTCCACATTCTTGGCGCTTTTAAAAGCTCCAAATGTATGGCGAAGGGTGTGAGCTGATGCTTGTTTCCTTATCCCTGCTTTCTTCATGTAATAGTTGACCATATAGCGTATTGCTCGCTCATCCAAGGGTCTGCCGGTCTTTGAGATAAACACCCTGTCATGCTCTACCTGCGGCCGTACTGCTAGCCATTTACTGAGGGCATCCACCGCAGGAGTAGCAAGGGGGATATCGGTGTCTACATTGCCTTTTCTTCCTCTAAGGCGTACCTCCCGCTTTTCCAAAGAGAGATCCGGAAGACTCAGTTTGACTAGCTCACCCTCTCTGAGGCCGCACTGAATTAAGGTCATTAGGATGGCCTCATCCCTGGCTTTGCCTTTTTTTTGGGCTTCATAAAGCAGGGCTTTATACTCCTGCTGGTTTAAGAACGCCGGCTCTTTCTTGGGCACTCTGGGGCTTTTGCTGCCGGCTGTGATATCTACGGCATGGTATTCCTGCTCTAACAAATAGGTGGAGAACTTTCTAAGAGCTGCCAGCTTTCTCTTGATGGATGAAGCTGCTAGCCCCATCTGGGGTCCTTTGCCATTAACCTGCCTGCCAGGGGCCTCTCTGCCCAAATACATCAAGTATTCGGCTACATCCTCTTTAACAAGGCCAGACACTTGCTCCACTATAGAGTTGTCTTTAAGCCACCTTCTCCAATACACTAAGTCGTTGCAGTAACTTCTAACGGTTTTTGTGGGATGCTTCATGGCTTCCAGATGGGCCTGGAAACGTTGGATGGCATGGTCTATAGTGTTAGTTGTGGTTATTGCTGTCATATCTTTCTCTCGCTGGCCCGTTTCACCAAAGAATAGATGTTCTGAGGTAAGGGTACAAGGGTTAAAGATATAACACTAAGTCTTACCTATAACCCAGGCATATACTGGTTATAAGGTAATAAAATATGGCTGTCAAGAGGCAGTTTAGACCGATAAACCAGGGTTAGAGGATGGTACGTTGAGAAATGGTACAGAAGGTTAGATGCTATGCCTCTAATTTTCTGACCAAAATGTCGATTATTTCTTCGAGGGAATATTGGGTTAGCGAGAGCCTTCCCACCGTAGATGGTAACCCTGGCAGGTCGGTTGGCTCGACCTCGATGGGCAATATGTATTCGTTTCCTTTTTCTACAATCGCTCTTGCCTGAGCACTGCTGCGTTCATGTATAGTCCACTCTCGGTCCCGGTACTCACCTGATATAAACATCACGCAGTAGCGTGCTTTATTCTTATAAACGTCTTGGAAGAATACAGCTAGGTCCTTACCCCATAACTGCTCGGGGTAGAAGTGGTCGTAAAAGACATTGTAGCCCTTTTCTCGAATCTTGTTAGATAACGCCTCCGCTAAATGCCGTTGGCTACCTGCAAATGATACCGCCACATCATATTCATAGGCTGTAGATTTAGAAATGGTAGCTGAAGGTATATGTGTCTGAAGCGGCGATGTAGTTAAACTGGTGGTAGAATCCGTTGGGTGCTGGATGACCCCCATGATATGGAATCCAAAAGGTTCTAGGAGTCTGTGGGAGTTTAGTAGGAGCTCGAGGCCTGGTGAAAATAATTCAATGTGCTTGTCAAAAAATTGGTGTGCAACTCCGGCGTTGCTGTCAAAACCGGACCGTACTGATTGTTGGAATGGGATAAATGTCCAATAGCAGTGGTCGAAATCAAATTCTGGACAAGTGGCAAATTCGTTGAGTTCTATGAATTTTAATGCCGTATGCATTTCATCAGACAATGGTAAGTGTTTTGGGTGGTAGTGGGTTGTCCATCCCTTGTCCGTTCCGCCTTCGAGCCAAGTAAAAGTAAATTTGAAGTAGCCATCTTCGGTCTCCTTCATTCTCTCAACAATGGGAGAGGTATGGCCATCTCCTCGTGCAAACGACCGCCCTGGCCTTCCTGAGTCACGCAATGAGATACCACAGTTTTGCAGTTTGCGCTCTGCCTCATACAACTCTTTGTACGCCGGCGAGAACGTCTCGGTGAAAGCTTCGAATGCAAAGTCTTGTGGGACTTGGGTAGCCATGCATTGGCGTCCGCTAACAAAAGGACATGCTCCTGAGATAAAACCCAGGTGAGATAACAAATCTTGAATCTGAAGCCCACCGGATATCGAGTAGGTGTGCGGGTAAGCATGAAGGGTATACGTGAAGTCGTCCCGAGTTCGCTGCAATTTTACCATCGCCCACTCAACGCCATCTGTATTACGTGTTGTTAGTACCTCTGTGCGCAAAGCAGAATGAAGCTGGGACAAACTTACCTCTTTCTAGCGTTTTTGATGGCTCACGCTCTCGGGTTGGTATTAGGATACGTTAAGCTCTGCTGCCTATATACTCTACATATGTACGCAGGGTCATTTGCAGGGTCATTTATCGAAGGTCTAATGCTTGGTCTTATCAGGTGTCCCGTATGTCTGACGGGGTTTAGGTGTAGGAGGAAAAGGCTCACCCCTAGTTACAGTTCGCTCCTTGCCAGTATCCCCACCTTGAGGACCAATAATTGGATACTGTCCTGAATCCTTTGCAATTTCTCCAGGCTTGTGTGTCTGAGGCTTAGGCATCTATCCATCTCCTTTTCTAAGCTGGCAACCTTAATACGGGCAGTTTCACGCGCTCCTAGATAAAATATTTTGAGGTACCCCTCCTTTACTAAATTATAGCAGTTTACGAACATTAGCGCTACTAAGAAGCCGCTTCTTACATCTTAAGCCCAAACTTCCCCTACATAACGGCTCACTCACTGTTATCTGCTCCCCTCATAAGCTGCCCACTCAAACCAGCCTTCCAGGTTAAGCTCCTTTGCCCATGTCTTGACTGCCTCCATATCCGACCTGTGTCCCTGGTCTGGAGCATCAAAGACCAAGCTAGCCAAGTGTCTGCCGGCATCTAAAAATCCATGCTCTCGAAAAGGCACTAGAAAGTCTGGCCTTTTATATAGGTTAGCCACCTGCCAAGCCTGGGCTGCATTCATAGCCATTTGTGCCCTAAAGATAGTGGGTGGAGTAAGGAGTCTGTTTTCAGGTTGGAATAATGGGAAGGCTCTTTGCACTTCCTGGGTTAGTGCACGCTCCTGTACCGCCATAAGTCCAGGATAGTTTGAGTATATCCACTGCTCAATACGAAGGTCAGCGGGAAAGCTGGCTAGTTGTGACCCTAAACTGTTGTACCAGATGTTAAACATCTCTGGCATAACTTCGTCCGGGAATCCTTGTTCAAGCAACTGGTCCAGTTCCGGAGCAAGCTGCTCTACAACATATATACCAGTTTCTTTACTAACTGCTGGTTGCAACCTCTCCTCTTGCGGCACTTGGAATAGCCTTACTATATGGCCTACCTCATGGGCAATGATTTGCTCTAAAAAGCGCTCCTGGCCTTTAAGGAAATGTATTTCCCAGGGTTTATTGTCTGTCTCTGGTGCAATCAATAAGCCCTTTACATCATTGTCTAGTGTCTCTCTACGTATTATCAATGGCCTTTTGCCAGTAAGTCTTTGAGCAAGTGGCAGGAGCTGCTGGTTGACTTCTTTACCAAGACGTTTTAGGTGTCTCTCCTGAAGAGGCTGTATTTCCTGGTCAGCTTTGGGCGCAGGGTCTGATAGCCTGACCCTTGCCATCACATCTGCTTTGGCTTTATCGAAGTCAAAGCTCTCTTTGGGTATAGCAGCAAAGAGTTCATCTGCTTTACTTACAATAGTCCTTATCTCATTCTTGGCTGCGTTCTCTACCTCTTTGGTCAACCGGTGGGTAACAGTCTCATCATAGAAGAGCATGTAAAGGTTGTTCTGCTCTGCCAGTGCCTCATAGTCTGCCTTCTGCTGTGGATCCTCCACATTGATGAACATTTCCAGGGCCAAAGGGTTTCTTGGTTTGTCATAGATGGTTGTCACTATCCTGATAACAGGGGCTGCCGGATGGGTGATAAGCTCATGGCGCACTCTGATGGGAACAGTTCCGCTGGCGCTTTCGATGTCCCGTCCAGGTATCTTGATGGCCATCGCTGTGCCCTGGTCAGTTGGGACAAAAAGGCAGGCCACAGGACGGGTTTTGAGAAAGTCTACAAGGTCTGGTGGTAGCTGGTTGGGTTCAGGTTGTCCGAACCTTCTCTCCGGGTCTGCCATATGTAAGCTATTATCTCATCGAGATGGGAGAGGTCTTTGGAATGGATTGATAGGACAGGCTGTTTGAGGGTTGACAGACCCAACAAAAAGAGCCTGTTTATCAGGCTCTTTTTGCAATTTACTTCAACAACCAGTATTTAGCTTGCCTGGCTCTCCTGTTTGTTTATCTCTTTTTGGTTACTCTTGATAGCGTCCTCGATGGCATCATACCAGGTGTAGCCGCCGTCACCAGCCCAAGACTCGATATTCTTCTTGGCAACGTAGATTAGCTCTTCACGCTTGTCCTCTGGCAAATCCCAGAAGTGGGTAGGATCGCCTTCGTGGTAGTCCTCTGTCCTATCTACTATATCTCCATAGACTTGGGCCAGGTCATCTAAGGTCAAAACGTATAGTATGCGGTCTTCATCAGGCAGATTTAACTCTTTGGCTATTTTATTGTCCACTCTGTAGCTGCTGTAGTCGTCCATCATTTACTCCTTATATAGATTGTTTTGAATTAAAGCTCAAACCTTATCTGCCCATACTGAACTGGCTCACTAACTGTTATTTGCTCCCTATGTGGCTTTCGCCCTCTCTTTCTCCTGCCTTTAGGCTCAACAAGCTCACACTTAATCATCCTGCCTGTCTGGTAAGCTGCCACTAACAGGGCATCTACAACACTCCAGGGTATGGTTGTTAACTCGTCAATTTCATACATGTCATAGACTTGATACACATATAAAGTCCCATAATCTGCAAGCGCTTTGGTGTTATTGGTCACAAGGCACTCTTTCATGGTATTGATAAGCTCCTGGGTGGCTGGTCTGTTCATCTGCTTGGAACGTGCCCACCTTGCAAGCTCTTTTTGTCCTACTAGAAGCTCAGGGGATATCCCGATAGAGGTACTCTCAATCTTTGGCTTGGGTTTAAGTTGAGGCTTAGAAGTATTAGCTTTAAGCATACGAATGATATTAGGGTCTTCATCCCCACCTATGCTGTAGCCAACCTTAGCTCCTTTCCTTACAAGCTCCATTACATACTGGCTACAAAGGGCTTCATCCAGGCCAATTAAATTACCTTCATAAGACAGGTTTAAAATAGAGCACATCATTTTTACATGCTCACCTTTCACATACCACATACCTTGATTCTGCCTAAAGATGATGACGTCTTTATAGAAATCTATAAGCTGTCTAGACTCTGACTGTTGACTACTTCTTGTACTCATTTTCTGCTCCCACTCCCCAAAATAAAAAAGCCTTCATTCCCCCCGAATGAAGGACACAAGGGTCCGAAGAAGCAGGGTGAATTGTGCAAGGCTGGCTGAACCTAACTCAGACACAGCGGGAGGGATAAATAGCGAAGCGGTTTATGCTCACGCTGCTTGGCCTTGCACAAGAGGGCTGCCAGCCCTTTTTCCTGGAATCGAGGACTTAAAAGGAAAAGGAATTAGAATACGTCTTTGCATTTTGAGGGGCCATTTTGTGCTTCTCATTGAGAGGTTTTAGATAGATAAAGCTGTTTTTGGTGGTTTAGTAAGGGTAAGAGGCTTGATAGGCTTGTTTTCCCTGGGGGTGTTGGGAAAAGACGGTGAAGTAAGGCCAGGGCTACCCAAAGTGCCCTGACAGCCTTACGAGCCGTGTTTTAGGGGTGGAAATTTCCAAGCTGTCACGATGCCTTTACATGGGGCATGGTGACGGCCCATTAACTAGAGTATCAATAATTGCGCTGTCTGTATCTGTATTTCTATTTATAATGATTTCCTTGAGACTCCGATGTAAATGCGGAATTCACCAGTTAATCCATCTAGCAAAAGTAGAGCCATCTGCCTTTTCGATAGATTGGAGTTTATAAGGCCAGGGCAGGGATGGATAAGTAACCCATTTTTGAGCCGTTATTTAGCCTTTGGTTCTGTTCCGCGAATGAAGAGTTCGTTAACTGCATCTCGGCAGTTGCTCTGGCTTGCGAGTAAACCTGTGGATTGACAGATACGCAAGTCGATAAGTCCATCTGGACGTTTAAACTTACTTGCCGGAATACCGTCTAACGCCTTGGTCATAAACTCGTTCCATATTGGCGTGGCAATCAAATCGCTCCGTGTTTGATTCATTGGATCACGTTCACGGTTTCCTACCCAAACCCCTGTTACCAGTTCAGGAGTGTAGCCTACCGTCCATATGTCCCAAATTTCAGTGTCTATGCCATTTGTGCCGGTCTTAACAGCAGCAGGACGATTGCCGGGTAACAATAAATCACTGCGTTCTCCAAAGATGGGCTTTCGAGCATTATTATCAGATAATATATCTGTAATCAAATAAGCATACGGAGCCGGCATAATTTCCGCACTGCGTGGTTTTGTAAACTCACGTAGAAGCCTCCCAGATCGTCCCTCTATTCTTAAAATCATAACTGGGTCGAGCGGTCGTGTGTGAGACCAAATTTGAACATCGGGCTTCCCCTGGCCGTTCTGTATCCCATTATTAGCAAATACCGAGTATGCGAATACTAAATCTACGAGCTTAACTTCACCACCACCTAGAGTCAATGCTAGACCGTAATCGCTAGCTTTCCCAGGTAGACTCGTTATACCCATTTGGCGAGTATTATCAAGCGTCTGATCGATCCCAGCATATTGCAGTGTTAGTACCGCAGGCACGTTTAAAGACATGGCTAGTGCTTGGCGTACCGATACCAATCCCCAATACCGACCATCAGCACTTGATGGTGACCATTGTCCTCCTTTACCATCCGGAAAGGACATAGGCTTATCTTCTATTCTCGTAGCTGCAGTCCAGCCTTTTCTTAAGGCAGTCACATAGGTAAAGGGCTTGAACGAAGAACCTGGTTGGCGTTCCTTCCCAGCCATGTCGCCCGCAAATGCAAGTATCTCACCAGTGCTTGGATTGAGTGCTACCAATGCAGCATCGCGTGCATTTCGCTGCCGATAATTATCGCTGCTTAGCTTCTTCTGAATGATGGCTGTTGCTTCGTGCTGTAGATGAAGGTCCAAGCTAGTGATTACCCTTAAGCCATCGGCAGACATACGTCGGAAGCCTTGTCTGTCTAGCTCATCCATTAAATAACCTTTGATGAATGAGTCGGCATATTCTGGTGGCTTGTACGGATCTGCCAATATCCCAAGTGGTTGTGCAGAGGCTTCGGTGGCCTGCTTATCAGATATATAACCATTTCTAGCCATGGCCCATAATACAGTATTGCGACGAACCATTGCAGCTTTCGGATTCTTCCGAGGGTCTAGGTCACCTGGTGCTTGAGGGAGTCCAACTAGGAGTGCTGCCTGGGTCAAAGTCAGGTCCTTGGCTGATTTTCCAAAGTAAGTCAAGGCACCGGCCTCAATTCCATAGGCGCCATTACCGAAATTCACGAGATTGAGATATTGATGTGTGGGCTTTAGCTCAGGTTTTCCAAACCATAGAGCTGCTCTTTCAAATCCCCAAGCGCAAGGAAACTCGAACAATAGCTTTTCGGTTGCGGTAGCACCTTTTACAAAGAGGCCCCTGTTAGGTAACCATTTAGGAAGGCTATAATTGGTCATCTGACGTTCTTGTCGACCAGACAAATTTTTGCATACTTGAGCGGCCACTCCGCTACCACCTCCAATATCCGCTCTAGTGCTACCTTCAGGCATACTAGAAATGATACCAGCAAGACGGATTGGGCTTACAGGTGAATGTGTAAAAGGAGATGAGACCAATCCTGAGTCCTCAATTGCATCAAGCCCCAAAGACGTCAGCGAGGATATCTTATCCGGTGCCACAATAACTCTGAAGTCTCCTACGGGATGATAATATTGGAGCACCTGACCGTTACGATCAAGAATTACACTGGCAGACGGTATACTAATGCCAAAGAGGGCCAACTTAACCCCCATTAAAAGGGGGACAACGAGAGTCAGATGGGTTAGGCCACGTAATGAGGCTAATATTGTAGGGAGAAATTGCCTTTGAGATATTAGGCGAGAGATATCAACATAGTCTCCCCAAAGTGCTTCAATAAAGGTGAGCCATATACCGAACTCGAATGCGACGAGAGTAACCTGGACCAAAATTGTATCCGGCAAGGTGACATGCCAAGGTCGGGACCCCGTATATAGTAGACGGTCCAGGTTTAATAGCAGTCCAACGGCTGTTATTAAGGGGACTAAAGTAGCTATAACCATTAGCCAACGAGGCAAATATCCCTGTACAGGCTTATAAACAAGGATACTGCAACCTATACCGAAAAGAAGTAAGCCTAACAAAGTTGGTAAGGCCAGAATAACTGACTCACCGTTCAATTCAAACTGAATACCTAGGTAGCTGTAGTCAACTTGGGCAATAAAATATAATGAGATGGCAATGGATGACCACGCGATGTACATTAGAAGGCGTCGGCAAAAAACGACATTACTGGAGCCAAACCATTGCCTGCCACGATAACTGTCAATAAGGCAGATTGAGACAGACAGAGTGGAATAAAGAAGTGCTAATACCGAAAGATGGCTCATAATCTTGGGTCCAAACTGAGCTGTAAGTAATACCTTATTCCAAGGTGGACCGAAGTCTTGACCTAAGGCCCGCCAGTTAATTAGGTTCGCCTGGCTAAGTATGTACAGAATAGCAGCGAAGAAGACAGCCGCTAACACTTGAGCAACTGGGAAAGAGTTACGATATGGCAACGTTGGAGACATACGAAAGTTGCTTGGATTATTTCCATTAAGGTCTGGCTCAATCGAATTGCCGTATGCTGAATATGATAAAGGCCGGCTACGCCCCCCAGGTGATGGCGAAGCGGCGTCGGATACCTGCTGCCGGAAAGGTACATGAATTCGTGAAAGTATATTCAATATTAATAGTTCCAAGAGCTTACTAGAAGGAATAATCTTTTTTGAAAGACAATGGCACACTGAAGAGGAATAGGCGCACCATTCGTCAGCAGCCCTGCAAATTGGTTACCCAGTTAGCCACCAGTAATCAGATTGTGTAGGATGTTAGGCATCCAAATATCTGTGTAACCTTGCAAGAGCTATACAGTGCATAACTCATTTCGTAAGTTCCCCTACACGCTGGGGAGGCTAACCAACCGTCTACATAGAAGCGGCGGAGGTAAGGCATAGATGTTGATAATGTAGGCTGGCCTGAGACGCCTCTACCTTTTGTTGATGACATCTAGGATGACTACTGTCCCACCCTTAGGAGTAATATGTTGCTGCAGAACTTGTCTAACATGTTTTATGGGCGAATGGCCAAGTAATTAAAGGATTCTGCCTTGCATACTATTTGTAGAGGCTTTTAGATCTGAATTCCACGTCGGGCTGCAAAATCTCTAATAATCTTAATAATCATTTCCTTCTTTGCCTCTACTTTCACCGGGGCGTTAGCCATGGTAGACGTAATCTTCCCGGATCGCATAATAATTGAAGTTTCGGTTACAAACTCTTCATACAATTCCCCTTGGTGATACCGCACGGTATAGTCTGGATCTTTCAGCATGTTGCCTGTGAGAATCGCCACAACATCCTCATCTGGTGATACTTTTTCATCGGTGCCAGTCGTCAACAACTTCTTGATCCCTGCAACCGTTGTGGCAGACGCAGGTTCGCAGCCGATTCCATCCTGGCCGATTACCGCTTTTGCATCAGCGATTTCTTGTTCACTGACTTCTTCGCACCAGCCATCAGTCGTGTCCAATGCCCGTAACGCCTTTTTCTTATTAACAGGATCGAGTATGTCTATAGCAGTAGCCAGAGTTCGTGGATGTAGCGTGATAAAAGCGTCACGCTCCTTGCCTGTTATGGTCCTATACAATGGATCAGCACCTTGTGCTTGGATGATGGTTAGCCTTGGTATTCGTTCGATGAACCCAAGATCATACATCTCCTTTAACCCCTTTCCAAAGGCTGAAGCATTTCCCAGGTTACCACCGGGTACAACTATTCTGTCTGGCACCTTCCAGTCCCTCTGCTGGAGAAGCTCGAACATGATTGTTTTCTGACCTTCTATGCGGAAGGGATTAACGGAATTCAGGATGTAAATTCCGAGATCCTCAGCAAGTTCCATAACCACTCTTTGGGCGGCATCAAAGTCTCCGGCAATCTGGAGTGTTAAAGCTCCATAGTCCAGTGATTGTGATAGTTTGCCGAGTGCTATGTGCCCGTCAGGAACAATTACGATAGCTAGCATATTTGCTCGACTCGCATACGCTGCCACAGAAGACGACGTGTTGCCTGTGCTTGCACACACTACGACCTTCATTCCCAGTTCCTTAGCTTGGGTTATAGCCGCGGTCATACCATTATCCTTGAATGAGCCTGTGGGATTCATGCCTTGATGCTTGATTTGAAGTCGGCGTAGTCCTGTGTAGCTAGCACTCCGAGGAGCATCAAGGATAGGGGTATTGCCTTCAGGGAAGGTAACGATATTGCTATAGTTGCTATAGAAAGGCAACAACTCACGATACCGCCAGACTCCGCTCACGTCGATCGGATTATTAGATTTCCTCCGCTCCTGCCAAAGCGCTTTCAGGAGTTCAGTGGCAATGTCTGTGAACTCGTATACAACATCAAGCAGGTCTCCGCATTTTTCACAGTGGTAAAGCACCATTGATATTTCAAAAGTAGCTCCACAATTTATGCATTTCATGGCAGCCGAAGTCATAATTATCCTCCTCATCTTCCTCTGTACAGACAGAAGCTTTTAAATCATTAAACCGTGCCTTTAGCTCGCTCCAGGGAGCCTTGGCTTACTTTGATCATTTCATCTATCTTCTTGGAATCGACCCGATCGACGAGGCGTTGATAATGACCAACAGGCTTATTTTCAACAACGTTGTCGAGATCGAACCATGTAAGGGGCGCAATATTGAGCATCTGTGCAACCGAGTTGGAGAACTGAGGCAAAATCGGCTGAATCAGAATGGCCAGTATCTTAAAGGCATTCAGCGCTGCTGTGCACACACTGGCAGCACCGCTTGTATCCTTGTGGACGAGTTCCCAAGGTTGTTGTTCCTGTAGATAGCTGTTTATCTCGCCGGCCATGTCCGCTAAAACCCGAGTGACTTGGGAGAATTCCCGGCGTTCATATAGATCACCGACCTCTTCGCAGCGAGCACGCAGCCTAGCGATAAGGGCATATCCCTCGCTATCCAGACTCCCTAGACTTCCGTTGCAATTCTTGTGAAGAAGAGCAAGGGTCCGACTGGGGATATTAGCAAGCTTATTCACCAGATCTGAGTTTACCCGAGAGACAAAATCATCTAGGTTAAGATCGATATCCTCAACGTGGGAGGTCAATTTAGTCGCATAATAATATCTCAGATATTGCGGATCGAGGAAATCGATATATGTCCTGGCAGTGACAAAAGTCCCACGGCTTTTTGACATTTTCTCACCATTGACTGTGAGGAAACCGTGCACACATAGCCGAGTGGGCGTTCGGAAATCAGCTCCCATTAGCATGGCTGGCCAGAATAGAGCATGGAAATAGATAATATCCTTACCTATGAAATGATAAACCTCAGTGTTATCACCTCTCCAGTATGCGTCAAAATCAGCGCCATTGCGTTGGCACCAATTCATGGTGGAAGCCATATAACCGATAGGAGCATCAAGCCACACATAGAAATACTTGCCAGGACTCCCCGGAATTTCAAACCCAAAATAGGGAGCGTCACGAGAGATGTCCCAGTCCTGTAGACCAGACTGGAACCATTCTTGTAACTTATTGGCTACTTCTACCTGCACATGACCACTTTTTATCCAGTCATCAAGCTTGCTAGTAAATGCGCCAAGATGGAAAAAAACATGCTGAGAGGTCTTCCATTTAGGTGTTGATCTACAAGTCGCACAACAAGGTGCAACCAGCTCATGGGACGTATACGTTGCGGAGCACACTTCACAGGAATCACCGTATTGGTCAGCGGCGCTACATTTGGGACAAATGCCTCTGATGTAGCGGTCGGGCAAAAACATCGTGCAAATGTCGCAGTAGGCTTGCTCAATAGATTTTTCGAGTATGTAACCGTTCTTTTTAAGGCGCTCATATACCAATTCCGATAAACGTTTGTTCTCTTCGGAATGGGTACTATAGTAGTTGTCAAATTCGATATCAAAACTAGCAAAATCCTGCTGGTGCTCTTCCGAGACACGAGCGATAAGTTGTTCCGGGGTGATACCCTCATCCCTGGCACGCAACATGATCGGTGTTCCATGCGTGTCATCAGCACAAACATATATAGTGTGCCGCCCACTAAGCTTACAATATCGTACGAAAATATCCGTCTGAATGTACTCCACGAGATGTCCGATATGAATAGGGCCGTTAGCATACGGCAGCGCGCTGGTGACCAGTAAGTCTTTCATTGTGTTCCTTTCTCTGATGTGCCTCGGTAGCCTCCGAAGAGCTCACATTTATAAGTAAGCCGGCTGAAAGTGTAGGGACAGTGATAGCCGGTAGTATTAAGCCCTCTCTCCTCTCAGTACATTAGCAATGCTATATACCGAGGCGGAACAGTTCGTTATGTAGCAGCTCGGCTTTGTCAGTCCGCTCCCACGGCAGAGCAATATCAGTCCTCCCAAAGTGCCCATAAGCTGCCGTCTGCTCGTATGAGAACAGACCAGTGGCCATACATGTCTGCAAGTGAAACTGCTCGATTATGGCAGCAGGCCGTAGGTCAAAATGCTTTTCTATGGCCTCCAGAATTTCATCTTCGGGTACATGGGCAGAGCCGAAGGTCTCCAAAGAAATGGAAAGAGGGTGAGCCATCCCGATAGCATATGACAGTTGCAACTCAATCCGGTCTGCGGCACCAGAGGCCACGATGTTCTTAGCAACATAGCGCGCGGCATAGGCCCCAGAGCGGTCTACTTTCGTAGGATCTTTTCCGGAGAATGCACCTCCACCATGCCGGGCTATGCCACCGTAAGTGTCGACGATGATCTTGCGACCAGTCAACCCAGCATCAGCAGCCGGCCCACCCGTCACAAAGCGTCCAGCAGCGTTAACAAAGATGTTAGTCCGTGCATCCAGCAGTTGTTCAACAGGAATTTGTAACAATTGAGCAGCCTGCGTTATAACGGGACCAATGACGTGGAGACCCATATCCCGATGAAGAGTCTCATTATCTACATTCGCGCAATGTTGTGCGGCGAGAACAATCGCCTCTATACGCTTGGGCTTGCCGAATTCATATTCCACTGTTACTTGGGACTTACCGTCTGGCCGAAGATATTTGAGGATACCATCTTTTCGTACCTGGGCAAGTGTCCTGGCTAAGGTATGTGCTAGATGTATAGAAAGCGGCATGAGCACTAGAGGGACTTCGTTGCAGGCAAAACCTACCATCATGCCTTGGTCACCAGCACCTTGGCGTTCGAATTGGTCGCTGACATGGTCTTGTGTCCGGCTCTCTAAAGAGTTGCCTACCCCACTAGCAATGTCGGGCGACTGGCCTTTGATAGAGACTTTCACCTCACAGGAGTCTGCATCAAAGCCAGTTTCAGGGTCGGTATAACCAATGCGTCGTGCGACCCTCCGCGCGATGTCCTCGTAGCTCACCCTGGCAGAGGAAGTAATCTCGCCCATAACGTGAATAAGACCGGTTGTTGTAGCCGTCTCACAAGCGACTCGCGAAGAAGGATCGCTTTGGAGCAATGCATCCAGGATGGCATCCGAGATCTGGTCGCACATTTTGTCTGGGTGACCCTCGGTTACTGACTCCGAGGTCAAGAGTAGTAGAGGGGAAGACATGAAAGTTGTGGTCATTGATTCCTCCTTTTAGTAAAAACTTACGTTTAATGGCTCTAATGTTTGTCGCTAACCAATTTTAGGTTGCGTAACACCTCCTTAGGTTCTACAATAAGATAGGCATCGTATAAGGCATCCATAGGCTGGGTAGGCTCATGGTTCCTTATCGGCCAAGCGCACCTTGTCGCTCTCTTCGCTTTCCGGCCACGCGAGCGGCAAGGTGTTTATATTTATAAGTTAATTCTAGCTGTACTTTTGAGGATAAGGAAGGAACAAGTTGTACAATTTCGTGGCTACGTTTATTGTTGATTTATTTGTATTTTTTTGTGAGTAATATTCTGGAAAATAATTAATTTTGCCAGGGCAAATTGTCTTAAATAGTATTAGAACTATCAATAGGCTCTTAGACCACTACACCTTTGTGCAACTGCATCAACTGTCGTAGGCGCTTCTCTAATGGAGGATGAGTAGAAAAGAGATCAGAGATTCTTGCAGGAGTAAAAAACAGGGCATTGACAGTGCGCGCGGCATTCTTGGTATTGCCAGTTACAGACCACTTGGCGGTGCCTATCTTTATCAAGGCTGAGGCTAGATGACTCGAGGAGCCAGTAAGTATCGCGGCTCCTCGGTCGGCAGATAGCTCACGATATCGTGAGAGGGCTCGAACCAGTAACAAGCTAATAAGCCAGACGACTCTAGCAAGTAAGTACGCCAACCAGTAAATTGGGCGTATAACAAAACCGTTTCTCGAGTAGGCAACCGAATAGAGGTAGGATACGATGAGATAGATGATAGCGCTGAAGAAAGCTGCCATGGTCATGATGGTAGTGTCACCATTTTTGATGTGGGAAACCTCATGGGCAAGTACTGCTTCTAGCTCTGGACTGTTTATGGTCTTTAGAAGACCTATGGTTACAACAATTACTGAGTGCGCAGGATTACGACCTATGGCGAAAGCATTAGGCATAGTCCAGTCTACTAATGCTATCTTAGGTTTTGGAAGACCAGCTTCTGAGGCCAACCTCTCGACCATATGATGAAGCTTTGAGTTATTCTGTTTTGGCAATTCTTTAGCCTTCATCTCCCAAAGCAATAGTTTGTCGCAGAAATAGTATTGTAGCCCAAGTGTTAAAGCTGTTATGGCGACCGCATACCAAAAGATTATTCCTATAACCGACAAAATCAAGAGAAAAGCCAGATCCAAAAACGCCATAAGGAAGCAGACTACTAGCATCCTAATCTGAAGCTGAAGGTCTTTGCTATACTGCCATCGTGCTGCTCTCATGTTGTACTCTCATGCGGCAATTTATCATGATAATGAGAGAAATGAAGGTTCCAACCTTTTCATGATTTTGCTTCGCTTGTACCGTATCAAATAAGCCTAATGTGGGCATTTGCTCATCGGCTAGATAAACGACCCCTTAAAATTCTTACACTTTTGGTATTATGCTTTTATTAACTACCCGATGGGCAAAGACACCTAGGGACACTAGTATTACTGATGCAGAGAGCAGCGGCCAAAGAGTCCATAGTAGTAACGACGTACCAAATGCGGCAATCTCGACAAACAGGCAGAGCCACCAAAACAGCGTAATGAGTGGATGACCTGTCGATGGAAGTCTCGTAATAGATATGAATACATCTGTATCTATCTTAGTGTCCGCTTGTGCGCCTTCAGGACCGATATAATGCCTTTCAACAAAATAATAGCTGAACCGTGGAGACTTGCCTTTAGTTGGAATTTCGCATACTTCGACAAAATCCAAGTATACCACCTCTTATTATGTAGCCGTAGCCGTCGCTAGTTCCGCCTGAGCAGTAGCGCCGTTTGTACCAAGACGCGTGGGGACTAAGGGTGACACACATTTCTGAACTGGGTAAAGCCACAAGGCATGTATGTTGGCCCTGTCTTTTGTTCCATTGTCCATTGCCGCATAGGTCCATATAGCTGTGCATCCATAAGGCAAACTCTCGTTGGGAAGATCTTTAATCGCGTCTCGCCTTAGCTTAGCCTGCCGCCACTGTGGATGCGCCGGGTCAAGAGGCACTATAACGCTGACAAAATGTGCGACATCGGCCGATGGGTCGCCGGGTGTACTCCACGCCTTCTTGTTGAGTGCTTGTTTGATAGCCTCGGTCACGTCACTAGATAACTTTTGCTCTGATATGACCCGCCTGAGGCCCCATAAGGTGGGAATAAGAGCTGTCGTGTGCTGTCCCACTCCAACACCGATATAACCTCCAGAGCCCTGAGCAAAGGAAACTAAATCCTGAAGGGGATTGGCCCCATGTTGTTGTCCAGGATCCACCCTACCTGCGGCGAAAAGACCGCTAATTCCTGCGGAAATAGACCAATCTTGGATCTCTCTGTGAGGGTCCAGTGCTTCGTCAGAGACGATGATACCATCCAATAGCAGGCAATCAGGATAATTATCTCGCGTCTTCCAGTTGGCGTATAATTTTGGTTCGTTTGCAGGTAGGTTTAATCTTCCCATATGTAGTACCGGGGGCATGAACGCGTTCTTAAAAAGTGGCACCGCGTGGACTGCTATAGGAAAATGTCCAGACCATGGAGGGAGAATGTATATCAATGTTGTAGTTGTAGAGCCATTGGCAGCATCAAGCTGACGAGCTTGACTGACCATGCGCTCTACTTCTCTTTCCCAGGCTTCCCTGGTGGTACGGGGATGCTCCAATTTATGCATAAAGCCTTGAGCAACGCCTGGCGGCATGTTGATAGGAAGAATAACTTGCTTTTTGCCCAGTAGCTTTCTAATAGCGTAGGCATACTCAAAAGCTTCGTTGTGGAAGTCCATCATTACTACCGCGAGGACCTCTCGCTTTGCTCCAGCAGCAGCAAAGGTTGTGACCATGCGAAGAGCCTCTCTGGCACCGAATGTTCCAAAGGCTACAATTATCAAAGCGCCTCCGCGTTGAGGTTTAAACCACCATGCCCACCATTTAGACCAAACGTGATATTTATCACTCAAATAGATCAATACGACAAATAAAGCCACTGACAGTAGGGCGACTAAAATTAACCATGTGGCCATCTCTTGTTCTGTCATAATAAAACCTCCTAAGATTACTAGAAATCTGGGACTACTCTATATTGAATACAGTCGGTCGCCTTCCCGCATCAGAATTAGGAGAGCCCCGGAGAGGACGAGAGTAGTCGTACTTACGCCCAGAAAGAACAGCCGCGCTGGACTACTCCAGGCAGATACCTGAAGAGTTTGTCCTAGTTGGGCTACATAAAGGTCTCTACCCAGGGGCACTTGCCTTACCTCAGTAGGATCGACCGAGTTGCTGGGCCATGTAAACCCTGCCTTCTGGAAATATTGAGTAGTCATACCACTCTTCGTGTCTGTCACAGCCTCGGTAAGAGGACGACCACAAAAGTACTCTGTGAAGGATCGCTTAGCGTTGAATACATCGTATGGCGTGTCGCTGGCTAAGTCACCGGAGTAAAGGTCCCTTCCTACAGGAATGCGAAAGACATCGTTAGGATTTGCTGACCCACTGGCCCATCGGAACACAGCACGCTCGTAAAACTGTGTGGTAAAGCCACTATTCGTGTCTGGAATGGGATGAGTCAGAGCATTGCCATAAAAGTACTGAATATCTTTTCCTGCTAACGCTTCATCTGTTAGTCTTTGTGCAAGCACGGGCGCTGCCTTTGGGTTATCATCAGGCTTACGTCCTTGTCGCTCTAAATATTCCGCTCCGACCCTACCTAATTGCAGATTAGGAAAGTCTCTATTGAGGGAACGGTCATATTCATTATGAAGTTCAATCCGGCCGTACTCGTGCCATTTCACAGGTAAACCGCCTAGCGAGACGATAGGTCCTAGGTCGCTACCAAGAATATCTTTGTAACGTTGATTGAAGTCCTCAAAACTGCGGAAGATGGAAGAGTCGCCATTCATTACAAAACTTTGCTCAGGGCGATAGAAATCTGTCTTGGCGCGGCCATCTAAGAATTTTTGAAGTACGGGAGGAACCTGAGCGTCAGATACCAGTGATAGCTTGCCCGCAGTTTGCTGAGCAAGCGCATGCTCCCCTAGAAATCCCAAGGCTAGGTTTGGGAAATCTGGATGTTGCCTGCTTTCTGGGCGCAGTTCAAGTCTTCCTAGCTTAAACCATTGGACCAGAATCCCGTCATACTGGGTCGCGGGCCCTAATGCTGCTCCTAGAAGATCTGAATATCTATCATAAAAATCCCTGAATTTGGCATCGCCAAAATTTTCAACTGTCAGTCCGCCAGCCTCGACTTTAGGAGGCTTAGGACTTGGCGGCGCAGCCATCAAAGAGAAACCTAGAAACATAAAGCCTAAGAGAGCGATAGCTCCGCGTATTGGATGCCGGTCGGAGACAGCCAAGAATATAAAAGCTAAGAGTGCGACCCCAATAATTACGGTCAGAAAGATGAACGACACAACATATTTCCTAATTAGTTCCTCTTTTAGGGACTAAACCTCATATGGCTATACTCTAAAGGAAAAGTCAACCTTTTTGAAGGAACAATTTGTACAATATTTATGTTATAATGCCTATGCCAGAGGAAATATTTAGATTTTCTTTTAGGAGTTGGCTGTGGCCAGGAATAAAACAGGTATATCTATGGAGCTAAGGAACTCTGTCACGAATATTGAATCGATAGCTCTGAAGTTTACTGAGCAGGATACACCTCGTGGTTGGAAAACTTTGGATACCCTTGGAGTGTCTCTTCAAGTGCTAAGAGCAGGTAAGGGGTTGGTATATGTGTTTTCGTCTTCGCATTGGGACCCAGTTCGCCATGTTCTGGAAAAGTCCAGTATCCCCTACTGGTACAAACGGTCCCCAGGCTTTTCTAAATCCACTCTAGAGGAGCACCATAGTTGGCTTAAAGGAGTCAAATAGACTGTTGAGCATTCTTGATGGAGGAGCGGCTGACGATAGTGCCTCTTTTTATCCTTGCCTTCGTGTCCTGATCCTCCTACCAATCAAGTACGATCCCCGTGATGCCATTACACCCAATCAGGACATAGAGGCGGAAAAGTTCATCGATGTCCAGCTACTGCTAACCGGACGGTATGATGGTATAACTATTCTGCAACCTTACGAACCACCTTTCGTTGAGGGCTGGTGGCAATCAGGGGGCACGATCTACCCTCCAGAGCATAATAGGCTTATAGACATAGTAACAAGAAGCCTACCTGAGCAGGCAGCGCGCCAAGCCGAAAAGGACTGGCTCCTGAAGGAGATGTATCTATTCATCAGACGGGAGTTTCGCCAAGATGATATTTTTTTGCTTGTTCAAGAAGTGGAAAGGGCAAGGTTAACTAACGGAAGCCGCTAAATTCACATTCAATTAAGCCTTTTTACTCATCAAGGTAATAGTTTTGTTATTATGTACGGTGCAACTTATCAAAATGTTCCTTGACAGTGAGAAAACTGTAATGTATAAGTAAACTTAATGAATATAGTTTTGGAACAGTCAGCCGTTCTCCTAATTCAGTATGCATGACGACATCGCCTCTGCTAAGGCGACTCTGTACAAAACAGAGCTGTAGCTAAGGAAATCCTCCAATAGGACGCTAGAACGATTAGAGAAGGCATTTCATTGATGCATTTGAGGATGATGGATATATTACCCGGAACACATGTAAGGCTTAGATGAACTTCAAACACCATTTCGTGCCTGGCGTGTATCCCCCTTGAAATAATTGTAATCTTATTGTCAAAAGTGGCGCTACCGTTAAAGGTAAACGAGGGAGAGGACCTTAACATGCACAATGAATTTGGAGAACGTGTGACCGCTTTAGTGAATGAGCTCTTGGCACAAGATGACGCAACTATAGAACAAGTGCTTAACGCGGCGTTTGAAGAGGGCAGACTCTACTACTTGGGAATAAGAAGCTGGGACGAGGTAGAGAACCTTGCACGTAAGTGGCGCAATATACTAGCATCAAAGACGTCAAGGCGAATTGGGAAGTGGAATGAGAATTACGAGGAGCAGATACGTGAAGTATTTGGAATCGAAACTGATAAGGTGTATGAGCTGGCCAGATTATCCGCCGATTCTTCGCGCCAGCGATATCGATGGATAAGTGCTGCCGAAAAAGTTGCCAACATGTCGGAATACGAATTGGATCTCATCACTGAATTTACCGGCTCCAGAAAACAGAACGTAATATTCCTAACACGTTTCCTCTCACGTAGCGATGTCGAGACTCATTATCAACGATCGTTCGAGGGGTATGGTAAGGTTCGTTATGGTAAGGTTCGACTGCGAAATCTTCTCACCAGACAAATTGACCATAGCAGAGAGAAAGCTAAGGAAGTTGCTTTCGATGAAGTTGAGTGAAAGGAAGAATATGGGTTGCCTCCTCACTTCAGCCAGAGAAGGTGGGCCAGGCGATCGAGAGCGTGTTCAATAAGGAGCCAAGATACAGGATGCCGATTGTACAAGAGGTTCTCGCTTTAGGAGGACTTTTCCATGAGTCTCAAGGCGGTTACTTAAGGTCAGTGTATACTAATCTGTATGTAACATGAAACCTATAAATATAGGTGACCTACTCTTGCTTCGCTCGGTATTTTCTTATGACGTCATGCTGAACTTCCTCTGGTAATAAATCAAAAATAATTGTGAATGTCTCCAAGAGTTCTTTAAAGCGCTTTTCCATGTTCCGAACAAGCGTATCAACAGGTACCGGCTCATCACGAGGCAGGCCTAGGTCTGTAAGAGTCACTATTCGTTGCAGAAACCACTCCTGATCAGATAAAGGCGTGGCTTCTGCCCTTGGCCGCTTTCTGAAAGCAAGCTCCGTGAATTTAATATTCCTTTTATCTGGGCGTTCTCCTTCCATATGGCCAATTTGGGCGCTCGCTTTCCTTCTATTCGACATTATGTCAATTCCTATGGTTTTTGTCAAGTAGGCTTTGGCTAACCCTGTATGCTTTCGATCTTAAAAGCACCTCCAACGAAGACTGAGAGCTTGCACCCAAGATCGAGTCGGTCCTATGTGGTGTAGGCTTGGTGATAAGGTGTGACACAGCTTGCCGGCGAGCCGCTCTGACCCCAGAATCATCCGTGCGCCTCAACAAGCTTCTAATTGATACTATTATCCACTCTTTCATTTCTCTTATAACGGCATAACGGCCGTTTGTTACTGTTAATGAAGCTAACTTGTCCTTCACCTATTGTAGAACATACTGACGACAAAAAGAATAAGGGTACGTGGCAAAATTTTATCCGTAATAAGATTTACCCATAATGGTATTCATAGATAAGGTCGCTTATTCCAAAAGCAGCCCATTTAGAAAGGTGCAGTTGGATGGGAGTTCGAATCCCTTCGGGGTCGCCAATAACTCGTTTCTATTTGGCCTCTTTAAGTCCTGAGCCGGGATTTAAGGAGGCCAATATCTTACTCATCAGATAGATCTCTAATCCCCTCAACTCTAATGTACGTTTACTGATCAAGGCGCCTAATAAACACCCATGCCTCTCGTTGCCAGGGACTATATAAAGGTGTCTATTATGCGCATCAAGAGTCAACGGGAGAAGCGCACCAGAGCGTAGTGATGGGAATTGCCCCCTGACCTAGCTACACTTACGCACTTCTTGACGGAACCTCAGCTATGTGTATATGATGCTCACTAGAGTGCTACTTCCTTCCTAACCCAGTGAGTACTGGAAGAAGGTGGGTCGAGGCAATTAAATGTAAGGGGGAATAGCTATGGCGGTGCAGACCTTTGAGTTGGTGAACTACGAGAAGAGGGACCGGAATGCCTGGATAACCATTAACAATGCCAACCGCATGAACGCGCTGAGCACTGGAGTGCAGAACGGCCTATGGTATGCGTTTGATGAAGCCATTAAGGACGATGACGTGTTGGTCGTCATACTGACCGGAGACGGTGGACGCGCTTTCTGTGCAGGCGCTGATTTGAAGGAGATGACTATTCGGGATCAGACGATCGGCCAAGGGGCCGCTCAGGAGGCCAGAAGTGGGTTGTCAAAGGTAACTGAATGTCTGAAGCCTGTCATTGCGGCGGTCGATGGGTATGCATTGGCGGGCGGCATGCAGCTTTCAGCTCGCTGCGACATTCGCATCGCCACTGAGAAGTCCCGCTTTGGTATGCCGGAGCCCCTCCGGAGCCTGACCCCCATCAACACGATGGACACCATGGAGATGGGGTTTGTCCCTCTAGGAGAGGCGATGTGGATCATACTATCGGGAGACCACATCACCGCTCAGCGAGCATACGAGATAGGCTTCGTCCAAGCTCTGGCGCCCGATAGGGATGCCCTCTTTGCCGAAGCGGAGCGAAGAGCTGATATCCTGAAACTGTGCGCACCCTTGGCAGTCCAGGCCCTTAAGAAGGGGGTCCAGCTTCACATGAACCCGCCGACCCCGCCAGAAGGGGTGTTGCTCCTGGACCACCTTCGGACGTTGAACCGACCACTACAGGAACGGGTAGCTAACAGTGAGGACAGGTTGGAGGGCCCCAAGGCCTTCGCAGAGAAACGAAAGCCCAACTGGAAGGGGCGGTAGAGAACGACCTGGCGGCGGATGACCTCTTAAATTCTCTCTAAAACACAACAGGGAGCCATCATGGCTCCCTGTTGGTTATTGTGCGCCCGGCATGGGCGCTGACTTGGAGGTGAAAGTCCTCTGCGGTGGAGGTAGCACCGAACCGCTAGCCAAGGGATGTCATTAGGACCACCAACGCTACTATGAGCACAAAGCTTCTCTTGGTCTCCATCGATCTAGCCTCCATAAATATATAAGCCTCATCAGAGGATTCCCGGGTTCAAAAACCCTTGCAACAGTGCCTAATTATATAGACATAAGTAAGAGATTGCAATACTATAACGCAATGCGATTACGTATAACAATAACATAACAATAGCTTATGTCTGTGATATAGATCACAGTAGCGCCGACTTTCAGGGAGAACTTGAAGGAAATTACGAGAGGGTAAAACAGGGAGGCTAGCGCTTTTGCGGTGGATGCTAGGACTGATTCTAGTAGCCGAGAAGCCGGGGATGGAGATGAGATTACCTGTCTCTAAAGGAAAAGCAGCGGCATAAAAAGACTTCTGAAATAGGCGCGTGATGTGCGTAACGATAGCTACGCTAAGAGATGTAAGACTCACGGGCCAGCGCTCCCATTGGGTCCCATGCAGGCAGAATTATCGGCTCCGCAGCTAGCGCCGCGGCCATTTCTGGTGATAGATAGGATTTCCGAGCGGCGATCTCGAAAGTGTTTTCATCGAACCAGGAATCGTTCAGAGTGTAGAACCCCTTCTGACCATTGTCTTCACCCCAGCTGTTTTCCACCCGCCACCTCCGCGGACCGCCATCAACCAGGTCTACTCCAGTGAACAGCATGGCATGTGTCATCGCGGTGTCGTGATAAATTAGACGGTCTGCTTTGTCCAAATTAAAGCTAGTCTGATAGAGCGTTTCGTAATCATATAGGTCCTTGTCCCATATCCCCAGATCCCGACGCATCATCTTGCCGGAGTCGCAGCCAAACCACACCGGTTCGCCGTCCTCAATAGTTCGCTGGGCGATACCCTTGAGCGTCGCGATATCCAGATTGAGATAGGTCACGATTTCCCCGCCGACAACGTTACCCAAGTACTGTACCGTGAAGGTGCGTCCGAAGAGGCTGCTCGGTCTAGGATCATTGACCAGGCAGACGTATTCATCTAGCGGTACATCAACGTATCTGGCTGCAAACTCCAGCGGCGTCAGGTCGGCCTCGCGATGAAACTCCTTGTTCTGATCGGTCCATTGCCAGGTAAACCGCTGTGGGGGCGTACCGAGATGGATAGACAGAATCCGGTAGACTACCCCAAGGATATCCTGCTTTGTCTCGTATAACTCTTCCATACCTGCAGCGGTCGCATATAGATTACGCAGGAGCTTCGCTCCCTCGCGGAGCTTGCGGCGCAGAATGCTGTTCATGCGCATGCTATTCGAAGAACTCTGGGTCTCTGGCATGACGCTCTTGGGCGCCAAACCGTGCTTCTTAACCAGATTCACGAACATATTCCACTGCCCGCCATCCTCAATGGGTCGGGTGAGCAAGAAACTCACCAGGCGATCGTCGGCATCGCGTTCGGCGGTATCGATGATAGCCTCTAGGAAGTAGTTCGCTCGCTCGAGCTTGTCCCAGAACATTAGATAGTTCTGGCTGAACTCGAAGGACTTAAGCCCCATCTTCTTCTTTGCACCAACCCTTAGCAGATTGAGGCCGGCGAACATCCAGCAGCGGCCGGACTGCTTCTGATTCGTTACCGACCAGTCGTCAAGCTGGATAGAGAAGGTATGGCTAGTCTCAGTGACGATGGCCCGGTTTAACGCGATGTCATCTACGGTTACCTGGGTCACGGCGTTCTGCGCGACGCGATTGGCGGGATTCGCCACAAACTCACGACGAAACCCCTCAGCCATCTCGTCAGTAAGAGTTGATTCGAAAACGATCGAGCGGCTAAGAGGTGTTGGCGTTATCTCACTAATAGTCATTTATATCTCTCCTTAGGGCGGCTCATCCCTGGCAACTTTGTGTATGAATCCATCACTGTCCTAAAACAGCTTACTGGAGTCGATGTCCTGTGGTCACAGCGTCGCGGTACTGTCTTCAACCTAGAATAGCACGCTGGCCGACTGCCCAGCAAGATCGTTCGGCCCATCTACCGTCCTCTCACGCCTCAAATGTTCCTATTAACAAAATGGACGTCTATCAGGTATTTGGAATAGTTTACGATCGGCTCCACTAGCTCGAATGCCAGGAATCCACCGCAATAAAAGGTATTTTGCTGCCCCTGAAGATCTTCTAGCTGGCTGTAAAATCCGCGTTTCATATCCTCAGCCGTTATGTGCGGAAAATACGGCCACTCGTTATAGGTATGATAGTCTCCTGCCCTGCCTCCAAGCCTCTGTATGTACTCTCGTATCCCCTCGAGGACACGCTCTTTTGTTATAGTATGTTCCTGGTCCATTCTGGAGTAGAACTGAACGAGGCTGTTGTCCTGAAACTGCTGAGTGATCGCAAAGGGCTTGCCAAGCTCAGGCAAAGGAAGCATGCCAACAATACGCTCCGGCAGCTCCAGGCCGGTGTCTACGTGTGAAGTCAGACAGTAAGGATTGATAATGACCAGCCTGAAAAGCTCCTCCTCTTTTTTGGAAAGCGTCAAAAACCTGGTCAGCACATCCAATGTCATTGGACAAGCTAATATCAATTTGTCGAACTCTAAAGGCTCTTCGCTAGCGTTTACAAAGACACGGATAATGCCATCTCTCTCAATCCGGTCGATGCCTACGTTCAGGCGCACGTCCAGCCCCGTTGCTATTCTCTCCCAGAAGCGCTGGAAGCCGTCCACAAACCTTTTCGGCCAGCTTGTGGGCCATCCCAGCCCAACTATTACCAGGTTGAAGAAGGTCTTGATCGACATATACTTAAGAGCATATGGAGCAGGGACCTCGTCCAGGTACCCGTATCCCATTATGGTAATCGGTACCTCAAATAGAGTCCTTAACTCGGTTAGCCTTTTGTTTACAAGCCACTCGTCGAAGGATACACAGAGTTCGGGGTACTGGCTGATATGTCCAAATCCAGGCCGGTCTGCTATGTCATTCAGCTTTAGTCTTTCCCAGAAGTAGCGGAATGTCGCCCAACCGAATTGCAGAAGCGAGGTCTTTCCTCTCACAGCATCTAAAGGCTTGGTATATTTTGGCTCGCCCTGCTCAGGTATATATAGAGTAGTGGTTGGGTCCTCAGTATACATCTCGGCCCCAGCAAGCTCTGCTAGCCTTAGCACTTCGGTATATGCTTCGGTGACATAGTTTGCGCCCAAGTCGAAGGAGCAAGAGTCATAAGTGATCGAATGACACTTTCCACCTACGCGGTCTAAGCTTTCAAGGACCGTGACGTGTTGATAGCCCTGCTGAGTCAAATAGTAAGCGGCGGAGAGTCCGCCTGCGCCAGCTCCCACGATACAGACCCGCGTGTCCAAACCTGTTGCCATAGTCACCTCTTAAGCCAACTGCTCAATACTAAGCCAATATCCTATTTCAACGTACAAAACAAGTCAAAATTTCCTGGAGAACCTCCCATGCGGGTTCCCGCACCCCGAAGGGATGAAAATAAGCGAGCGCAGCACGCTCCCTGAGGCTCTCGACTTGTAGCCTGTGGCCGTTAGGCTATGAGGTCTCTCGAACTAAGGGACGGGCGGTGGTTATCGACAGGCTCGAACAACAGCGCCAAGCTATTTTCAAGCTAAGTTGAATTTACAATACTCTAACGCTATAGTAGAAAACAGTCTTATAGTTCGAGAACCTCACTACAAGAATTAATATTATTAGGAGCGTCTGTGGTCAAACTGTTTGAGCCTTTCACGATAAGAGGTCTTACCTTAAAGAACAGAATAGTAATGTCCCCAATGTGTCAGTACAGCGCCGGGCCCGATGGCTGCCCGACGGACTGGCATTTTGTGCATCTGGGATCTCGAGCTACCGGTGGTGTAGCCTTATGCATGGTGGAGGCCACCTCCGTTGAAAGCAGGGGACGCTTAAGCCTCGGTGACACGGGGATCTACTGCGATGATCACATAGCTCCTTTTCGAAGAATAGTAGACTTCGTCCATAGCCAGGGAGCGGCAGCAGGAGTACAGCTTGCCCACGCCGGGCGGAAGGCATGGTCGGACAAAAAGGCCACGGCACAGAGCAGCCGGTCTCGGCCAGTCCGCTCCCCTATAATGACGGCTGGGAGACTCCGTTACAGTTGGACGCGGAAGAGCTGGAAAAGGTGTTCGCTGCCTGGGGTGAGGCGGCGCGCCGCTCTAGAGAAGCCGGCTTTGACGTTATCGAGGTCCATGCCGCTCACGGCTACTTAATCCACCAGTTCCTCTCTCCTTTGTCCAACCATCGACAGGATGAATATGGAGGGTCTCTGCCTAACCGAATGAGGTTCGCTTGCCGGGTAATAGACGCTATCAGAGAGGAATGGCCCGAGGAAAAGCCTCTGTTCATGCGCATCTCGGCTACTGACTGGGCTGAGGGAGGATGGGACCTGGAACAGTCTATCTGCTTGGCCAAGGATATGAAGGAGCACGGCGTCGACCTGATCGACTGCTCCTCAGGTGGCCTCACGCCATTGCAACAGGTGCAGCTAGGCCCCGGCTACCAGGTACCCTTCGCGGAAGCCGTGCGCAGGGAGGCTAACATCAGCACCGGAGCGGTAGGACTGATAACCGAGCCGGAGCAGGCAAACGAGATCGTCGAGGGGAGTTGCGCTGACCTTATATTCTTAGGAAGAGCGCTGCTAAGAGACGCCTACTGGCCGCTGCACGCCGCCAAGACACTTGGGAGTGATATAGAGTGGCCGGCGCAGTATTTGAGGGCGAGGCAGTAAGGGTACCAAAGTTAAAAAGTGCGCAGACGTCGCTCATTTAAGAAGCGTCTGCAACACTGATTAGATGTAATCGGATATGTGGGCTTGCTCCCTAAAGGATGAAATAGGCTAATGCAGCCCGTTCCCTGAGGCTCTCGAAGGGACGGGCGGTGGTTTATCAACAGGCTCGAACAACAGCGCCAAGCTATTTTCGAAGCAAATGAGTCCACTAAAGATAATTAGACCACAATAATAGCTATTATTGTGGTCTAATTTTACTTAGCCATACTGTGCTTGCAGGTCTTGCGAAGGTCGCACCCCCCGCATATATCCTCGCTGCGCAGGTGGTTGGCCTCCTCGATAGTGCTAATGGCGAAGCGGCTGATAATTGCCGACGCCAGGACCAGCAACACCGAAGCGCCTATTGCCGCGCCTTTGCTGGGACAGTTTAAAGGTGTCTTCTTTACTACTTCATAGACCAGCCTCAGCGCTGATCTGGTATGAATATTGGGAAGCTCCAATCTGTTCTCCTCACTCGTAGATGTTTATTCCAATACCTATAACACCAACGAGCGTGAAACGGTACAGTCCGGAGCAGGATTTTTATACGCTTTCCTGGATCATCTTTAGTTGTGACGCAAAGGCCCGGTACGTAGCATCCGTGACCATGCTTAGTACAACCTTCTCCAAAGATGTGTCTCCAGCAAGATGGTTTACTATGGTGCTCACCATGATCCTGGCCCCGATTTCAGGAGGCAGTCCTCTCGCCCCTGCTCCTATAGCGGGAAGCGCCAGGGTCTTAAGTCTCATCTCAACGGCGGTATTCAGACAGTTCTCGGTTGTCTCAGCAACTATCTCCTCTCTGCTCTGCGGCTCGTCGCTGGCGCCTTCACCACCGGTTATCGCGTGAAACACATGCTTGGCTTTTAGATTACCACCGGCGCTGGTAATTCCCACGTCCGTTACCACAAGGGGGGCCTGCTTCCACAGCTCCTCCTGAATATGCCAGCCGCCTTCCTCCACCACTTTTTTCGCGAGCGCCGTATGCGGGAGGTCCAGCCAGGTGCCGGTTGTGCTTACTATCGCATCGGTGTCCATGAATACGATGTCGTCACGGGTTAGAATCAGCTCTCTCTGCTGACCGGCTGGACCAGGGACCAACCTGGATATGTCTCCGAACTCATCTGCCTGTGCCTCTAAGGAGTCTATATATTCATCTACCTTGCCGAATTGCTCCATCAGCCATATGCCAAGTTTTTGCTTTAGCTCGTCCTTGCACTCTACCAGGGCGTAGCCACCGTTAGGAAATATGACAAGCTCCTTCGGCTCCTTTGCTCTGCTGAATAACTCCTCCGCCACAGAGACATCTATCCTGGTGTCCAATGCCCCGTGCGCTATGAGGATAGGCTTGGGTGATACCTTGTCAACAAGCTCGGTGCCGCCCTCTGGCGTAACTATTAGAGCGGCCACCCCCTTAACAAGAGGCTCGATCGCGGCCACCGATATGGCTACCGCGGCGCCATAGCTAACGCCGGCCACCACAAATTCCTTCCCTCCCAGTCCTTTGAGAAAGGCTATACTGGCCAGCACGTCCAACACACTTTCGTGCGCATTACCCGGCTCCCTGTGAGCTATCCTCAGCGAGGTAACACCCGCCGCCTTAAGCTCGCCGCTCAGGTCTGCAAAGACTCCGTCCGCAGGGCCATTTAGGTTCTGGCCTGCGCCGGGTATCCATATAACCACTCCGGGCTGTCCTTGAGCTAACGTCAATATTCCCTGGACCATGCCGCGCGTGGTCTGTATATTGAGCCCTAGGGTATCCTCAGATATATACTGGGCCGATGCCTGCAACACCCCCATCAGCACACGCCCAGGTGTGGAGGCATCGCAAACTGCATCAACCTTATACCCCTCTGCCGGCTCCAGGACCAGGTCCTCTATGCGAAACTCTACCTGCGTGTTCTCCATTGTCGCCTCCTTAACACTGGCTAGACCAATCCTCTTGACAAGATTATCAACCGTTTGAGGCTCAAGGTCAAGGACTTATATTATCCATAAAAATTTGATCCCTAATAAATGACAGTTCGGTATAATCAGATCTAAAAGCGGTTTTGTCATCAATCGCGTTGACTAACAACATCTGCCTTGCTATCATCAAATCCTGTCATGCTCCATATTGAAAGGAGGACGATCCTTGCCTAGTAGAGTAGTAACCTTTAGCTCTGGGAATCTTACTATAGAAGGAATACTAGACCTTCCGGAATCATCAGAAAAAACGCCAGGAGTCGTGGTATGTCATCCCCATCCGCGCATGGGTGGGTCTATGGCTAACAACGTGGTTATGGCGGTGTGCTATGGACTGCGAGAGGCAGGAATAGCATCGCTGCGATTTAATTTTAGAGGCGTTGGCAGAAGCCAGGGGTCTTATGCCGACGGCGTGGGAGAAAAAGAGGATGTGAAGGCTGCTATATCCTTCCTTTCCGCGCAGGAAGGTATAGATTCCGGCCGCCTGGGTCTTGCCGGATACTCCTTTGGCTCCAGAGTAGCTTTATCTCTTATCGGAGATGACGACGATAAGATCAAAGCCTTAGCGCTTATATCACCTCCAGCCGAGATGTATAGACAGGAAAAAGAGATAAAGCGGTTCGATAGACCAAAGTATGTCATGATAGGCTCAGAAGACAATTTTATGATGATGGTAGACGTGATCCCGGATTTCTTCAGGCACATGTTTGATCCAAGGGAGTATATGATCGTACAAGGAGCAGACCACTTCTGGCTCGACTTTGAGCCGGAGATATCCAAGCAGATGAAGAGCTTCTTCTCAATGGCATTAGGTGGCGCCGGAGTAAAGGGCATATAGTAAGGACTGACCAAGGGTTTAGTTACAAGTCGCAAGTTTCAAGGGGCCCTTGCGACCTGCTACTTGCTACTTGCCCCTTGATTAAGGAGTGAGCCATGAAATTTGCAAGATTCAAATATGGTAGAAGAGAAGGCTACGGAGTTGTCGAGAACAACTCGGTGCGCAGGATAAAGGGGAACATATTCAGCAGGTATGCCCTGGACAGCGAGGTATATTCGCTGGATGATATAAAACTACTGCCGCCCTGTAAACCGAATAAGGTGCTTGCCGTGGGACTCAACTACATGAGCCATCTCGGAGAGAGGCCGGGGCTTGAGTATCCCGGTATATTCCTGAAGCTGCCTTCCTGCATCATAGGCCACGAGGAGCCTATAGTCCTGCCTAAGGATGCCGGCAGGGTAGACCACGAAGGTGAGCTGGTAGTAGTGATAGGCAAAAAGGGCAGAAATATTCCGCAGGACCGCGCCCTGGACTATATAATGGGCTACACCTGCGGGAACGACGTGAGCGCCCGAGAATGGCAGCAGAACGACCTACAGTGGTGGCGGGCCAAAGCCTCCGATACCTTTGGTCCTATGGGGCCATTTATAGCTACGGACTTGGACCCCAGGAAGCTGGATTTGGAGTTAAGGGTCAATGGAGAGGTACGGCAAAAGAGCAATACCTCCCAGATGATATTCGACGTACCTTTTATTGTTAGCTTTGTCAGCCGAGCAGTAACTCTAGAGCCTGGAGATGTCATCTTCTCCGGCACACCGGGCACTACGTCACCTATAAAAGATGGAGATATAGTCGAGGTAGAGATCAGTGGTGTTGGAACGCTAAGAAACAAAGTAGTAAACGAGAAAAACCCGGCTCGATAAGCCTGTCCTGAGCCTCGTCGAAGGGTTTATCGAAGGGCACACGATGAACAGGTCTTGTAGGGGCGAGGTCCCCTCGCCCATTGATCGCGAGGTAATAAGCAGATGCGACTCGAAGGAAAAGTAGCTCTTATAGTTGGCTCCGGCGAGCGAATGGGCAGAGGCGTGCCGTTGCTGTTCGCTCAAGAGGGAGCTAAGGTAGCGCTCATGGCGAGAAGTGAGGAAAGGATTAAGGACACTGTAGCAAGGATAAAGGACAACGGCGGAGAGGCAATATACGTCCAGGGCGATGCTACCACTGCCGAAGCTGCACAAAACGCCGTATCCAAAGCAGTAGAGAGCTATGGAAGGCTGGATATACTGTATAACAACGCGGGCGGCGGCTACTTTCGCCCCGGTGGAGGTGAGAGCCTGGCGGCTATGGAGGAAAGCTTCTGGCAGCAGATAATAGACAACAATCTCAAAAGCGCCTATCAATGCTCAAAGGCTGCAATTCCTGAGATGTTAAAGAACAACCGCGGAGTTATTATCAACGTCTCAGCGGACTATACCGTCAGGCAGCGAGGCCCGGTGGCCTACGGCGCTGCAAAACAGGGTCTGATAGGATTCACCCAGAACCTGGCGCGAGAATATTACTCCCAAAATATACGAGTCAACTGTATTTGCCCAGGACTCATTAGAATTCCCCTCAGAGATGGCCCTATCGAGCCTCGGCGAGACCCCTTAGGCCGTCAAGGCAGTCCCGAAGACATTGCCTATGCAGCCCTCTACCTCGCTTCGGATGAGGCCGCCTGGCTAACGGGCGTCATCTTGCCGGTCGATGGTGGGAACGAAGTCATGCTCCTTAGCGAAAGAACACCTTGAAGATATACGATATAAGCTTGCCTTTATCCAGAGATATTCCAATGTATCCCGGCGACCCGGGCTTTAAGAGGGTGCCCCTGGCGCAAATAAGCAAAGGCAGCCCGTTCAATTTATCCCTGCTATCTCTTGGCACTCACACCGGCACCCACGTTGACCCGCCAGTGCACTTTATCCCAGGCGCGGCCGCGGTCGATGCTCTGCCGCTGGAGGCTATGGTAGGCCCCGCTTACGTTGTAGAGATAATGGACGCTGACTTCATCTCGGCTGAGGGCTTAGAGGCTGCCGATATCCCCGAAGACGTGGAACGGCTGCTGTTGAAGACAAAAAACTCCGCGTTGTGGAACCAAAAAGAGTTTGTCAAAGATTTTGTATATATCACCGAGAGCGGCGCCCGGTGGCTTGTCGAGAGGGGCATAAAATTTGTAGGTATAGATTATCTATCAGTAGAGAAGTATGATTCCCAGCACCCCCTGGCTCATACGACTCTATTGGGCGCCGGCACTGTGGTGGCTGAAGGATTAGATCTGAGAGATGTGCCTCCGGGCCGGTATTTCCTCGTATTCCTTCCTATAAAAGTCAAGGACGGTGACGGAGCGCCTGCCAGGGCGATACTTATAGAAGGACAATAAAATGACCCGACTAACTATATGGTCGGGTCATTTTATTTAGCTATTCAGCTATTATTCTTTTTTACTCTCTAAGACCTGCTGCGCCTTGACTTTGATTGATTTGGCTTTAATCTCCTCACTCTTTGGTATCGTGATAGTGAGAACACCATTATCAAAGCTGGCATCAGCGTCATCAGCCCTCAAGTTAAAGGGCAAAGTGATAGCTTTGGAGAAAGAACCGTATTTATGCTCTTTTCGGAAGTAGTTCTCCTCTTTAACCTCCTGCTCGCTCTTCATCTCGCCTTTGATGATCAGCATATCGCCAGTTATAGTGAGATCGATATTATCTGGCTTCACACCCGGTAGAGAGGCCTTTATGACTACATCACTATCGGTCTGGTACATATCGACAGCAATATTGTCGCTATCGCCAAAGCCAGACCAAAGTGGTCTAGAAGACTTATCATCGAAGAAGCGGTCCATTGCCCGTCGCAAGGATGACAGCTCTGCAAATCGCGGGTCCCAACGTGCTAATGTCATAGCTCTACCTCCTTCAATAAAATTAATTGTTCTTTTACTAGGGCCCTTTTAAAAAGGTTAGCTATGATTTTCTACGCCTTAAATATAGCAACCTCCGCATCACATGTCAAGCCCCTTGACAATCCTGTTATCAACTTCTATCATAATATATAGCTAAGAATTGTAAACAACGCGGAGAAAGAGCTATGGCTGAGAAGGACTATTATTCAATACTAGGGGTGCCCAAAAGCGCTTCTGATAAGGAAATTAAGCAGGCCTACCGCAAGCTGGCGCGCAAGATGCACCCGGACGTAAACCCAGCCGACAAGAAAGCTGAGGGCGAATTCAAAAAGGTCAACGAAGCCTATGAAGTCCTGTCAGACCCTGAAAAGCGCCGTAAGTATGACCAGTTCGGCGAAAACTGGCAACACGCTGACCAATTTGCTCATGCAGGCACAGCCGGAAACAGGACTGGAGGCGCCTGGACGGAGACAAATGGGGTCGATTTTGGAGGCGTCGGAGACTTCGAGAATATCATCGACTCTTTGTTTGGTAGACGACGCAGCGCCTCCAAAAGACCTAGACGCGGTGCAGATCTTGAACATCTCGTAGAAGTCAGCTTAGAGGAGGCATATAAGGGTGCAACCAGGCTCCTGAACCTTCAGGTCGAGGATACCTGCCAGGCATGTAATGGCGCCGGGTCTGTAAATGGCCGCTGTAGTGCCTGCCTCGGTGCGGGCGCGGTGGTCACCAGCAAGAGAATAGAGGTCAAGATACCTGCGGGAGTCACTGAAGGCTCCAGGGTCAAGATAACTGGCGCTGGAAACGCAGGCGCCAACGGAGGCTCAAAGGGCGACCTATATCTGATAATCTCGATACGCCCAAACGAGAAATTCCAGCGCAAGGGCAATGACCTTCATACCGAGGTACAGGTGCCCTTCCTCACCGCCATATTAGGAGGCGAAGCGGAAGTGCCTACAGTGACAGGCAAAGTAGCTTTGAAGATTCCTGCCGAGACCCAAAATGGCCGAGTGTTCAGACTGGGCGGCATGGGCATGCCACATATAAATAGCGCTGGCAAAGGCGACTTATACGCCAAGGTATCTGTAATGCTGCCTACGAAGTTAAACGAGCGGCAAAAGAAACTCCTGGAGGAGCTCAAAGCTATAACTTCATGAGCAGTATTGTATTCGCAACTATGAAGGAAGGTGGTAACTTTGGTAGATAATCAGGTTGCAGAGCCTTGCTACGTAATTAGTGTGGCTGCGCGTATCCTGGGTATGCATGCCCAGACACTGCGCTACTACGAGAGAGCTGGACTGATAACTCCCTCCCGGACCCAGGGTAATATCCGCCTCTACTCAGAAAGTGATATCAAGCGCCTACGCAAGGTCAAACAGTTAATGGATGACCTGGGTGTAAATCTTGCAGGGGCAGAGGTAATCTTGAGAATGCGAGAGCGCATCCAGGAGATGGAGCTAGAGCTAGGAAAACTGAAAGAGGAAATAAGACGGCTGAGAGGCCCATCAAGGTGAGGCGCCATTCGGGGAAGCATCGAGGCGTGCCGTCGATGAACGCCTTCGAAAAGCTGACCGACTTTTGACAAGAGCCGAAACCGCCTTGAGAGAAGATGACTACGATGATTGTGTATCAAGAGTTCATTATGCTGCATTCCATTGTATCAAGGCGTTCCTAATAGCTTACGAGCAGAGCGAAGGAGAAAATCAGGTCTCATATAGACAGCTTTTTAGGACGGTGGTCAGTATAGCCCGAAGGTACTCTTGGGAACGCAGATTGCCTCTCCCTCCGAATCAAAGATCACTGTTAACCGCCCTCGAGTGGCTTCATAACCGTCGCGACGATGCTGACTACGGAGTTGGATTAATATCGGACAGGGTAGCACAGCAAGCATTCAGGTTCTCACGTGAACTTATAACAGTATTAAAGGAGCAGATAAATGCCCGCCAGAGTTAAGCGGAAAGTGTTGGAAGAGCGTGTGTCTGGCATCAGAGACACGTTGCAAAATGCATTTCCTAATTTGAATATTGAGGTAAGCTATGAAACTATGGAGCGTGGAGAAGATGCCTATCTGTGGATAAAGGGCGACCTGCCAACCGCCGAGAAAGCTCTCAGCAAGGCATCGGACCTGACCTCGGAATTACTGGAGACCGAGAATATTTACCTGAGTACCCGCCTGAGCAGAGAGGTCTGGTGTACGAGACAAAGGCGCCGCTCTTACCCAATCAGTGAGCGTGTTTCTAAGCCTTCACCCGATCTCCTCTTTAGCCAGCAGGACAGGAACGGCGTTATATTCAATTGTTTCAGGCGCAAAAGAGATAAGCACGAGCATGATTGGGGCAATGTGAAACCCCAGTGGTAAAGTAGAACAAGGAGTTATGTCAATTATGATGAGACCAGACCAATTTACAGAACAAGCGCAAGAAGCTATAGGACTGTCTCACGAGGTGGTGAGAAAATATCGCCACAGCCAGTGGGATGTCGAGCACGTGTTTATGTCTATGATAGACCAGCCGGAGGGTCTGACGAGGACTATTCTGGAGCATGCCGGAGCGGACCCAGATATGATGAAGGAAAAGCTTCATCAGGTGCTGGATAGAGCGCCCAAAATGGCTTACGAGGCCTCTCAGATCTACGCTACTCCCAGGATAGCTAGACTTTTTGAAAGAGCGCAGAGCGAAGCTGACAGGCTAAAAGACGAGTTCCTCGGCGTAGAGCACATGCTGGTAGGGATCGCGTCTGAGGGGAGAGGAGAGTCCTTCCGCATCCTTAAAGAGGCCGGTGTAGACCAGGAGAAGCTCTACAAAGCCCTTCAAGAGATAAGAGGCGGCGCCAGAGTCACAGATCCCAGAGCAGAAAGCAAATATCTAGCTCTGGAAAAGTATTCTGTCGACCTCACCGAGCTAGCAAGACAGAGCAAGCTCGATCCGGTAATAGGACGAAATGCTGAGATAAAGCGGGTAATGCAGATATTGACCCGCAGGACCAAGAACAACCCGGTTATAGTTGGTGAGGCCGGTGTAGGTAAGACCGCGATTGTGGAGGGACTAGCACAGAAAATTGTGGCTGGAGATGTACCTCAGTCGCTAAAGGACCGCAGGGTACTCGCCCTCGAGATGGGATCGCTGGTGGCAGGAAGCAAATTCCGAGGTGAGTTTGAAGAGCGTCTTAAGGCTGTAATCGATGAAGTTAAAAGGGCGGAGGGTGAGATCATACTCTTTATAGACGAGCTGCATACCGTCGTAGGCGCGGGCGCTGCTGAGGGCGCTATCGACGCCAGCAACATGCTTAAGCCTGCTCTGGCGCGAGGCGAGCTCCAGTGCATTGGCGCCACCACCAACGATGAGTATAGAGAACATATAGAAAAGGATGCTGCTCTTGAGCGCCGCTTTCAACCGGTGTACGTGGAGGAGCCCAGCGCAGAGATAGCTATTGAGATGTTGAAGGTCCTGAGGCCGCGCTATGAGGCACACCACAAAGTGAAGATAGACGACTCTGCCCTCGAGGCTGCCGTGAAGCTTAGCAGCAGGTACATTCAGGACAGACATCTACCAGACAAGGCTGTAGACCTGATTGACGAGGCTGCATCCAAGCTCCGCATTGAGGGTGAGAGCTTGCCTCCGGAGATAAAGGACCTGGAGTCCAAGATAAAATACCTCACCGATGAGGAGGAGGCAGCCTGGCAGCGCAGAGAGTACGAACAGGCAGCCCAGATAAAAGTGGAAAGGCTCTCCCTGGAGGACCAATATGAGCGGGCCAAGAGCGAATGGATGAAGGAAAGACACATCGATACAGTAGTGGACGAGAAAGACGTGGCCGCTCTAGTAGAACAGTGGACCGGAATACCCGTAACCCGACTCCTAGAGGAGGAGGGAGACAAGCTGCTGCATCTGGAGGAGCGCCTGCACGAGAGGGTGATCGGCCAGGAAGAGGCAGTAGTGGCAATCGCAGACGCTATCCGCCGGGCCAGGACAGGTCTAAAAGACCCCAAGCGTCCTATTGGAAGCTTCATATTCCTTGGTCCAACCGGTGTAGGTAAGACCGAGCTAGCCAGAGCGCTGGCGGAGTACCTGTTCGATGATGAAGAGGCTATGATCCGCCTCGACATGTCAGAGTACATGGAAAAACATACGGTCTCCAGGCTGATAGGGTCCCCGCCAGGATACATTGGCTATGAGGAAGGCGGACAGTTGACGGAGTCAGTGCGAAGGCGTCCCTTCAGGGTTGTCCTATTCGACGAGATCGAGAAAGCTCATCCGGATGTCTTCAACATCCTGCTACAGATACTGGAGGATGGAAGACTGACAGACGGACACGGGCGCACCGTTGACTTTCGCAACTGCATAATCATCATGACCAGCAACCTCGGCACCGGCGAGCTTAACAAGCAGACCCTGGGCTTCCGCCGCAGTCCAACGACGGTGGCGGAAGAGGCGAGATTGCGCAGCGCGGTGGAGACCGCCCTCAAGCAGGCGTTCCGTCCGGAGCTTCTGAACCGTATAGACGAGGTGATAATCTTCCAGCAGTTGACGCCGGAGCAGATACTGCAAATAGTTGACCTGCAAGTCAAGGAAGTGCAAAAACGACTGGCGGAGCAGAAGGTATCTGTGGAGCTAACTGGGGCAGCCAGAGAATGGCTTGCCAAAGAGGGCTACGACCCAACCTTCGGAGCTAGGCCGTTGCGCAGGGCTATACAGAAGCACATCGAGAACAACATCTCGCGTGAGATACTGCGTGGGACCTATAAAGAAGACAATACTATTATCGTCGACGCTGGGCCAAGCGGTCTGGAGTTCAAGGTCAACGAGAGCGCTGCACTCTCAGCTTAGTCACATAAAGAGGGTGGTATCACTAAGTGATACCACCCTCTTTAACATTATAGATGATAAGTAAAAAAGTAATATAATCTACAGGCAAGAGGCGATAATGCCAGTCAATACAAAAAGCATATACGAACAACCCTCAGACTTCGACGGCATAAGGATATTAACTACTCAGTACTGGCCTAGAGGCATTAAGAAGGCGCTGGTAGACGAGTATATCCGGAAGCTGGCTCCTACACGTATTTTGCTTCATGAGTTCAAGGCTGGAGAAATAAGCTGGGGCGACTATAAAGAACGGTATCTAAAAGAAATAAGTAATCCTGAGGCAGAAAAAGAAATAGATAGACTAAAGAATTTGGCTTTAGAGTCGACTATAACCGTCATGTGTATATGCAGAGAAGAAAGTCAGTGTCATAGGAGCTTACTCAAAGCTCTTATAGCAGGAGAATAGCTATGGGACAGAGCATACAGCTTTTTACAGTGGGTCATAGTAATCGTTCGATAGACGATTTCATCGATCTGCTTAAACGATACAGAATAGGATGTATTGTCGACATACGCTCAAACCCATCTAGCAGATTCGAGCAATTCAATCAAGATATACTCGATTATACGTTATCAAAACATGGCATCGATTATCGTTACTTGGGCAATCTACTTGGAGGAAAGCCAAGAACAAAGAACAACCAGTGGAAGCAAGGAACTCTAAATAATGCAGTCATAGCAGAACTTAGGGCGTCAGAACATTGGAAAAAAGGTCTCAGTATACTCAAGAAGCGAATCGAGGATGGAGCTAGCGAAGGAGTAACGTTTTGCCTTCTGTGCAGCGAGCGAAGAGCAGACCAATGCCATCGAAACGCTGTTGCTATGGACCTTTCACAGATGCTTGATATCAAAGTCGAGCATTTAGATAGCCAAGGGTCAGAGGTAGCAATTCAGGAAACTATGCTTTGATAACCGCTGTTGTAACGGACCTAACTCGAATGACAGGCAACAATGTTTGTATAGCTGCTCTTAATTTGGATACCGGGCAGCAAATCCGCTTGGATTTCCCACAGCCAATTGAGAGTGATTGCTCTAATTTAGATATTGGCGCTGTCATCAACGTTGAATGGACCCCCGGGAAGGACAATAAATCTCCTCATATTGAAGATGGCCCTTGGGACGAAAAGAACCTTAAAATAATCAAAGCGCTAAATTTGGGAGAACTTCGAGACCTATTAGTGCCCCTTGCTAAGGGCAGAGTTGAAGATATCTTTGGCGCTCCGTCGCGTAAAGCAGCTAATGGTAATATCGGGTATGAGCCAGGAGTAGGTCATAGGTCTTTAGGTTCTTTGCTAGTAGACAAAGTAAACATAAAGGGCGAGGGTAATGGCTTAAGGGTTATATTCAAAGACAGAGATGATCAATATGTTGTACCCTTTCAGGACTTATACATGCGGCTACATCAAACTACTTGCGCAGAATGCAACCTACGCTGGATTGAGCAGGCGGCTCAGTCCTATGCAGAATCCCCAGCGCTAGTTAGACTTGGTCTAACGCGTCCTTACGAAGTTCCTGGTTATCATCCTCTCACCTGCTGGCTCCAAGTCAATCACATTATTCTCTTAGACCCCGCTCATCCTGATCATTTTAGGCTCTGATTGCTAAGCGATAATAATTCTGAGGACCGCCCATTTTGATAACTATTGACCCTATGGCAATACACCGAAGCTGGGACAAGTGGAGCCGGAAACGTCTAGAGCTGGCAGCCATTTCCATTGCTGAGCTGCTTGAGGTAAACAGCTACTTCGTTACCACCAGTCCAACTGAGTTCAGGGAGCGTACAGGTTACGGGACCGGGCGAAGTCTGGGCTATACCAATTATGCTACTAACACCATTTATGTAGGTCTTAGGCATAAGAAGCGGAGCAAATACTGGAGAAGAGAGCCGCAGGGACCTTTGGGTGTGTTAGTCCACGAGTTCTGCCACCTTCGCTGGCCCAAGTTCCCTCATTCTCCAAAGTTTTCAGAATATGTTTGCAGGGTCTACAAAGGTGAGCACATACCTCGACGTAAGAACGCCAGTTGATGGCTTTGACCAAAAACTACTAATGATCCTTAAGAAATTAATCGGGTAGTGAGATAGCGACCGCCGCTCGCCAGAGGCCCGGCCTTATGATTATTAACAGCTTAATGAGGTAATGGAAGTTGGTGACAGACCAGCTCCCCCTCCCTCTAACTCCCTCCCGCGCTGGGGAGGGAGAATTGGTTCCCTCTCCCTTGATGGGAGCCTGTCCTGAGGCTCTCGAAGGGAGGGCTAGGGTGAGGGTGAACCACCGCTTACCTGCGCGGGTACTAAACATCACTCAGACCGCAAGGCGTCTATAGGATGTAGGCTAGCTGCTCTGCTAGCCGGATAAATTCCGAAGAATATACCCACGGCCGCGGAGACGAAGACGGCGAGCAGCATTATATCAGGGGATACCACTGTCTGTAATGGCTGGCCGTTCAGGTTCATTCTTCCTACAAGGCGCGAGATGCCGACACCGAGAAGAAGTCCAATGCCGCCACCCAAAAGGCTTAGGGTAGCAGACTCTACCAGGAACTGAGTTAGAATATCCTTCTTCTTCGCGCCGACTGCTTTCCTTAAGCCGATCTCTCGTGTCCTCTCGGTAACTGAGACCAGCATAATATTCATGATGCCAATTCCGCCTACCAATAGGGATATCCCGGCTATGCTTCCCAGAAACATGGTAAATACACCGGTGATCTGGTTCAGGGCGCTCAGCGTCTCCTCCTGGCTGCTTACGGTGAAATCATCTTCTCTAACTATCCTGTGACGCTCTCTGAGAACAGCTCTAATCTCTTCCATAGTAGAGCTTATCTCTTTAGAGCTTCTGACCTGCACATTAACATTTGATACGTTACGAGCGCCAGTAGATGACCTTTGAGAGGAGAGCTTTGACATAAAAGTTGTTATGGGTACCAGAACAGTGTTGTCCTGGCTGCCAAACCCAGTACCGCCTTTTGGCTTGAGCTTGCCGATGATACGAAACTGCTGACGGTTAATTAGTATTGTTTGGCCAATTGGATCATCACCCGGGAAAAGGTTCTGTGCCACATTGTTTCCCACCACGGCGACCATAGCCCGCGTGTCAACGTTTATATCAGATATGAAGTCCCCGAATTCTATCTCAAAATTGCGGACTGTTGCATAGGATGGGGTTGCACCTACAATGCTGCCATTCATGTTCAGGCGTCGAGCTACCACCTGACCAAAGGTCGTAGCTTCCGGAGCCACATCGCTCACCGAAGGTAGGTAGGATATCGCTTCTGCGTCTTCCAGTGTCAAGGTAGGAGCGCTGCCCTCGGCGCTGCGCACCCCGCCAGCGCTTTGTGAGCCGGGCCTGACAAATAACAGATTGGTCCCCAGACCGGAGATGCGCTGCGTTATAGTGGCCTGTGCTCCCCGGCCAATGGACATGAGGGCGATGACAGCAGCCACGCCTATAATAATTCCAAGCATAGTCAAAAATGAGCGCAGCTTATTTCCGGTTATGCTATTTATTGATATAGATAGGCACTCCCGCAGGCCCATCAGTCTCTCCTCTCGCCCAACGGTGCGAGCTCTTTCACCATCGCAAGTACGTTCTGATCGACGATCTCTTCATAGTTGATCCTGCCATCCCTGACATGCACTATTCTCTTGGTGCACTCAGCTACGTCTTTCTCGTGAGTAATAAAGATGACGGTAATTCCTTCTTTAAGATTCAATTCCTGGAATATAGACATTATCTCCATTGTAGAGCTGGAGTCCAGGTTCCCGGTAGGCTCATCCGCTAGCAGGATCGCCGGATTGTTCACCAGGGCCCTGGCGATAGCGACCCTCTGCTGCTGTCCACCTGATAGCTCGTTAGGCTTGTGGTTGACTCTGTCTGCCAGACCTACCCTGGCCAAAGCTTCCATGGCCCTGGCCCGCCTGTTAGATGCCCCAGCGTAGATCAAAGGCAGCTCTACGTTAGCCAGAGCCGTAGTACGTGACAGGAGATTGAAGCTTTGAAAAACGAATCCGATTTTCTTATTCCGCACCTCTGCCAGCTCATCGTCGCTTAAGGAGCTAACGTCGATGCCATCCAGAAGATATGAGCCAGAGGTTGGCGAGTCAAGACAGCCCAAAAGATTCATAAGAGTGGACTTGCCCGATCCGGACGGCCCCATTATGGCCAACATCTCGCCAGGAAAAACATCCAGGTCAACACCATCCAGGGCTTTTACCTCTATCTCACCCATTTTGTAGACTTTGGTCAGGTCCCTGATACTGATAACCGCGCCAAGACTGGACATTAACGTCTGGCCCCTCCGCCGGCTAGACCACCACCACCAAAGCCAGCGCCCGGCGCGCCACCAAAGCCAGCCCCGGCCACTGGCGCTGCTCCGGTCGTAGTGCCCGCTGCTCCAGTGATTACAATTTTATCTCCCTCGCTCAGTCCCTCGGTGATTTCAATCCTGCTGCCATCACTGATCCCGGTCTTCACGATCTTTGTCTCTTGCTTTCCATCTACCATAAGAGTCACGACCTGATCACGTCCCTGGCGTTTCACCGTCCTTGCCGGAACGAGTAAGGCATTCTCTTGCCGGGCGCTTACGACATTAGCCTGTGCTGTCATGCCAGTCTTAAGCCCCTCGGTGTTTCCCCTTTCAAAGGCCAGGGAGACAAGATAGGTAGTGACTCCGGATTGTACCTGCGATACTGGAGATATAGCGGCCACGCTTCCAGCTAAGGGCCTGCCTGAAAGGGCATCAAGCGTTACCATAGCACGCTGACCCAGGCTTACCTGTGCCACTTGGGACTCGTCTACATTTATGTCAACTACAAAGGCGGACGGGTCGACTATTGATATTGCTCCACCTGTTGATGTGCTACCGCTGCTACTTCCTCCCCCACCGGAGCTAGAGCCAGCCGATATATTGACTGCGCTGATAATACCGTCGAAGGGGGCTGTTAAAGTTGCATACTGTAGGTTGAGTTTGGCTTGCATCAAGTTAACCTCTGCCTGGAGCACACTCGCCTGGGCTGTCAGGATGTCTTCAGCGCTATAGGGATTTGCCTTCAAGTTAAGCTGAAGTTGGGCCTGAGTTATCGAGTTTAGCTGGTTCTGTAGCTCGTAATCGGTAAACGGATTAACTTTAGCGGCAAGCTGGACTTGGGCCTGGGCCACCCTCTCTTCGGCGCTTTTTGAGGTAGAAGTATTAGCTCCTTTCTTAATCTCATCTTGCTTGGCTTGAGCGCTGTTAAGAGAAGAGGAAGCATTCTTAACCGCGTCTTGAGCGGTAATCAAATCAAGTCCAAGAGGATTGAGCAAATTTTCTACCTTAGCCTGAGCAGATAACACATTTGCCTGTGCACCCTCAACTTGAGACCTCGCGGTCGCCAAGTCTGACAGAGTAGGATTCAATAGGGTATCAAGTTTATTCTGTGCGGCCACTACGCCAGAACTCGCCTGCTGCACTTGTGACTGTGCCGCAGCCATGTCAGCGGTACTGGGACTCTTGAGCTTTTGCAGATTCAACTGCGAGTTTAGTAGACCAGCACGGGCCTGGTCTACTTGAGCCCGCGCACTCTGAATATCCTGTATTTTAGATCCTGCCTTTAATTCATCAAGCTTGGCCTGAGCGCTTTTTAAATTGGCCCTGGCATTATCAATATCAGATTGGGACCTTAATACATCGTCTGCTGAAATGCCTGGTTTGGTCCAGTCCAAATCATCTTCTGCGCTTTCGACAAGACGAAGAGCCAGAACCAACTCCCCTTCGTCGACATATAATTGGCCAGCAGATGCTCCGGCAGCTTTATCGTAGGCCAGCCTCTCTCTGGCTGATCTGAGCCGCAGGTATGCATCAATCAGATTCTTCAGCTTTACCTCATTAAGATCACCTTTAAGGTCCTCCATCGCGAGCTGCGCTTTAGTTAGGTTGGCGCTAGCTGATTGTACCGCAGCCTCAGCCGAAGCGATATCTGTAGGCGTTGCGCCGGCCATTACTGTGGTCAGCTTTGCCTCGGCACTTTTAAGGGATGCATCAGCGGAATCCACATCGTATTGTGCAGAAGCGATATCGTCCGGGCTAGGGTTGGTCAACTGCGCCAGCTTGGCTCGGGCGCCCTCCAAGGTGGCCTTACTTGACTCTAAGGATGCTTTTGCCATTGCTAAATCAGCCTGAGATGGACTTGTTAACTGCTGAAGCTTCGCCTGAGCGCTCTTTAAAGAAGCCTTGCTGGACTCTAGCGTAGCCTTAGCTACCTCTACATCAATCTGGCGGGGATTGATCAGTTGATCTTGTTTCGCCTGTGCGCTGCGCAAGTTGGCAGAAGCAGTGTCTACTGTATTCTGCGCGGAGGCCAGTTCTGACGCAGATGGCCCATCCAAAACATCGGCCAGATTAGCCCTGGCAGACTCAAGAGCCGCAGTCACCGCTGCTATCTCATCCAGCTTGCTGCCTGACTTCATTTCATTCAATTTCTGACGTGCTGATTCAAGAGCAATTTCAGCCATCTGTATATCTTCAGGCTTAGCGCCTTTTTGTATATTTGCGAGCTTAGCCTGGCTGCTGGCTAGCGAAGCCTCTGCCTGCTTGACTGCAACTTCCAGACTTAAGCTGTCCAGTCGTGCTAGAGGCTGGCCTTTTGATACTTTATCGCCCAGTTTCACATATACGTCATCAACCCAGCCACTGGTCCTAAAGGCCAGATTTGAGCTTACGACGGCCTTGATGCTGCCGCTCGCGCTAATACTTGCCGTAATGTTTCCTCTGGTAACATCCGCAGTCTGAATGTTGCTTGCTGCATCAGCCTTGTTGGCGAACACCTTTGTATAGCCGAAGTATCCTGCAAGAAGAGTAATTAAGATTATTCCAAGCATATATGGGAGACTCAGGAGCCGCTTTCTACTTAGAATACCTGACGAATTACTAGTTCTCATTAAACACCTCTAATGACCATCCTTCTGTGCTGCCCATTTTCGTAACCAGCACCGCTCCGAAGCCTACAGCAGCAGCAATCAAGGTTATGACCCAGCCGACAATTGGCAAAAGACCTAAAGGAAAAAGCAGAAGAAGACCAGCAACCAGCGCATAGGGCGGTGATATCCACGTGTTATCCCCAAATCTGCCCATTATATACATACCCAAGACCAAAAGCACTGTAGAAAGGCCGATAATGGTCACCGGGATAAGAGCAGCAGCGAAGAGCAGCGCTATCGGAAGGCCAACAACAGTAGTTACCAGCAGTATTCCCATAGCAAAAAGTACCATATAGCCCAATACGCCAACAGCAGCCATTCCAGCAAGCTGAGTCCATCCCAACTTGAGAGCTTCACCCATTACTTTCATACGCCTGGGAATTAAAAACAAACATCCTACAGTGAGACCGGCAAAAGTGACTAGTGACACTAAATAAAGCCCTGCTCCAGTAATGCCGCTGCTGAATAGACCAAAAGGAGAAACAAGGTGTTGGTTTGTGGGATATGGCTGTCTCGGAGCAACTTTAATTGCCGTCGAGCTTAATTCTGTAGTCGTTTGTGGTGATGTCCTGCGAATTCTGTAATAGTCTTTCAGTCGAGCTAAGGCCACGTCATTGCCCTGCGCCGCCATAGCCTCTTCAACTTGCTGACGCACCATATTCCCCATCTTCTTTTCCATTCTGGCCTCTAGCCTCTCATTAGGCTTTGCGGGGACACTACGGTCTAGGGTTAGATACGCAAAAACCGGAGTCTGCGGCAGCCAAAAAACATCGAGCGCCAAGACCCCTAAGTTTAAAGTTATGAGGGATAGAATAAGGATTATTGGAGCTCGGTTCATGAAAGCTGAAGTGTTCTAGAGGCGATTATATTTTTGTTAGGCATTCGACCTATTAGGCGTATCAGGAAAATGGTGGATGATATGAATGCTAAGCAAAGCCCTAGTAGCAGGCTAGTTTCCATATAGCTCAAAGCAATGAAAAATCCGTCTACAAAGGCGTACCCACCCTCAGTAAGTCCTTCTCCAAAGGCATCTGAGCTAGAGAGGTTCTGTACGAAAGAGATGCTGGAGTCTACTACAAGGACGATGCCGAGTATAAGAGTCAGTAGAGAGCTAATGTAAAAGACAGAGGCCACGTGTCTTTGAGACCGTGCCTCTCTTCGCACCTGGTCCATTGCTAGGTCTGTAAAGCCCTTAGGCGCCTCTACAACGCCTAGGTCTTCTACGACAAGTAGAACACGCTCCAGCCTCAACAGCTCTGCCCTGCACCCAGAGCATACGAACATATGCGACTGAAATTCCTCTCTTTCTACGCTAGACAAGGCGTTATCAAGGTAGTGATGTAGGAGTTGCTTTGCCTTCTCGCAATCCATATGCTTCCAATCTCCCGCTTTCTTCTAACTTTGACAAAAGTATTTTGCGTCCCCTGAAGATCCTGGTCTTAACAGTACCTACAGGAATATCTAAAACACTAGCGATCTCTTCATAGCTAAGCTGGTAAATATGTCGCAGGAGTATAGCAGCGCGATATTGTCCCGGGAGTCCCATAATAGCCTTTTGTACTATACGCTGCGTGTCCCTCTGCTCAACCAGACTTTCCACGCTCTGTGAGCGGATTTCTTCCTCAATCCTAACTTGCGCTATAACAGACCTTTGAGTGCGCTGTCGCTTTAGGAAATTGATGGACTGATTAGTCACAATCTTATAGATCCAGGGAGAAAAAGGCGCTCCACGATGAAAACTCTTGAGCGCCTTATACGCCCTAATCATCGTCTCTTGCGCAAGGTCGAGAGCATCGTCCGGATTTCCAGTCATTCTCAGGGCAAAGCTATACACTCTGTCCTGGTACCTCTTGACCAGCTCGCCAAAGGCATCCGGGTCTTTCAGGGCAGCATCTATTAAGTACTGGTCAGTTGGCTCAATAGTCTGAAAATTCATGCTCTCATTATACTAATACAATTGGATTGAAGAAAAGTTTCCTCGAATACGGCTTAGGATGCTGCGGGCTTTTAGCCTGCGGTGTAAGGCAAAACTCACTACCACAGACTAAGCCTGAACATAGAAGATGTACTACCTACCCTTAAAAACCGCCGCGCGCTTCTCCAGGAATGAGAGTACCGCCTCTTTGCTGTCATCTGTGGTCCTTAGTATTCCATTGTTGTAGCTCTCATTGTAGATTGCCTGCTGTAGCTCCACCAAGCGGTTCCTATGCAGTAACTGCTTGGTGAGTCTTACCGCTACCGGTGGATTAGCCGCGATGTCGCCAGCCAACGTCCGGGCCTCTTCCAGCAGCTTCTCATGAGGCACTACTTTATTTACCAGACCTGCCTCCTTCGCCCACTGAGCATCGAAGAGGTTGCCTGTCAGCGCCATCTCGGCAGCCAGTCCATGTCCTATCAGCAGAGGCAGCATATGGGATACGCCGGTATCAGGGGTTAGAGACCGCTTGATAAACAGGCTGGCAAAGCGTGCCTGGTCAGAAGCTACGCGCATATCGCAGTTAACGGCCAATCCAAGGCCAGCCCCGGCAGCAACACCATTCACCGCTGCTATCACCGGCTGAGGGATGCTGCGAATCTTGATTGCTAATTGGACGATTGTTCTGCCACTCAAAGTGTTTTGCAGAGTGGTTGACCTGGATGCCTCCATAGCCTCGGTATCTCCTTCAGCACCAGCTCGCATTCCGGTTACGTCGGCCCCGGAACAAAAACCCCGGCCCTCACCCGTTAGTATGACAGCACGTATGTTACCATCAGACCCTACCTCATCCAGGGCTGCGTGCAGCTCCGCAGTTATTTCGGGGTTAAGAGCGTTAAGTCTCTCAGGACGGTTCATAGTAATCGTGGCGATGTTGCCATCTCTCTCTACCTTAACAACCTTGTACTCCATAGTTTCCCTCCCCTAAGTAGTTTTGGCTTTCTTACATATACTGACTTATTATACTCTTGATAGGCTACTATATAGAAGGTGTTTCCAATTTAATGCAGGGTGAACAGCTATTAAAAGAGGCAATCGAGTCTGTGGTCCAGTCCAATCGTCCTTTGATCAGTGATTGGATTGCTGGGGTACCAAAGACGTGGGGGCCACTGGCCGGCAAAGCAGTCATCGCTATGAGGTCACGCATCGGACGCAATCTTACTGACGGAGAACGGCGCGTAGTATGGTCGGCGATGTGGCGCAGGCTCGAAGAGCTAAGAAATAATAAAACTAGCGATAATATTTAGTTTATAATTTTTGCCAATGCTGCTTTTGCACGAGCCATGTAGGGGCACACCTGCGTGTGTGCCCTGTGCTTTGTCCATCATTATCGTCGGTATCTTGTCTCTGTATTCTGTATAATTAAAGCAGCAGAATATTTCAAGGAATTACTCATGACATCGCCAGCACTTCTTACCGGGCCTTCGGACCATCTTCTCGAGCTTGAGGTTGTTCAATACGAGTTTCCCGACAATAGATCGAATGATTATGATGCAAACTGGCTGATGATTCGTATGACGGCCGCGATGGGCAGTACCGGTGGTCCATCGATGACCCGATTCTCCTGATGTGGGAGCTACATGAACTCATCCTGTGGCTTCGGGCTGTGGCGGACGCCACTCCAAACCGCCCAGACGATTTCCAGGCACTAGAACCCAATTTGCGCTTTAAACGGGAAGGCACCGGGGATAACGGTCGTATCGATGCATATTTCACTTGGGAAGCGCTCCCATCCTGCTACGTTGAAGTATCAGACCGCGTTAATCCATTTGTCATCACGTTCACGCCGGGCGTAGCTGGACTTAGATATTTCGCGGATGGGCTCGAAGAAGCCCTCCATCAGTTCCCTCTCCGTATCGCGGAAGAGGATGGACCAGCCCGGCGCTTCCAGGATTGGCTAAAAACACAGGAGTAAGGCTAGGTACTACACCGTTGCTCACCTTGTCGCTCCTGCCAGCCAGCCTTTCTGCACATCCATGTCACTGTGGATTATGATAAAACAATAACAGGATACATACTTCGTAAGAGGATAGTTTTATATGTTTAGAGCAATTCTAGCAGTTATCGCCGGATACGCGATAATGTTCATTGCAGTATTAGCATTGTTTGGCATTGTGCTCAGCGATCCAGAGGCCGTGCCCAAGGGCAACTTCATGATGTTCAGCCTGCTCTACGGCTTCTTATTTGCTATCGCTGGCGGCTACGTGGCTGCGATGATTGGAGCAGGCTCTGAGATGAGGCACGCCCTATACCTCGCGGCCTTTTCAACAGTCCTGGGCATCATCTCCATAATAGCAACCGCCGGGCAGGAGCCGCTATGGTATCAAATCTCAAATGCCTTCATTCTAATTGCTGGGGTAACACTAGGAGGCTACCTGCGAATGCAGCAAGTAGCGCGGGCGGGCAGATGAGACTCAATTTTATACTATTAAAGACTGTTACCTTAAAACTAAGGAGGCACGTTGGATAGACTTCTGGTGCTTCAACATGTCCCCCATGAAGGCCCCGGCGCCTTTGCCGGTGTAGCATGTCGCGAAGATGTGCAGATGGACATCTTCAAGCTTTGGGAGAGCATGTATATGCCAGACCTCAGCCTCTACTCTCGATTGTTAATAATGGGCGGCCCTCAAAGTGTCTACGATCCTCTAAATCTATATCCGAGCCGGGATGCAGAGATAGATGCGGTAAAAGATTTTGCAGGTAGGGGAAGACCAGTATTGGGTGTATGCCTCGGCGCTCAGCTTATAGCTCATGCCCTGGGCGGAAGAGTCTATCAGAATATAGTAGACGGCAAGCCATACAAGGAGATTGGCTTCGCGCGGGTGCAGCTAACTGAACAAGGCAAGTTATCTCCGCTCTTCACTGGCCTTCCGGAGTCACTCCAGGTGTTCCAGTGGCATGGCGACATCTTAGATCTGCCCGAGGATGCGGAATTGCTTGCCACAGGAGAACAGGTCAATAACCAGGCTTTCAAGTGCGGGGGTTCATCATACGGGCTTCTATTTCATTTGGAGGTCACTCCCAAGATGGTGGAGGAGCTAGTAACTGTAGACCATGAGTGGATGCATAAGGACAATCAGGTAGATGAAAGAGCTATCTTAGATGAGTCTTACTCGAAAGAGACAGAGCTAAGAGAGATGGCAGAAAAGCTATTCACCAACTGGCTGGAGTTGTAGACCGCTAAAATATCGAAGATACTCGATTTATCGGTAATGATTGAAATGGAAGACAAGAACATAACCGGGATTATTCTGGCCGGCGGCAAAAGCAGCAGGTTGGGAAGAGATAAGGCTAGAGAGACTATTGGAAACGTGCCTCTAATACAGCGCGTAGTCATGGCTCTGGCAGAGGTCAGCAGCGAGATTATAGTAGTCGGCAGTAAGCTCACCAACCTTACCGAGATTAACGGCGTTAACATACGCACCGTGAAGGACAGAGCCTCTAATAGAGGACCACTTATGGGTATTTACTCCGGTCTCTCTCAAGCAAGCTATCCCTACGCCTGTCTGGTGGCCTGCGACTTACCATTTTTAGACCCAGCCGTCCTTAAGCTCCTGATAGAGCTGGCCCCTGGGCGCCAGGCTGTAGTGCCTCTGATACAGGAAATACCTCAACCAACCCATGCTATATATGCCAGGAGCATTCTGCCTCATATAGAAGAGGCCCTGAAGACAGAGGGGGGCGGCCTAAGGACTCTACTGGATAATCTGGAAGTAAAGTACGTGGCAGAGGCCCAAATTAGAGAGATAGATCGCGACCTGCGGTCCTTCATGAATATCAATACCGAAGATGATCTGAAGGAGGCCCGGCGAATATATAAGACCTATAGATTATCCACGTAGGGGTAGACCCTTCGACCCGCCTAAGGCAGGAGGGCAGGCTCTGCGTGTCTACCCTAGAAAGTCCTCTAGCGAATAGATAGTCCTATCAATAAAATATTGATTAGCAATATCAGCAGGGATGCACCATTCCCTATAACCCTCTCTGACCTCATCTTCCTCCTCCAGCACCTCGAATCTGCCTATTAGATCTCCGGGAAAATCTACAACAAAAACAGCCATCTGCTCGCCGGAGGAGAAAGCGTTGTAGCCTTTGGGATGCTCGTAAAAGAAGACTCCCTTTAAAGCGTAAGGCCGCCAAAGGGCCTCCTCAGCAATCACGCCGTATGCGCCCACCGGATCAACAAATCCTTCTGACTGAATAGTCTTTGCTTGCTGGTATTTACTTATATGGTATAGCTTCATAACATATCCATAGAGTTTATAATCAATAAGACAGTGACTCATTGATTATCCATCTAACAGGAAAATATCAGCAAAGCCATTGTTATGCAAAACTTATATGAGATTTAAGTAAATAAGGGGTAAAGAGATGTCTGCTGCGTTGGAACATATTCATATTTTGGACCTCACCAGGCTCTTGCCCGGACCTTTTTGTACAATGCTTCTGGCCGACCAGGGAGCGGACGTGATAAAGATTGAGGGGCAGTTCGTGGATATCTCGATCACGATGCGGTGGTATCATGGCTCACCTATCACGCAGCCTCCTTCTTCCGGCTAGGTAAGGCGGCTGTGCCGGAGCGCGGCCATCAGGAGTGGGAGGCCTTCTTTGAGACCTCTGACGGCAAATATTTGAGCGTTCGGCTAGGCGCAGAGCCCAGGTACTGGGCAAATTTTGCAGAGTCATCGGCCGGGAAGACCTGTCTGAGTCTATGGACAGCCTTCGCATAGATAGTCCGAGCAGAGAGAAGAATCTTGAGGATATGTGCCGGATATTCAAAGGTAAGACCAGGGATGAGTGGTCCAAGCTGTTCCAGGAAGCTAAAGCCTTCCAAATTAAAGAGTTGGCAGAGCGGCGGACTCTTAAGATTAGATGATGACTGAGACAAGTTATAGCACGCTCAGTACCATAGACAGGCTGAATTCAAACAAGGAGATAACCTATGTCAATTGAGCAGAATATGATTATCGCACAAAAGGTAATCGATGAGTGCTTCAACCGTGGGAATTTAGAGATTATAGATGAACTTATCGCTGAAGATTATGTGTTACATGCCCCCATTTCTATGCAGCAATGGCAAAAGGCAAGCGGATTTAAGGAACGCATTGCTGGAATAATAATGCAAAGTATGCCACAGATCGTTATCGAGGACATGATTGCAATGGATAACAAAGTCGTAATCCGGTACCGGAATTCCCCGATCCGCAACGATAGAAAGAGTGTGACATATACCGGGATCATGATTTATCGCATCAGTAATGGCAAAGTTACTGAGGAATGGTTAGAATATGACGCTTTGGGTCTACAGCAACAGTTGAGCGATCTTTCCTCGCTGAGCGAGAAGTGATCGCAGCGTTATTAGCAAGTGTCCACATCCCTTCTCACGGGTGGTGACGACCGCGCCGCGCGCGGGGGTCGGGTACTTGGCGCAATACTTCGACCAAAGGACGGCAGGTGCTGGACATATAAGACTCCTATATTCTGCCACATCTGTCCCGACAATTATATGACCCTAGCGCATCAGTCTTATGGCTCTTTTCTCCAGCGCAGGTAGGGCCTTCTGGCGGCAGTGGCCTCGTCCAAACGACTGACGGGAGTTGTGTAGGGCGCATTTTTCACCAGCTCGGGATTTTCTTCAGCCTCGACCGCTATTGCTATTAGAGCGCTGGCAAATGCATCGATGGTCTCTCTGCTCTCGGTCTCCGTTGGCTCAATCATAAGGGCCTCTTCCACAATTAAAGGGAAGTATATAGTAGGTGGATGGAAGCCATAGTCGATTAGCCTCTTGGCAATGGCTGTTGTATGTACTCTGTCTCCCTTTTGCTTAAGGCCTGCTAACACTACTTCGTGCATGCAGTGGCGATCATACTTCAAATTATAGCGGTCTCTCAATTTGACCATAAGATAATTAGCGTTGATAACTGCATTTTCACTAATTGATCGTAGACCATCCGGCCCCATGCTCCTTATATAGGTGTACGCGCGCACCAGGATCCCGAAGTTACCGAAGAATGACCCTATTTTACCTATGCTGCTGGGCATAGAGGTCGCCTCGTAAACCGGAGGCTCGGCGCCATTTTTAACTATAACCGGCCACGGCAGGTATTCAGCAAGAAGGCCATTGGCGCACACCGGACCTGCTCCCGGGCCTCCGCCGCCATGAGGTGTACTGAAGGTCTTATGTAGGTTAAGGTGCATGACGTCAAATCCCAACTTCCCGGGCTTAGCCCTGCCCAGGAGAGCGTTCATGTTAGCTCCGTCACCGTAGAGCAAGGCCCCATGTTCATGTATGATGTCTGCGATCTCAAGTATGTTGGGCTCAAACAGTCCCAAAGTATTAGGGAGTGTCAGCATCATCGCGGCCACGTCGTCATCTATTAAGGCTTTGAGCTGAGCAAGGTCCGTATTACCCTGGGAGTCAGATGGCACTGAGACCACATTGTAGCCGACCATGGCAGCAGTAGCCGGGTTGGTCCCGTGGGCTGAGTCCGGTACCAGTACTTTGTTGCGATGCCCCTGGCCATTGTTTTCATGATAGGCCTTGATCATAAGAATACCGGTCAGCTCCCCATGCGCGCCTGCCGCCGGCGTCAAGCAAACTTCCGACATTCCTGTTATCTCTGCCAGAAGTGTCTTTAGCTCATACATCAACTGAAGTGCGCCCTGAACGCTCTCTTCATCCTGTAGAGGATGCACCATGCTGAAGCCAGGGAGACGCGCCACGTCTTCATTGACCTTGGGATTGTACTTCATGGTACAGCTTCCCAGTGGGTACATTCCGGTCTCGACACTGTAGTTAAGGCGGCTAAGATGCGTAAAATGGCGCACCACGTCTACTTCGCTCACCTCAGGCAATACCAGGTCACTCCTCAACATACCCTGGGGCGGGGTTTCTGCCCGGGGCACGTCTAGATCAGGAAGGCTGTACCCGGTCCGCCCAGGCACACTGACGTCCATTAGAGTGCGTCCTACGGCAGCTTCATCGACAGTTATATGCTGCGTCATGACGCGCCTCCAACTTTAGACAGCTCATCGACCAAAAGGTCTATGTCGTCTTTAGTAGTCATCTCAGTTACACAAATGAGCATTCCATTGTCCACGTACTGGCTGACATCCAGACCACCAATAATTCCTTTAGACAGAAGATACGAGTTTAGCTCTTTTGGAGGTATAGGACAGGATATCACGAACTCTTTAAAAAACACCCCATCCAGAGGCAGACTATATCCACCGATCGACTCTATACTTTTTGCGGCGTAATGCGCTTTATGATAACAAAGCTCCGCCACCTTCTGTATGCCGGTAGGGCCCATAGCAGACAAATAGACCGCGGCGGCAATGGTAAGCAAAGTCTGGCTGGTGCAGATATTAGATGTTGCCCGCTCCCGTCTGATATGCTGCTCTCTGGTCTGTAGCGTCATTACATATCCAGTGCGGCCATTAGAATCTGTGGTACGGCCAATTATCCTTGCCGGCATTTGTCGCAGGTATTCATTCTTGCTGGCAAACATACCAAAGCCCGGCCCGCCGAAGTTAAGTCCACCCCCCAATGACTGGCCCTCGCCAACAACTATGTCGGCGCCGTAGTCCCCGGGTGGTCTAAACAGACCCAATGATATAGGGTCAGCAGAGACAATAAGCAGTGCGCCAGCGCTGTGGGCAAGCCGCTCTAAACGCTCCAAGTCCTCTACGTATCCAAAAAAGTTTGGGCTCTGGACGATGAGACAGGCATAAGAGTCATCCAGAGAGCCGCTTTCCCAGCTACCCTCCACGATGTCCAGTTGCGGACCCATCGCATAGTTTTTGAGCACAGCTTTATACGTTGGATTAACTGTATTAAGCGCCGCCAAACGGTGTCTGCCGGTTACTCTTACCGCCATTAAAGCCGCCTCAGCCAGTGCTGTAGCGCCGTCGTACATACCAGCGTTGCTCACCTCCATACCCGTCAACTGACATATCAGGGACTGGTACTCAAACATAGCCTGAAGGTTGCCCTGGCTCACCTCGGGCTGGTAAGGGGTATAGGAGGTATAGAACTCGCTGCGGCCTATAATATGAGGCACGATGCTCGGCACAAAGTGATGGTAGCAGCCGGCCCCCAAAAAAGAGGGATGAGTATCAAGAGATACGTTCTTGGATGACAGTACCCCCATGTGCCGCTTCAGGTCCATTTCGGCAAGAGCGGGCAGTATATCCAGGCCGGCGTCTCTATGGGAAGGAGGTATATCATTAAAAAGCTCTTCTACAGAGCTTACCCCAATGGTGCTTAGCATTTCCCGTCGATCAACATCAGTGTTAGGGATGTAAGGCACAGACATCTATTGCCCTCCATGGCCGGACTCAAGTCCCTTTAAGTAATTATCGTACTCGTCATTGTCCATGAGCTCGTCCAGCTCACTGGGGTCTTCCAATCGTACCTTCAGCATCCAGCCCAGGCCAAAGGGCATTTGGTTGACAAGCTCCGGGTTCACAGCCAGGTCTATATTAGATTCTACTACCTCGCCGCTTACAGGGGCAAAAAGGTCTGCCACCGCCTTGACGGACTCTATCTCACCAAACTTCTCGAACTGTTTTAGCTTAGCGCCGGCAACGGGCAGAGCTATAAAAACTACGTCGCCAAGCTCACCAACAGCATAGTCAGATACTCCGACCCTGGCTACTCCATTGCCCTCGTCCCTCACCCATTCGTGCTCCTTGGTATATTTGCAGCCTTCGGGTCCCATAGGCATCTGCATTTCAGGAATATTAGAGGACATTTTATATCTCACTCATCAAATATTCAGCGAGTATTTCTATATGAATAAAGACAGCGACTCCCTTGAAAATAATGGATTCTCGTATGCCAAGGCCCAGGGCAGGCACCCTTCGAGAACCTCAGGACATGCAAGACCTGCCCCTACATTTAGCCTTCCCGGTTCGCCTTTAGATAATCGATGCACTTGCGGTGAAGGGCCTCTGTGATTTTACCGGTGGACAGGTAATAGTTAAGCATAACTTCGAGACTGAGGATAGTATGAAGATTGCAGCCATGCTGCCGCAAGCGCTCTCTAGCCCCCTGTCCCCTGTCTATTAGGACAAGAGCATCCTTGACTACTAGGCCCTCACTTCTCAGGCGGTCAAGAGTCTCTATTATACTACCACCTGTTGTCACCAGATCGTCTATAACCAGGACTGACTGGCCCTCGCTATGCCTGCCCTCGATGTACCTGGTGCCTCGTAAATCGTTGTCCGTGCTGGGATATACGTAAATCATTGGCACCCTGGTTATTATAGAAAAGGTAGTCGCCAAATGCAGGCCACCAAAGGGTACTCCAGCGACAAGGTCAAAAGGCGACACTCCCTGTCTTCTACGGGCCATCTCAAAGGTTGTTTCCATAACAAGGACCCGGGCCGCCCTTCTCAGGGATGTTGGCTTGCTGATTAGCAGTCTTGGGTTAACGTATACCGGAGAATGAACCGTCGATCTTCCTAGGGTAAAATCACCAAATCTTACTGCGCCCATTTCCCAAAGAGAACGGGCCAGCCACAAGTTTTCGCTTTCTCTTGCAACGTTGGACATCTTTATCACCTTCTACGGTAAAATGGCTTCCTTACGACTTGTGCCTTGGCACTAGCCCCTCTGATATCTACTTCAAGTATAGTACCGACTTTAGATCGGCTGGAAGATACGTATGCCAAAGCAATGCCCTTTTCCAGCGTAGGTGAGTATCCTCCACTGGTCACGACCCCTACCTGTTCGCCTTTGCTTTGCACTGCATATCCGTGTCTTGGTATAGCTTTATCCAGCATCTCTAGAGCTACAAGGCGCTTCCGGACGACCTTATCCCTGGCTGCCTCCAGGGCAGCTTTAGATACGAAATCGCTCTTATTCATGTCTACAACCCAGCCCAGACCGGCTTCAAAGGGGTTGACCTCCGGACTTATATCGCTGCCATGAAGCGGCAAACAGGCCTCCAGGCGGAGAGTATCCCTGGCACCGAGACCGCAAGGCCTAGCCCCTTTCGCTTCCAAGAGCCGCCACACATTCTCTACGTTCTCGGCGTCGACAATCAGCTCAAAGCCATCCTCTCCGGTGTAGCCTGTCCTCGCGATAAACGCAGGCTTTCCGAAGATACTTGTCTCCAGGCAATGAAAATATTCCAACGAGGCTACAGAATCCTCTACCGAGACTGATTCCAGCAGGGATCCAGACTCTGGGCCTTGTAGGGCCACCATTCCGGTGCTGAGGGTGCGGTCTACCACCACCACGCCCGTACCTGGCATTAACTCCTTGAACCAGGAAAGGTCCTTCTCAAGATTGGCCGCATTACATACAACGAGATAACTGCCCTCTTCTAACATATATATGACGGCATCGTCCAGTATCCCGCCATCTTTTAGACATAGCAAGGTATACTGGCCCATACCAGGCTGTAGCTTAGCCACATTTGAGACAAGAGCCCATTGTAAAAAGTCTCTCGCTCCCTCTCCCGTAAAATAGAGCCTGCCCATATGTGAAACGTCAAAGATACCGGCCTTAGAGCGCACAGCCTTATGTTCTTCTATGATCGAGGAGTATTGGACAGGCATAGCCCATCCAGCGAAGCCTACAATCCTAGCGTGTGCAGCAAGATGTACATCATAGAGGGGGGTGCGTTTAAGTTGGGTACTGCTAAGACTATTGTCCATTCATCTTAAACTAGCTTGATACTCTAATTGTAGGTTGCCGAAGTCGTGCTGGTGAGTCGGCTGTCCTGCCTCCCTCCGACACCAGAACTCTGTACCCTTTGGACTTTTGAAGAAGTCATACGGGGATGTAGGAGATTGAGTGAATCCTCCAAATTCACTAATGGGGCCGCTTTGGCTGAAGGGAGCGCTCTTCCGGCACCATAATTTATTTGAGGCTCTCACTTCTATGACTATACCCGTCTCCTCCCAAATGTCTGAGACTTCGTTGTCAGCGAAGGTAGCTGCTTCTTCAATAGAGGTGGGATTGCCATAGATCAGAATGTACCCCTGCACATCTGGCCCAGGTGCAGGATAGCCTCGATCCCGAGAAAGTTTGCCATGATCTTTCACTAACTCGGAACGGCTAACACATTCCACTTCGATATCGTGGAACCGTCCGAGTATGCTCCCCCTCAATGCCGCTAACTTTTCTTGAACAAGTGGCCATCTCGGCGCTTTAATCATGAAACAATCTCCTTTATCGTGTCATGAAATCGTGTAACAAAAGCTAAACTGTTTTGTGCCATCTCTCTGTTGATTAAACCTCTCATGTAATCAGCCTACTCACGCCAGCGTTTTAGGCCAGCCAATGAGCTTCTCAGGTCTTTGTGACTTTTTAGTAAGCCAACTGGATTTAATCTAGTATACCGCTTGTTCCATTCAACACATTGGTTAATCATAACCGGGTGGCTGGGCAAGCTACCGTCGGCGTTTTCAAGAATTGGAAGGAGGGCGACTATGCTGTGGACCACCCCATAGTAGGCCCTTGAAACGCTACTCTCATAGTCCGCATTCCTGAAGGCCAGCTCCGCGGTCTTGAGAAAGCGCTCGGCTTTCTCAAGCCTCTCCTCAACAATACTCCGGATGTCATCGTCGGCCAATAGCTTTGTTCTTCCTCGCCTTTGATCTCATGCCAGGCCCTCAGTTCGCTGTCTTCAGTCGCTTCACTTCGCTTCGGAGCTTCTGCATTTCCTCCTCCATTTTTTACATGCGCTCACGCCTGCGACAGTATCGAATTAAAGCGAACGGACCCTGGGCACAAATAGAGCCACGGTTACTGCCATCGCGGCAACAAGAACTCCACCCATCCCAACCGCAAAAGGAGCGCCAGCAACGGTTGCAACGCCTCCAGCCACCATACCACCCAGAGGCAGCATGCTCCAGGTTAGGCCGTAGATTCCCATTACTCTGCCTCGTAACTGGTCAGGCACTAAGGTCTGAAGCATAGTATTTACCGACGTTAGATAGAAAGAATTGACTATTCCGGACAAAAAAAGCACGCCTAAAGATAGATAATACCACCGTGATAGGGAAAATAGCAGCAGCGTAATGCCGAAAGCGGTGCCACCCCCCAGTATTAGCCAGCCCTTATGTTTGAAGTTCCCTAAGCTCGCAATCGCCGTGGTCCCTATAATAGCCCCGATGCCGGAGATACCCATCAGGATACCGCCACCGCGTTCGCCTACTTCCAGGATAGACTCAGCGAAGACCGGCATAAGCGTCACGTAAGAGAAGCCAAAGGCGCTATTAAAGAAAGTCAGTCCTATTAGGGTAAGGAACACGGGACTCCCAAGGATGAAGCCAATACCTTCCACCAGGTTCTGTAATACGTTCTGAGTTGCGGCAGTAGATACTATAGGTGGGACTCTAACAAGGACCAGGACTCCTATCATAGAAAGAAATCCTATGCTCGTAAGGTAAAAACATACTGAGTACCCGACGGTAGCTAATAGAACACCGGCCAAAGCTGGGCCAACAATCCGGCTGCCTTGCCATATCATAGACCCCATTGCGACCGCGTTCATTAAGTCCTCTCGGTCCACCAAATGAGGAACAAGCGCCATGCGCGCCGGCTGGTCAAAGGCCCATATAGAGCCAATTAGGAAAGCTATCAGCAAGATGTGCCATATCTGCACCAGACCAGTCGCAACTAGAGTCGCTAAGATTAGCATCAGAAGACCGGTGCCGGCCTGAGTGAAAATGAGCAGCTTGCGGCGGTCAACCCTATCAGCTACAACTCCGCCAAACAAAGTAAGTGCAATGGTTGGCACAGCCTGGGCCAGGCCGGCTAAACCCAGGTAAAATGGCGATTCAGTAAGCTTGTACACCAGCCAGGCCTGCGCCACCATCTGGATCTGCCAGCCGGTTATAGCAACCAGCATTCCAAACCAGTACAGTCTATAGTTGCGATGCCTAAGTGCGCTAAAAGCTCTTAGACGGCCAGGAGCCTTGGCATTTGCCTCGGTAGAAGCTGTGGACAATATTTTAGACCGCCTTAAAACAAGGTTATGGAGCGATTTTAAGAAGTTGGTTAAGATTATAGCATCTTAGTTAGGTGACTACTATATCCTATAGTTATAGGTAGCGTAACATAAAATGTGTACTCTCCAAGTAACACTACTCACAAGAAGGAGCACGCTTAAGGCCATGATCAAAGACCCGACCTGTTTCAACCTACCGCCACGATTTTTGAAACGTTAAGGAACCCACCATGTGGGTTGTCACCTGCCCCTCGAAGGGATGAAAATAAGCCAGAGTAGCCCGTTCCCTGAGGCTCTCGAAGGGACGGGCGGTGGTTATAAACACGCTCGAACAACACCACCAAGCTATTTTCTAAGTACTGTAAATACCTAGAAGCTGTATAATTAGCAGAGGAGGCATTTATGGAACGAGTAGAACACCGACCCACACCCAAGAAGCTACGAGCGCTAAAATCGGTACCTCTCTCCATCGAGGAGGACCTTCGCGAGTTACGCCGGGCGCCAGACGCCAAGGAGATAGCCAGAAGGACCAGAGTAGTCAGGGCCATGCTGAAGCTACGAGATGAATTGCCGCCTCTGGATACTTCTATCACGGACCTGCTACGCCAGTCCAGAGAGGAAGAGGACCACAAACTCGATGGCTGAAGTTCCCATACTAGTCCCTGATGCCAACACTGCCCTACGCTGGCTCTTGCCGGAGCGATCCCTGAGCGCTGAGGCAACGCAAATGGTATCAGATTTTGCTGGAGGGCACATCAACCTAGTAGCTCCCTATCATTTCCCAATGGAGGTAGGAAGTGGTCTTAGGCGACAGGTCGCGACTCATAAGATGACCCATACCGAGGCGAGACGGCGCTTTGACCGATTTCTGGCTACCAATATCCCAACCAGGGATGTTCAAGGGCTAATCGAAAAGGCCTTTGATAATTGCCAGCGCTTTAGCATCAGTATCCGAGACTCACTCTATGTTAGCTTGGCTGAAGTTTATCAGGTGCCTTTGTTGACTGCTGACGAAGACCTACTCCGAGCACTCTCTAGATTCCCTTTTAAAATGTTCTTGGCCGACTACCAGACCTCAGGAGTATAAACGACAAGCAGTGCGTCACGGTTAACAGCGCTGAGTTATCTTGTATTGTCATTAAAGACAAAGTAGATACTATCACATTTCTGTACAATGACAAAGGTATCTCCCGGTGCTATACTGCCGCCAGATACTTAATGAATAGGGAGGATGTCTAACATGCCTGCATATGTCGTATTAGGAAGTTTCACTGATCAGGGGATTCGAAATATCAAGCAGTTGACTGGCCTGCGCCAAGCGGCAGAGGGTTGGGTAGCCAGCAAGAATGGCAGGATCATCGCAAATTACATCACCTTTGGGGCCTATGATTTCGTATTCATAGTAGATCTGCCCAGCGACGATGTGGCTTTGGAGGGAGCTTTCCTCTTCGGCAGCCAGGGAGACATCAGGAGCGTAACTATGCGCGCGTTCTCTGCTGAGGAGGCCGAGGCGATCGCCCAGCGTGTGCCGTAGGGTCAGAGCCTTCGACTGCCTAAGGCGGGAGGACGGCGCTCAGGACAGCCCTGCATGTCTGCCCAAAAACCCGCCAATATTAAAAATTAGGGGGTAAAAATGTCGAGGTCTTCTGTTATATTCGGTACTATTTTCGCGCTCTTTATTACGATAGTCCTATCAACAGCGCCACTGGCAACGGCTCAAGAGCCTGCAACCGTCAGATTGCTGGCGGCTCAGCGGGTAGAGCTTCTTCCACAAGAGCCGCTATGCTGGAATGTATTTAGCGCCTCCATACCTGCTGGTGGCAGGTTCCCTCCTCAAGGCTACCTATCCGCTCCCCTTCTACTTGGTTATGCCACACAAGGCTCACATAGGTTTGACTTCGCTGGAGGTGCTACTTCTACACTCCAGGCCGGTGAAGGCCGTTTTATTGGCAACGAGAACTGGTTCGCTCATTCAAATACAGGAACAGTGTCAGCGGAATCCCTGGTATTTGCTCTTACCTGCCGGCAGTTCCCACCTCCAGGCATTCCTGGCATACAGCATATTACCAAGACCGATGTCCTGCCGGGCATCCGCACGGGTCCCGTGCCGTACCTGGTGCAGCTACTGGAGATCAAAGGCGTTCCTGGCTCTATGACCGCTGCACAGACCACCTCCGGCCCCTTAACAGCCTATTTCACCGAAGGCACGGTAGCTGTGACAACGCCATCCGGAGTTAAACAATACAAAGCCGGCGACTACGTTGTAATACCACCTGGGACTCCCTTTGAAACGGCAACAGTTGGGAATGTACCAGCGACGGCTTTGGTGACGCTGGTTACCCCAGTAGGCGAGCCACCGCAACAGCGCTTGTCGGGAGGAGTAACGCCAACAGCCTTACCTCGGACCGGAGATCCACCAATGGCAGCCAATCCTTTTGCTATCCTGTTAGGACTTTCTCTACTTATGGCAGGTATAGGCATGAGAATAGCTATGCGCCGAAGGCTGGGCAGGTAAAGTAAATTATTAGTAGAATATCGTTTGAGTACAGGCCATTAGGTAACGGCTTTTCAACCTCAAGAAGGTTTAGCATATTTAAATAGGCCGGAACGGAGACAGAGACTATGGCTACGGCAGCCACGCTCAGGCGTGTAGATGTTAATTTGCACGACTTGGAATTGGAAGTAGATGACCTGCCAGATTTAGCTGAGGCATGGGATACCTTGTCAGATTCTAACCAGGTCTCATATTTCTTAGAGTGGGATGACTTGATGGACCGCTTAGACTTCTTAGAAAAGGCTCACTTAGCCAGTGATATGACTCCTGCTCAAGAGAAGCGGTACAAAGCTCTGCTGGTCCAGCTAAAGAAGCACGAGCCTCTTATTAAGCGTCTAGAGCTTAGCAGGCCAAAAATAGCTAAGTGGGATAAAGAAGCCACGTCTTGATATAACTCAGTTATCTCTTAGGGAGTGTCACAGAATAACTATGCCAGATTAGAGCAGCGCCGGACGAGGTACCAGCGCGTAGTTCCATTCGCCGTGGAAGGGATCGGTACGTAAGTGCAGGGCAGCAATCTCGGCGTCCG
>Ga0080064_1000507_pt1 | contig 100441 bp, 106 predicted proteins | sample Subgrocontami54m_FD_69260 | JGI IMG/M metagenome (GOLD analysis project Ga0080064, IMG submission 69260) | Subsurface groundwater microbial communities from S. Glens Falls, New York, USA - GMW46 contaminated, 5.4 m (SPADES assembly) (version 2) ...
TTGGGCTCGCCGGCACGCTCTGGGTGGCTCCGGTGGGTATACCCGCAACCCCGTTCGACGCTGCCGTCACACCCCCTACCTACGAAAGAATGGCTCCATTCGTGCTATCTGACCCACTAGTACCTTTTCTATGAAGGTTTCCAACGCAGCATTAGCGAGAACAACACTCGAGCCTATGTGAGGGAGTGCCACCTCAGCGTCCAACAGCAGGGTGTCCCAAACAAGCGGCAAACGACCCGGCGGGACTAGCCCGAGTGCTTCCCATCCGGGTACGTCGATGGCCTGCAAACGTTGATGGTACGAAGCCAAGAGTCGGCTTCGTATCAATTCGGCCGACTCTTGGAGCTCCGAGCCATCATCGTTTAGATAGTCGATTCTCCACAGCGTATCCGTTGGCTGCACATCCCTTATCCCGGAGGCTCCAGTGACCGAGCGCATTCGGGACAAGAAATCGTTGGCGACGGCGAAGGCCAGCTCAGGAGTCGGATCTCCTAGAGCGGTGTCGGCCAACCTTTCGACTGGAATAGGGCGGCGATCAAACTCGGCAGGTTTGTAGAAGTCGATCTGCAAGAGGCTAGCCGAGGAGGCGGGTTCACCGTTCACGCGAACACCGACCAAAGCCTGCTCTGGGGCATCCGACTTCAACAGGTCAAGCTGCGCTCGCGTTGCCGATGCGCTGGACTCCCACACTTTCGGGATTCCAACCGGGCAGAAGCGCGGAGCGAACAGTCGGATCTCATAGCCGTCGCGTACATGGATCTGGGGGCTAAGAGTTGAGCCCAAGGGCTTGACAAGCTCGAACGGTAGCACTACGAGAAGTCGAGCGATCACGATTCCGTCCTGTGGGGTTTGGGAAGAGGAAACCCCCGACTGGCTTGTCGTCGTCCAGGGAACGTCCGAAAGCAAGTTCGGCAAGGCGACCCAGCCCAAAATAGCCTACCACACGTGTCGCGCGTCGCCTCCCCTCAATGGGTTTATCACTACGGGCTGGGAACGTGACACGAACGCGTCGTAGTGTGTGCGAACGAGCGATGGCTTGGACAACCTCGGCCATGGGACCCGCGAAGCCGTGACTCCGCAGCGCAACGATCTCCTATCGATCCTCGTCTCTAGCCGCCGCCTACCGCTCCCGCTAGGCCAGCGCGACGCTTCTCCTCGATCCGCTCGTGAACGAAGTCCTTCCAGTCCATCGAGGTGGGGACCACACACTCCATACCGCCGAGGTGCTCTAGGTGGTTGTCCTCGGCAGATCGGATCACGTGGGGCGCCTCGTCGCCTGACTTAACGGTCTCGACGGCTCGGAGCAGCAGGACTCGCTCGGCCAGGATCGCCTTGTCACTGGAGGCGGTGTGCTCCTCCGAGCGATCTTGGATCAGCCCCTGGCCCTCGGTCGCCATCGTGTCGTGCAGCACGAAGTTGCCGCCCAGCCCGATGTACGAGCGGGTCTTCATCTCTTCCCGGTCCTGCATGTAGCGATTGCTCTTGTTCTGCTTGAACCGACGATCCGGCGTGAGGTGCTCGCCGAAGAACAGGCGCTCCATGATCTCCTTGTTCACCGGGTTCCCGCGGGAGAAGTTGAACATGAACTTCCAATGGCTCGTGTCGTCGATCGGCACGTGCCAGTTGACGCTGTATCCATCGGGAATCGCCGCGGAGAACGCCGACAGGTTCGGATAGATGAAGTTGGTCACGCGGACGTAGTGCTCGTTCTCGCCGGACTGGCGCACCGCGAAAATTCGCAGGCCGAAGTCTGTTTCTTCCACGTCGATGGTGGGGGCAATGTCGCGGCTGGTGAGGCTGTTCAGCGTCTCCATCTCGGCAATCTCGGCAGCGCCCTGCCGAATCACGTGGAGATAGGAAAGGTGCACAGGATCGAGGTTGCCCTCGTTCGCCTGCAGATAGTTGCAGTCGTGGAACACCTTGTTGACGTGGAGCCGCTCGTCAGGCTGGTTCAAGAACTCGTAGGCAGGGAAGACCGGCGCCCTTCCCGGACCCATGTAGGCGAAGATGGCACCGGCTGCCTCGTGACACGGATAGGCGGTCTGTCGAATGCGCTCGTGGAAGGTGCTGCCCGCGGGCTCGCCCGGCTGCTCCAGGCACCGGCCGCTTACATCGTAGAGCCAGCCGTGATAGATGCATCGGAGCCCGCCATCCTCCAGACGGCCGTAGGAGAGATCGGCGCCGCGATGAGAGCAATGCAGCCCAAGCAGGCCCGGCTTGCCGCCATCATCGCGGAAGAGCACGAGCTCCTCGCCAAGAACCTTGACCGGAACCGGTGCGCCGCCAGGGGGGATCTCCTCGGACAGACCAACAGGCTGCCAGTAGCGACGGATCAGCTCGCCGCCGGCAGTGCCGGGACTGACCTGCGTCAACAGATCGCTTTGCTCTTTCGTCAGCATCTGCACCCTCCTGGAGGCTAATCGCCTGAGCTAGTTACCTGAATGGCAGTATATCTCGGTCACGACGCCGCTGCTTTGACGCTTGCGGTCGCCAGGGCCTCCTCGGCTAGGCGCGTGAGACCGAACGATTCCGTCTGGAGCCGCGCCGTGAAATCCTCAGGCGACTCGATGGGACCACGTCGGATCCCATCGCCGAACGCGATGGCCAGCGGCCCTCGCCTGTATGAGAAAGGCACGCCTCCGACCACGATCCCCTTGAACCCCTCCACCGTGGGCGGCAAGACGATCTCCGTGCCAGCCAAACCGAAGGGGACGACAGTGGCATCGAGCGCTTGCGCCAGGTGAGCCACCCCGGTGCGGAAGCGGGCCGCCGGGTCGCCCGCGCGCTCGTCCTCGGGATTCACATGCGTGCCCTGCGGGAAGATCAGGATCGCGTTGCCCGCCCTCGCCACGCGTACGAGCCCACGCATGCTCGCCTCCTGGTGCCGCTGCTGCGTGAGCGGATAGACGCCGAACGCCAGGACCATGTACCAGGGCGGAAGCCCTAGGCCCTTGACCCGAAGCTTTCCGGCCGTGAGGCCGACGGAGGACGCGGCCGGGACCAATCTCCGCGCCAGGCCGGGCGAGGGCGATGCCGCGAGGGCACGACGCACCAGCGCCATGTCCGGAAAGCCATGGTGCGTGCCGGCGAAGATCACGGGCGGCCTGAGTCCTCGCAGATGCTCGTTGCCGAGGACGATCGTCTCGCTAATCCCGCGCACGTACTGCACGTCGACGGGAAGCGACAACGCGCGAAATGCGCGGCCCCAGGTGTAGGGCCATAGCGGCATATCCAGAGGCGCATCCTGACCATGGCTGCCGCCGTCGGCCTGGTCCGGCGCGGTCGCAACAGCCTCGCGCACCTGCTGGACCGTCATATCTCCAGAGAGGACGGTCTCGGGGACCGCCTTCCCGGTCTTCTCCTCCAGGGTCACGGCGAGCTCAACAAGGCCAAGGCTATCCAGCCCGAGCTCGCCGAGCGTCTGTTGCGGCTCAACACTCGTGCTCCGCGCGACGCCACAGATGGCTAGCGCTACCGGGTCGTCGGCGGCGAGCGACCGGTCGATCCTGATTGCCTCAGCAGCCTCGGGAAGCGGCAGCATATTGCGCCGAACCTTGAGCGTGTTCGTGCGGGGGAAGTCTGGCTCGGCCCACCAGGAGGCCGTTGCAACACGCTGGTGCTGGGCGAGTCGCGCGTTAGACGCGTTGATCACCGCCGCGATGTCGACTGGTGCTCCCTGGGGAATCAAATAGGCGTGGAGCGTCGCGCCGCCCGAGCTCGTTGGGACCGCCACGACCACCGCGTCCTTGACAGCGGCGTGCGCCCGAAGCGCGTCCTCCACATCCTGCGGCCAGAGGTTCATTCCCGAGGGCAGTACGATCAGGTCGCGCGCACGCCCCTCGATCCAGACGTTGCCGGCCGCGTCGATGCGCGCCAGGTCGCCGGTTGCATACCAGCCGTCGGTCAGGACCTCCGCAGTTCGCTCGGGGTCCTTCCAGTAGCCGCGCATCACGTTTGGGCCGTGGACGAGGAGCTCGCCTTCGGGGCTCGGCTTGACTTCCACGCCACGGAGCGGTTGGCCGACGCTCCCAATCGGTGCGCTCCCATCCCATTTGCCACAGGCGATGACCGGCGAGCATTCGCTGGCGCCGTAGCCCTGAACGACCTGGATGCCGAGGCGCTCCCAAAGCCGTTGGGTGTCCACCGGCAGCGCCGCCCCGCCCGAGACCATGATCCCGAGATGCCCGCCAAGCTTCTTGTGGACCGCGCCGAAGATCACCCGCCTGGCCTTCAGCGGCACGCGGTCGGCTGTCGATTTCAGTGTGCGAAGCAGGGGTCCGGGCAGCGCAGACTTGAGCTGGTCCTCCAGCGCCTGGCCCATCATCATCAGAAGCTGCGGAACGCACATCATGTGGGTTACACGCTGCTCCTGGAGCACCCGAACGATGTCTGGCCCGCGCCTGCTCGGCACGTAGTGAACGGCCGCTCCGGCTCGGATCGGATACAGCAGGCCGCACGTCAGCTCGAAGAGGTGCGAGAGCGGCAGAACGCTCGCAAGCCGACACGACGGGTCCAGGGGCGCCGCGTCGAAGAGCGGATCGAGCTGCGAGCACAAGTTTGAGTGGCTGATCATGCAGCCCTTCGGGACTCCTGTCGTTCCCGAGGTGAATGCGGCGACCGCGAGCTCCTCATCCGGCGGAGACCACGAGCCGCTTGCCTGCTGAACCTCGCTGCCCGGCTCCCACCACTCCACGACGTTCCCGCTCTTCGCCCAGGCGGGTCGCTCTCCGTATCCCGCCAGAGTCACTCGCGGCTCCACCGAGTTCAGGATGAGGGAGCCGGCGTCCGGATTCATCTCTCGGTCGAAAGGGACGACGATGGCGCCGAGCTTCCATAGGGCAAACAGGTACACCGGGGTTCGCCAGTGGTTGGGCAGCCACACGACGACCCGGTCGCCGGCGCGCACTCCCTTCGCGGCGAGCTCCTCTGCCAGCCGATCGACGAGGTCCAGGAGCTGTCGGCTGTCGACCGTCTTCCAGACCAGGCCCTGTTGCCCGCCGACCGCCACCGCGTTGGGAAACTGCTCTGCCCGCTCCCGAACGACGTCGTAGAGGTGCGATACCATCAAGATTCTCCCCAGCTGCCAGAATAGCGCGTCCGCAGGACTGTTGCGACAACCCGAATGGGGGACTGGGAATGGAAGCGCACCGCGCCCCGGCCTACAAAGACTTGCGCGAGTTTATCGACCAGGTCGAAAAGCTCCAAGCGCTTCGGCGCATCGAGCACGCCGACCCGTTCCTGGAGATCGGCGGCATCACCGAGGTCGCCGCAGGCTTATCTGAGTGCCCGGCTCTGCTATTCGACAACATCAAGGGCTTTCCGCCCGGGTTCCGCGTGTTCACGAATGCCACCACGAACGTGCAGCGCGCCTCACTCGCGCTGGGAATCGATCCGCTGCTCCCTCCGCTGGAAGCGCTGAAAGCCTGGCGCGACAAGCGGCAGCACCTACAGCCACACAAGCCGACGACCGTCGATAGCGCCGCGTTCATGCAGAACTCGGCGCACGGCGACGAGGTTGACCTCGCGATCCTTCCCGCGCCCCACTGGCACCCGAGCGACGGTGGTCCGTATCTGGGCACAGGCAGCCTGGTGGTCATGCGCGATCCGGATGACGGCTGGATCAACGCCGCTATTTACCGCGTGCAAGTGCACAGCAGGAACCGCGTCTCGATCCAGTTCGACCATCCAGGCCGACACGGCGCCATGATCGCCAAGAAGTACTGGGACCGGCAAGAGCCGTGTCCGATCGCCGTCGTCAATGGAGAGGATCCGGCGCTCTTCATCAGCGGGTTCGAGTACCTCCCGCCCGGATACTCCGAGTACGACTTCGCCGGTGCCATCAAGGGCGCGCCAGTCGAGGTCTTCATCGGGCCGAAGACCGGTCTTCCCCTGCCCGCCCACGCCGAGATCATCCTGGAAGGTCTCCTTCTGCCCCCGGATGAAGAGACTGTAATGGAAGGACCCTTTGGCGAGTTCACCGGCTACTACGCGTCGGAGGCTCGTCCGTGTCCCGTCATGGACGTTGCCGCCATTCACTACCGTGATAACCCGATCCTGCTCGGCTCCCCGCCGATGAAGCCGCCACGCTTTCATTTCGGGCTACCGTTCCGCGCGGCCACGATCTGGAGCAACCTCGAGACGTCGGGTGTCACGGATGTGGTCGGCGTCTGGCAGCACGTGTCTCAGCTCATGACCGTGGTTGCCCTGAAGCAGCGGTACGACGGCCATGCCAAGCGGGCCGCGCTCGTGGCCGCGGCCGACAGCTACATGGCGCGCGTGGTCGTCGTGGTGGACGAGGACGTCGATCCGTCGAACCTTGCGGACGTCATGTGGGCCATCGCGACGCGGTGCGAACCCGGCGAGCAGCTCGACGTCATCCGCAACGGGTGGAGCTCCGCTCTCGATCCGCGCATCCCTCCGGCCGACAAGCAGCGCGGCATCACATCGCACACGAAGCTGATCGTGGACGCCTGCCGCCCGTTCTCGTGGATCGACCGCTTTCCCACCACTTCGTCCCTCCCATTGGACGACGCACGCGCAATAGAGCAGAAATGGGGTCACGTCCTCAGAGGCTAGCTGCCCGCGCTCGTGCAGCGAGCGTTGCTATGCATCCAGCAGAGCGCTAGAATTTCCGCCCATGAGAGGATCTGGGTAGGATCGCTCGTCGCTGACGGGATACGGAGAACGCATCGAATGAAACCGCGTGCGATATTCAGCGTCGTTTTGTTGCTGGTCACCGCGGCCCAAGCATGCGCTCCGGCCACGTCGAGTCCTCAAAGAGCTGTGGGCCAGCAGCAGGCGAGCGTACCTGCACCAATGGCCCCAAAGCGAATCGTCGTCGCCATGATGGGCGAGGCGCACACCGTCTACAACAAGCTGAACCTGGGCAATGGTGTCCCGGGCATCGACACCCTCGAGGAGCTCGTCGCCTCCGGCCTGGTGAACATCGACTCCCAGGGCAATCTCCGCCCACAGTTCGCCGAGGCCGTCCCGACGCTCGAAAACGGTCTCTGGAAGGTCGAGCCCGACGGCGGCATGGAGCTGACCTATCGCATCCGGCCTGGCGCCCGCTGGCACGATGGAACAGCCTTCACCGCCGAAGACCTCGTCTTCACATCCCAGGTAATGCAGGATCGCGAGCTCGCCGTACTGCGCGACGCCAACTACACGTTCCTGGATAGCGTCGATGCCGTCGATCCTTCCACGCTGGTCGTCCGCTGGCGGCAGCCATTCATCAACGCGGACATGCTCTTCAGCCGGAGACTGACGCTCCCGCTGCCGAAGCACATCCTCGCCCAGCCGTTCGCGGACGACAAGGCGAGCTTCTTGACCCTGCCGTATTGGTCGCAGGACTTTGTCGGTACGGGGCCATTCAAGATCCGAACGTACCAGCGCGGCGACCACCTCATCCTGGAGGCGAACGAGCACTACGTGCCCGCCCGCCCGAAGATCGACCAGATCGAGGTGCGGTTCATCCTGGATGCCAACACCCTCGTCGCCAACGTCCTCGCGGGCGAAGTCGATCTGACTCTCGGCCGCACCCTGTCCCTCGACCAGGCGATCGAGCTCCGGGACCAGTGGCGCGATGGGAAGATGGACCTGGCCCCATCGTTCCTCTATCGGATCTGGCCGCAGCTCGTGAACCCCAGCCCAGCCGCCATCGGCGACGTGCAGTTCCGCCAGGCGGCGCTCCACGCGCTCGATCGCCAGCAGATGGTCGACACGTTCCAGTTCGGGTTGGCCGCCGTGGCCGAGACGTTCCTGCCGCCCAACAGGCCCGAATACGCCGACATCGAGCGCGGAATACCTCGCTATGCGTACGACCCACGACGCTCGATGCAGCTCATCGAGGCCATGGGATACACGCGTGGCGCCGACGTCTATAGCGACGCGGCGGGCAACAGGCTTAGCGTCGAGATCCGGAGCAGCGGCGGGGATACGGCGCAGGAGAACCCGTTGATCCTCTCGACCGCGGATTACTGGCAGCGCATCGGCGTGGGCGTCGACGCCCTGTTCATCCCCGCTCAACGCAACCAGGACCGCGAGTACCGTGCAACCCGCCCCGGCTTCGTCCTGCGGGCAGGCGCGAGCGACCTGCCAGGGCTACAGAGCTACACCAGCGCGCAGGTGCCGCGCGCAGAGACCAACTACTCCGGCCAGAACGACACGCGCTACGCAAACCCGGAGTACGATGCAATGTGGGACCGCTACCTGACGACGATCCCGATGGGAGAGCGCATGCAGGCGGCGCGACAACTCGTGAACCACATCGCCGAGCAGGTCATCATCCTGCCGATCTTCTATCGAATGGAGCCGACGGTCGTTTCCAACCGACTCACCGGCGCCGCGGCCCGCCACTTGAACTCGAGCCAGGCGTGGAACGCCGAGCTGTGGGACGTGACCCGGTGATCGAAGAGAAGGCGACCGCGACGAACGGCGCGGCGAGTCTCCCCAACCTGGGTGAGACGCCCGACCTGCCGCCACTCGGGCATCGGAACTACTGGTACCCGATCGTCGAAGCCCGCAAGGTCAGCGAGCGGCCGATCTCCGTGCGCGTCCTGGGGGAAGACGTCGTCTTGTTCCGTGCGGGATCGCGCGTGGCCGCGCTGGCCGATCGCTGCCCCCACCGCGGCGCACGGCTGTCCCACGGTCGCATGCTCTTTCCCGGAAGCGTGAGCTGCCCCTATCACGGCTGGACCTTCAACGCCGACGGCGAATGCATCGCGGCGATCGTGGAGGGCCCGAGCTCGCCCATCCCCGGCAGCGTGTGCGTCCCGTCATACCCCGCCGAGGAGCGGTTCGGGCTGGTTTGGGCGTACATCGGTGAGGGGAAGGCCCCGCCGCTCGACGAGGACCTACCGCCTGAGCTAAAGATTCCGAACGTATTGACCCAGGCCGTGCTCGAGCCGTGGAACTCGGACTGGCGCAACAATACGGAGAACTACCCCGACTTCCTGCACGCCACCTTCGTGCACCGGGCGTCGCTGTACATGCTCTTCTCCCAGGCGCCTGCCTGGGGGCACGTGAAGTATCAGATGCTGCCCGACAAGAAGGGGTTCAAGTGCTGGGCGGAAGCAGCCGCGCTCCAGGACGACTTCCCCGGCGCTGGTCGCTTTCCTACCAATCTATGGTGGCGTCGCCAGCGACGCGCCGGCCCGCCCGGTAGTGGACCGACCCGGAAGGGTCCGCTCCCAGAGTGGCGGCCGGGCAGCGGCGACGTTCGAATGCCAGGCTACATCGTGGTGACGCACACCTGGCAGTGGGGCATCCCACATTGCGCGATGCAGTGGCCCGTGCCCGTTGACGTAGGCGTCAGCCGGACGCTGCTAATGAACATCAGCTATCCGCCCACCCTTTTCCACCGGCTGCTGCTGCGAGCCTGGTTCAACCTCTACTACCGCCACCTGCACGCCCAGTTCGTGCACCAGGACCGTCGGATCCAGGAAGGCCAGAACTATCGCAATCCCGAGCGGCTCGCGGCGAGCGATGCTGGCCTGGTGATGTGGCGGCGATTCGCCAGCGTGGCGGCCCGCCAGCCCGACCTCACCAACTAGGGTCCCAGCCCTCGCCGAGCGTGTGGCAGCTCGGTTCCGCACGCCTCCTCCCTCAACCATCCGCAATCAGCCGCATAAGCTTCGTTTGTTGGGTTTTTCACTTAAGGATGGATCAAGGAGCCGAGCATGCTACGCTGTATGGTTGGCTTCCGTTCGAGATTCCGTGACGGGGCCAACATCTCAGGCGGCGCGCATGGCCGCGCCCACGGAATCTGTTCGGTGAGGCACCATGACTCCAGAGCGTACGTCCCTAGAGAGCACTGCCCTTAGCCCGTCCATCTTCCAGCGGCTCCGACTGGGGCACAAGTTCACGTTCCTGCTCGCCTTCGTTTTCATAGTCGGGACCATCATCAGCGCCTTCGTCTTGGGGCAAGTCTTGGAGCGGCGGGCAGAGGCAGAAGTCATTGCGCAAGGGGAGCTGCTCTCCGAGTTTCAAGACGCCGTACGCGGCTACACTAGCGAGGAGATCACGCCACTTCTGTCTGCTGCTCCGTCGGTTGGTCGTCTGGCCGGTGCACCGCATGTCGGGATTGGCTACGCAGCTATGCCAGGGTGACGGAACATCCAGCGCCACCACCTTGAGCATCGACGACCTCGACACCGTTGCCGCTCGCGGCGACGAGCTGGGAGAGTCGGCTCGTGCTCTTCAGCAGATGGCCCGCGAGGTGCTAGCGCGAGAGCAGCGCCTGAGGGAGCAGGTTCAGCAGCTACGCATCGAGATCGACCACACCAAGAAAGAGCACGAAGTCAGAGAGATCACCGAGTCGGAATACTTCAAAGATCTACAAGAGAAGGCGGGCAAACTGCGGCGGACTCCTAGGCAAGCCCCGGCGTCCTAGCTCAGGAGGAGGATTCTTGATGAACGTGTGGCTCAGCTCCAGGGCTCGCCTCTGGGCGGGCGGCATCCTGATCGCGCTCCTTGTCCCCCTGCTCGCCGGCGCGGCTCCGCCTGCGCAAAGCGGCCCCGCGGGTCGTCCCAGCGCAACTCCGACAGTCGCAAGAGCGGCAGTGCCAGCGGTGAGTCCTCTTCTCCAGACCGTTGCTTCGCGGCACCAGACGACGCTCGGCGTGTACGTGCATCACCTCGGCACTGGTGAGCAGATGCAGATGAACGCCGACCAGGTCTTTCGCTCGGCAAGCCTGTACAAGCTGTTCGTCCTGTACGAAGCCTACGCGCGCCTCGCCGCTGGCACATTGAGCAACAGCGAGATGCTCACGATGAGCCAGCAGGCCCTGATCAACGAGCCCTATGCCGAATGGCCCGTGGGGACACGGACGACCGTCGATTGTGCTATGAGCGCGATGGTGACGATCAGCTCCAACGCCGCCGCGGCGATGATCCTGGAACGACTGGGCGGCGAGCCGGTCGTGACCGCCAACGCGCGTGCCCGTGGATACACAGCGACCGAGATCACGGTCGAAAAAGCCTTCACGTCGCCTCGGGACGTGGGTCGACTCTTGGAGGCTATCGCGACCGACAGGGCGGTGAGCCCCGCGGCCAGCGCGGCGATGCGTCGGCTGCTCCTGGCTCAGCGGCACAACGATCGCATCCCGCTGCCGCTTCCGCTCAGCGTGTCGGTCGGTCACAAGACGGGCGAGCTCACACGGCTCCGCCATGACGCGGGAATCGTCTACGCGCGCTCGGGCTCGTACGTGATCGTCGCGATGACCGATCAGGCGTCGAGCGAACCGGTTGCACGCGGTGCAGTGCTCGACCTTTCCCGCGCGGTCTATGCACATTTTGAGCCGAATAGCCTCGTCGGCTACCTTGGGCTCCCACCACGCCTCGCACGAGAGATCCTCCAGCTCCCCGATACGCAGGGTCGCCTGGACCCTGTCGACGACCCTGAAGCGACAACGATGCTGATCGCCAGCGCCGGGGTCCCGGTTGCGCCGGGAGCCGAGCAGAGCCGGCTACGTGAGGTAGCGTTGACGGACCTCGCCTCGCTGCAGCGCGCGGCTAACCAAGCGGGCGCGCCCTTCTGGGTAACCGAAGGCTACCGCGAGCCGGGAGCTGCGGACGCTGCGCACCTGGCGCAGGATCCCACGCTGCCGGTCGGCTGTACCGTAGAGATCCCGCCTAAGGCACCGGCGTCTGGAGAGGCGGACGGGACTGTGGCTTCTCCAACGAGGGTCGCCGGCCCGAGTCCGTCGCAGCACTGGCTCGGCACAGTAGTCGCCATCTCCGACGCATCCGACCGCGACGCCGCGGCTCAGCAGACCGAGCCGACGGCCACTGCCCGGTGGCTCGCGGCGAATGCGTGGCGATATGGATTTATCCTGGCGCTCCCAGAAACCGAACTGGGCACGCGCACAGGCTATGAGCCGTGGCGGCTGCGTTGGGTCGGTGTGGAGCTGGCCGCGCAGCTCAAGGACGCCCCCAGCTCGGGCAGCTACGCGACGACGGTGCGAGCCGCTCTACAACAGGCCGAGGCAGAGCTGACGCGTCGATAGCTCACTCCCTACGAACGCGACGCTCCTTTAGCGGCTCCGCCGTTCGCGGGTCCTATCGTCCACCGCTGAATCGGGTGGGCTGAGACCCGGGACCGTGCAGCTCTCAATCGGGAAAGGCGAGCCAGCCGGTCGTGCCCGATTGGCTCGTGCCCACCACCATGTAGATGGTACGTGTGCCATTCGGCAGCGGTACGAAGAGGATGATGCCGTTCTGGAACCGCTCGATTGCGCCGTATACGACTGTCCCGTCGGACGTATCGCGCCATTGCCGGTCCGCTTGCCCAATCTTCGGCCAGGTGGCCACGGCGGCAGACGCGCCAGTCCCGCTCAGGGCGTACCAGTTGGGGCTATCATCGTCGACCCAGAATTCGGTGTCCGCTTCTCCGTTCAGACCGACGCCGCGCTGCACACGGATGAAGACAGGCCGCTCGTCCTCGAGCGCGCAGCCGAGGCGTGCCCGCACGCTCGCCTCGGCGCTCCACACGCGGCCGAAGCCGCCAACGGGCTGGGTCGAGCAGGGCAACGCGCCGGCGGTGTCGCGTGCGCTGGGCTCCCAGGCCCACAGCCCCGTCGCACTGCTCGCGAAGAGGGTGCGGCCGCCGGGGCCGGGCGGTCCCGCGGCGACGATCTGACGACGTGTCTCAGCGGTGCGTAGGGGCGCCGTCGGACTGCCACTGCCGTCGAATGGCTGCTCGATAAGTTCGTTCTTGTTCACCGCCATCAGCAGAGCGCCCGGCACGCCGCCTACGCTGAGGTTGGAGCAGCCCTCGTAACTTCCACGGTGCAGCGTCTCCACCCAGGTAGAGCCCCCATCAGTCGAGCGCCATACGGTACATCCGTGTGAAGCGGGTGAAATGAAGCCATCCGAAAGCGACAGAAAGGCGACGCGGTCGGTCGCGAAGAACGGTGAGAGCGCCAAGACGACGGTACGAGGACCGGGCGACGTCGGGAAATCCCGAACCCACTCCCAGTTGGCCCCCGCATCTGTGCTGAGGAACAGCGCTTTGCGTGCCACCGATACGGGTCCCCCAATGGACTGAACCGTCTCACGGGGACCAGCCGCGACTGCAAAGATTACCCGGTCGAGCGCAAAGGAGGGCGAAATGACGATTTGCTGCACAGCGGTGTAGCTCAGACCCGCCCACTCTAGGCCATTTTGGGTGCTGGACCAGCTTTCGCCGCCATCGGTCGAGCGCAGGACACCCGGCCCCAGGTCCGGTACTGCCGCGGGATCAAGGTCACCATCCTCGACGGCCGGCCTGTCGCCGGGATCTGTTAGGAGGCGCAGCGTGTCGAACTGCCCGCCGGGGATCTTCATGGCGAGAAGGATCGTGCGGTCCTGCGCATACGCGGGAGAGAAGACGGCCTGCTGCGCAGCCCTGCCTGGAGCCGGATCCAACATTTCCCATGAGACACCGCCGTCTGTGCTCCGACGAAGTGAATCGTCGCTCACGAGGAGGACCGTGCCATCCTGAGCGAAGGTCGGCGATACTGCGAGGCCAACGGGGCAGATAGATTCACTATCGGCTGCACAACGCAAACCGTCACTATCGGCGCCACTTGCCAGCGGGATCACCTTGACCCACGAGCCACCGAAGTCAGATGAACGGTACACACCATCCGTGGCGACGGCGAACGCGAGGCGGGCGCCACTCCTCCGCGGCGCGAGGACAAGGTCATCCAGCCTGTCGGGCAACGAGCTGGGGAGCTGCTCCCACGTTGCACCTCCATCGCTTGTGCGGGACAGGCTGCCACGGCCTGCGGCGAGAATCGATAGATCGGCGGGCCATTCCATCGAGGGCGCCACACGCCCCCCGGCGCCGCCCAGGCTGACCCAGCCAGGCGTGGTCGTGGCGGTCTGATCGAGCTCAGCCGCGCCTCCGGCGTTGCTCGGTAAAGCGACGCTGAGCACGAGCATGGCGATGCTTACACCGAGCTCTCCGAAACGGGCTCTCAACCGTGGGTCGGGTTGGCCATTTCCTCTGCTATCAACCACTCAGCTCTGCCGCCCCCCCCTTCTTGAAGGAGCGATAGAGTTTCAGGCCAAAACCGGCGAGGATGACTGCGCCAAGGCCGCCCAACAGGCCGCCAATGATCACCATGACTGCCACGAATATCGTCTCGTCCAACGAGGTCTCCCGTGAGGAGTTTGCACTCCACAGCTCGAATGGCCCTGGCTAGTCGAGGAAAGTCTCTCCCCAGCTGGTGGCGCCTGGATGGCCCAAGTTGAAGTTGACGCGCTGGCCATTCGGCGTGTTGGCAGGGACTTGCATCTGGGTAGGCGGTGGATTCTGCGACGAGATGTTCGCCGCGGCAGTGTCTGCATCTAGCGCCGCTCCACCCCATGCTCCCGCGCTCGCACTTGCGCCACCGGGCCCAGCGCTCACAACAGACGTTGTCCGGTTAGGGGGATTGCCGGCGCTGTGGGGAGCCGGCGTGGTCGGAGCAGTCCCCGTTCCTCCGCTGCACGTCCCACTGCTCATTGGCGTGCAGTTGTGGCCGCCGCGGATCGAGCCGTTGTTGAGCACGACCCAACCGCCTTCCACAGTTGACCCATCCTCAAGTTGCTCTCGCTGCAGCCAAAGCCCACCGGGTCCCCTGGCTGGCTCGAGCAAGACGTAGTTGTTGCCAACGCCCCCAATGCTCAGGGAGCCGCTGATGCCCCGGCCGGACGCGATTATTTCGGGAAGGCTTTGCGCGTCGATTTCAAGTCGAAGAATGTTGTCTCGACCCTGCAGGGTCAGCACACCATCCTGCGCATCCTGGACTGAACCGCGAAAGCCATTTGCCAAGTTGTAGCCCAGCCCGTCACACACGTAAACGACCAGGTTGCTTCCATTGGTCACCAGCCCGATGTACGCGTCGGTCCCGGCCACGATGCCTACGAACGTGGGCCGTAGCTGCTCTTGTGCCGATGCCGAGCCAACCGGTTCGGCGGGGCCAGTTCCGGTGCCGAGGAGCCAGAACAACGGAATCGATGCAAGGATGGAACGAATCAACAAGCGACGGAACATTTTCTTAGCCTCCACTCCTATGAGTAACAACAACCTGCGCCGAGACAGCGGATAGTCCTGAGAGCGGCACATCTTATCAGAGTCGCGGGGCGGTTGGAACGCGACGTACGTTCAAGTCTGAGCGACACCCGCAGGGACTGTTGGGTGTCGCGACACGAATCGAAGCTTGTGCCAAAATGCGCGCAGCGGACGGCCTGTGGCGTGGCAGTGGAATGTGGGAAGCACGTCCGTTGGGGTCGCTGTACCAGGCTGAGGACGCGGACTCTCCGGACATCTGGTTCCTGGTCAGCCTTTTCCGCACCTCGGAGGGGGCCGCGCTTGCGGTCCGGAGTCCGCACCTGGCCGAGATCGTGGGACCACGTCATCCTGCCCGCCAGATTCAGATATCCGGGCTGGCTTCTGACATGGTGGCGTTCGAGGTAGAAGGCGGAACGGGTGCCGGCGAAGTGGCGAGCAAGGGATTCATTGTCTGGCAGCGAGGCCGCGTAGTGTTCAGCCTTTCGGCGACCAGCGATAGCGACGCAGCAACCGATGTACTTCTTCAGCCGCTGGTGGCAAGTGCCGTTGCGGCGGCGGCCCACGGGGACGCTCAACCGGTGCCGCCGGCCTCGCTCGGTCCGCGCGCGTCCTATTTGCCCTCCGAGTCGGCAGTACTAGATCTGCTGTTCGAACTCCAACAGCGGATGCTGCCGGACGATGCCTTCGATGGCCTCGAGGCGGAGGGTGAGCTTTCAACCAATCTGCCGGCGCTCATGCACGAGACGCCGTTTGCCGAAGAACCTATCTCGAATATCGGCTACTTCAAAGACCGCGCGCTCGGCGCAGAGCGGTACATCATGGGCCTGAGTAAAGCCTTCCACACCCCGCGGGCGGTCGCCAACCCGCCCGGGACGACCTACCCGAATGTCATCACCGGCTACTACGTCTACGCCGACGCAGCCGGGGCGAGCGAAGCATTGAATGCCTCGACCGCCGAGTACGGGCTGAAGCTCTACAACGAGAACCCGGACCTGCCGAGCGCGCCGCGCCTCGAGCAGGTACCTTCACCGATCACTGTGGGCGAGCAGTCGCTGGCGTTCAGGGCGCTCTGGGATCGCCAAGGCGTCGCGATAGAGACGACCATGCTGCGCTGGCGTCGCGGAGCGGTCGAGTTGTGAGTGGACGTCTCAGGCGTGGCCGGCGAGGACCCGACCGCGCTCCTAACTGCTTCAGTTGAGCAACTCGACGCCACCTATTTGGCAAACCCACTGCCGCGAAGCTAAGAGAACGGGGCATGCAGCCCCGTGAATGCGAACTCCCGATCGCCTGTTGGAATCCGCGAGCCGTGGTCCGTGGTCAGGAACGGCGGTCTCGATCCACTCGCGACATGTCCGCCGCCCGGGATGAACGTATAGAGCCTCACATCCTGGGACGGTGCAGATGCACCCTCAGCTTCGATCGTAATCTGCGATCTCCCGGAACCGCCGAGCTCGGGATGCTGATCATCGGCCTGCAACCGCGGCACCCCGAGTCCGTTGAGGATCAGATCAGCCAGGGCTGCAAGCAGGGCAAGTCGTATTTTTGAGCAGACCACTTGAATGTCTAGCATTTACGTCCCAAGCATGTTCACGACCCGACCAGCGAGCATGGCAATGATGATGAGCGAAATACCCGCCTGCACCATGCACAAGATCTTGGCCCGGTGCGACAACACAGTCGTGTCGGTTGGACTGAAAGCCGTGCTCGTGTTGAACGCCACGAAGACATAGTCGAGAATCCCCGGCTTCCAGCCGTTCCACCCCGGAAGGTCGGTCGTCTGCTGAGGAAACGCCAAGTCCGGTCGGCCGGGTTCCGCGCTCCCGCGCCGGTCAGGTCCACCTTGATCCAGAAACCAATACAGGATCGCAAAGTTCAGCACATTGGTGGCCCACGTGATGGCGGCATCTCCAAGCAAGGCAAAAGCGCCGCCTGTTTCGTTGCTCCGTAGGCCCAGCGTCTCCACCAGATTCATGCAATTGAAAAGCAGGGCCAATGTACCGATGGACATGTAGACGACGATCGTTCTACGAAACGCTTGGCGCCTGCCAAGCACCCAGAAGAGGGCTGAGAGACCCAAGATGGCCACCAAAGTTGCGTAGCCGAACATCTCGAACAGTGCGTCCTGCTCAGGGTCTTTCTCCATGAACTGGTCGACCGTCGATAGGCGCCAGGCGATGTCCGTCAACACCGCGTGAAGGACCATGACGAAGATAGCCTGCCCGCTGAAGGGTAGGGGATTGATTCCCATTTTCCGCGCGACACTACGGATGTCCACGACAGACACTTCTCCCGGCAAGATTGTTGATTATCCGAACGGGGGGGCACCGCGTGCTCGGTGCGACTGTGATCAGAAGGCTTAACAGGAAGCGTATTCTAACGGGGCTCCGCCCCAGCCCGACGAGTTGTAACGAGCCGCAAGAAAACAAAACTTGACTCAAATGCATCAAGTTTGGCGGACCAAGATATCAAGATATCTAGCTGTTGATGGACCCCAAGGGCGCGCCCTGGGGGCATAACGCGCTTTGGGACCATCAGCCGTTTCCTGGCCGGGGGGCGGGCAACAGGCGTGGAGGACAGCGACACCTACTACTACGGACCGGATTCGACAATTTCAATACCGGGCCTGGCTTCAACACCGGCCCCAGCCTAAACCCCGGTCCGAATACGAACACTGGCCCCACCATGGGCACCGGCCTCCGCGAGCAGGGACTCCCGTCGCCAGTTCGCGCCTGCATCGGTGCTCTTCAAACACCCCAGGACGTGGATGTCCGCCGATGACGTTTCCAGAGACGGTCGCAAACACGGTGGTCGGAACGGCCGGGTCGGTGACTATGGCTTTGACGCTCTAACCGCCTGGTCCAGGGGCTTCCGAACTACGGTGCAACCGGCTACACTGTCTGTTGCTTAGCCCGATTGCCTTGATAACGCACGCCGCCTACCTGGTTGGGAGCGGTCCACACGAGCGCATGCTCGGGGAACACTACAGGCCAACCGAGTTTTGGAGGATCACCATACGCCGCTCCACTAGCAATGTCGACCCGCGGCGCGAACAATGGGCCGCGCCGGTTTGTCGCGATGTCGAACCCACTCGGAACCGACGGAGGTTCCCGCCCATCGTATTCCCAGGCATCAGTGACATGCGCGCGACCGCGAGCTCTAGAGACGAGAATCCGGGACCGAGCACGCGGCATTCCACGCAGACGTTCGACGTTCTCATTGTTGAAGACGACCCGACGCTGCGCCGCACGGTCGCCGAGGCACTGCAAGACGTAGGCTATCGGGTGATCGGCGCCCGCGACGGAGTAGACGCGCTCCGGGTACTCGAGTCAGCCGCCCCGTGGCTCATCCTGCTCGACATGGGGCTCCCCCTCATGAACGGGCGAGAATTCGCCCACGAAGTGAGGCGACGGAACATCAAGACGAAGATTCTCGTCGTCACGGCTGCCCTTGATGCAGCCAATTTGGCGAAGGAAACAGACGCAGACGGGTACATCGCGAAGCCGTTCGAGGTAGAGGAGCTTCTCGACGCGGTAGGGAAACACCGTCCCATTGGTTTCTCTCACTGACCGAACCGATTCAACCGTAGGCTCGCGAGCGAGAGCGAAAGGAGTGAGCCATGCTGTCGGCAGCGGACATCCGAGGCGTAACCGCGATGATCCCGACGCCTTGTAAGGAAGGCGCAGAGGGATGGGAGCCAGTCAACTCCGTCGACCTCGACGAGACGGCGCGGATGGTCGAGAAGCTCATCCAGGGCGGCGTCGGGAGCATCGCCGCCTGCGGCACGACGGGCGAGGCAGCGGCGCTGATGTGGGATGAGAAGCGCGACTTCGTCGATACGATCGTCAAGGTGACGCGGAAGCGCGTGCCCGTGTTCGCCGGCGCCACGGCCCTGGGAACGAAAGAGGTCGTTCGCCAGATGCGTGGCTTCCGAGAGCTCGGCGCCGACGGCTCCTTCGTGGGACTACCCCTCTGGCAGACCCCAACGTTGGAGAACTCGGTTCAGTGGTTCGCAGACCTTGGGCAAGCGGTGCCCGACATGCCGATCATGGTCTACGCGAACTCCATGTTCTTCAAGTCGGAGTTCCCAACGATCTTCTGGGAAGGCGTCGCGAAGCGAGCCCCGACCGTGATCACCTCGAAGATCGCCTACGGAATCGAGCATCTCAACGAGGACCTGGCCGTCGCCGGTCACCAGATCAACTTTCAGCCAGGTCAGGCCCACCTCTACGGCGCCTATCAGAAGGCGGGCATGAAGATCACCGCCTGCTGGTCTACGTCCGCGCCAATGGGACCCGAGCCCACGGTGGCGCTCATGGACGCCATTTTGCGAGACGACAAGCAGCGGGCCGCCGAGGTCTGGCAGGACATCAGCTCGCTGCCTCCCGCCGTGCCGAACGGGGAGTTCGCCCAGCACTTCCCCGAGTACAACGCGCAGATCAACAAGGCGTTCTTCAACGCCTCGGGCTACATCAAGCCCGGACCGGTGCGTGCGCCCTACCAGGATCTGCCCGAGCATTGGCAGAAGCAAGCGGAGCTTCACGCCAAGAGCTGGGCAGTCCTGCGCGAGAAGTACGCCAAGGCACCCATCGCGCCGCGATAGCGGCAATGAAGACTCGAAATCTCTCTATTCCTCGCCTCAGGAATGAAACGAATCGGTAGGAAGCTAAGCCGATCAATGGTGTTACAAATGATGGTGTTTCAATGAATGAACGGCCAGTGAGGATGAGATGACGGGAGATAACGCGTCGGCGCCTCAGCACACGGTACCCGCTTCGGCCGACGAAGCCGGCTTGCGGTCCATCGCCAAGGTGTACTTCGCGATCGTCGGAGCCATCGGACTCCTGACAGGAGTCGTCCTTTTGGCGGTCCCCGGCGGCACGGGTGACTACTTCCCCTGGCAGATCACGACGCTCCAACACGCCATTTTCATGGGCGCTGGCTATCTCGGGACGGGGATCACGCTCTTTATCTTGCTCTTCATGGGGCGGACTTGGAGTGACGTGCGCCTCATCATTCCGCCCATTGCGGTATTCGCCTCCGTGATGATCATCACGACGCTGGCCCACGCGGACCGCTTTAGGTGGGATCGGGCGGTTACTTGGGTCTGGATCTCGCTGTACTTTGTCATTCTCATTGGCGCCATGGGGTTGGCCCTTGCTCACAGGGGCCGCGCACGCGCGTCAGCTCCCCTTACGAACGGAGAGCGGGTAGCCATCTTCCTTGTGGGAACGATGACGACCGCTTGGGCGCTCTCGCTGTACATTCTCCCGGCAGTCGGCGAAACGCTCTGGCCCTGGGCGCTCACCCCACTCAACGGGAGGGTCGCTGCCGGATGGATTGCCGTGGCGGGCGCGCTCGCCCTCGCGGCAGGATCGGCCAACGATTCACGGAGTCTGCGGCTGCCTGTGCTCGGTTGGACGATCACGGTCGTGCTCTTCCTCCTCACCTCGATCGGCGTCCTCCTCGCCGGTCTCAACGATCCGCGGGCGCTGGTGTATTTCGGCAGTCTTGCGCTTTCCGTGATCGGCTCGGTGTGGCTGCTCGGCCGAATCCAGCGAAGACTCACGGCCTGAATCGAGCGGACAAGGCGGGCACCCTCCCCCGGCCATCGCTACCGTCGTCACCACCGCTGAGTCAGTGTGTCCACCGATCGCATAGATCTTGCCGTCGGCGCCCAGGGCGGCGGCAAGGCCGTAGCGCGAGGTGGGCATGCTTGCCTTGGTCGTCCAACTGTCCGATCCTGGGTCATATCCTTCGACAACCCCGACGGTGCCGATCGACGCGACGAAGCACGTCTAACCTAACCAGCTAGTTCCAATATGGCACGACCGTCCACGAGCAGGCCGACTGGCTCACCGTGGCCCAGGCGCGTTAGCGGTCAGCGTCGGGAAGAATGACGCGCTACTACGGCTTCCAGCGTACGGTTTCTTCATTGGTCGAGTGAAGGCGCCATACCCGAATCCCAACGTGTCCTACGCGAACGACTCGGCCCATCCGTTTTGCCTGTGTGTTGAAGGAATGGTGACGCAAGAATCGTCGGGCAACGCTGGCCACTTCGTGCACTTCAACGTGGAGGCAGACGAGACAATAACTTGGATGGGCGAGTCGTCGGTCGTAGAACCCCATATCGCGAGTGAACCAGGTAGGACGCCGAAGCTGGAGGAGAAGCGGGATGATCGCTTCGTCGTCGATCCCTTTGCGTTCCACTTCACGTCCGACCTGACTGACCCGTACCCGCCAACTTCGAAGGAGCGCTCGTTGGTCCTCCGTGATATTCTCATCGAGCAGAATCACTCGGCGGCTAACTCAGGATGGTGCGCGAGCAGCGCTTCCCGAGAGAGCCGAACGGCCTCCGCGATTGCACCTTCGGGCACTCCCCCCCCCCAGCTCTCGATGATGGACTCCCAGGCCATCCCGCTCGCGACCTGCTCCAGCACGTCCGCCACGAAGATACGGGTACCCCGGAAAACCAGCTGGCCATGGCAAATGGCAGGGTCCGCGACCACGTAGCGTCCAAGAACCCTCTTCTTCGCTGGCTCGACACGCGGATCTGCAGCAGCCATGCTTGTTCTCCTGCACAATGGGCTCGTGGCATTGTAGCGCTGGTTTCGCGCCGCTGTTGAGATGCGCTCATCGTGCCGCGACACAGTAGCGCGAACAGCGTTGAGACCGCGATGCTCGCCGCCGTGCACCCGTCGATCGCAAGTCATCTCTGTTGGAGCGCGCAACCGCGATGGCTCGCCGACACAGGAGACGCTGGCTCTCCTCAACGCGATCTCGGTCTATCGGTCAGACACGCACGGGACCGTCGAGCTCAGCACCGACGGAAGAGGTGAAGTGGCACGTGGTCTGATCGCTGCTGCGATAATCAAGCCATGCGGATGGTCATGGCGCTCTTGCTGGTCGCACTCGGTGTGAGCCTCTCTTCCGGACACGTATCTGAGGCCTTTGGGCAAGGCGCGGGGTCAGATCGCCCGCAGGTGCCCGTGTCACCAGACGAGGTCGTCCGGGGTGATCCAAGTCGCCCCTGGATCAGCCTCGTGGTCAACGCGGGAGCGGGCTACGAGCCGGCCACAGAGATGCTGGACACGTTCGCCGAGAAGGGCGTGCGGACCACGTTCTTTCTTATGGGGTGGTGGGCCGAGCGCAACCCGGAGTTGGTGCAGCGGATTGGCGCGGAGCACGAGGTGGCGAGTCATGGCCACGAGGTCTTCGACCTCACATCCGTCTCGGACAGCGCCGTCGTGGCAGATCTCGAGCGCGCGGACACGGTGATCGCGGGCATCATCGGACGCACAACGCGGCCGCTGTGGAGCCCGTCCGCGGGTTACCGCAATCTCCGCGTCCGAACGATCGCGTCGAGCCTTGGCTACCGACCGATCTATTGGACGGTCGACAGCGGTGACTGGCAGGTCGACGCGACGCCGGAGGGCGTGCGCCGTCGCGTGCTGGACAACGCTACGAATGGCGCCATCATCGTGCTGCACTTCGAGAGTCAGCGCACCCGAACGTCAACCGCCGTGGTGCTGCCAATGCTGATCGACACGTTGCGCGAGCGCGGCTACCGCCTCGTGACCATAACTGAGCTGGTGACGGGTGTCGCGGACGAATCCTAGGCGCCGGAGAGCCGGCCATTCAGGGTGAGTGCTCCTCGGCCGCCTCGAGTGCTGCGCCGCTTAGTGTTGAGGTGGAGCAGCTCGGCCTTGCGGTAGAGCTGGCGGAAGTAGCGACCGTTCGCAGCCCCGGACACCCTGAAGCCGTCCGCCTCCTCGACAATGCTCGTAGCCTCGACCTGGTCGCGGGTTAGCTCCTGCCCGAGGGTTCGAAACATCTCCGCAAGCGGTCCGCGGGCAGTGTTGATCCCTTGACGAAGCGCCTTAGCCTCGGCTCGTAGAGAGCCGAGATCGACGTCCTGCAGGCTTCGCTGCTGGGGAGCGCCAAAGGGCGGATCCCACGTCACCGCGAGGAAGGCTTCGTGAAGAGTGATGTCGATGTTCTGTGCCTGCTGCTCGTCGAGCTTTCGGCCCAAGGCACGCAGCATGTCGGGTTGCTCGCTGACACTGAGCATGCATCACTCCTTCTAGGCCCTCTGGTAACCGGCCCAATTCGATGGTGTGCACGGGTCACAAACCCGACACAATTGGACCTGAGAAGCACAGTGTATAAGCTCAGACCCGACCGGCGCAATAGCTTAGGCAACATAACATATGTCAATTCTGCGTCCTTCACGCATCTTGGGGCCATGCTAGACTGAGTGCTTCGAACGAACGGCAGGAGGACCCATGCAGATCGGCCTGTTTTCCAACGGTGCGCGGCACAATCCGGTCGCCAAGCAGAGCTACGATGAGGATCTAGCCGAGATCATGCTTGCCGACGAGCTCGGCATTCAGGAAGCATGGATCAGCGAGCACGGGACGCTCGTAGGGTTTCAGGCTCCCGACCAACTACCGAGTGCGGACCTCTTCATCTGCAAGGCTGCCGCGCTCACCAAGCAGATCAGGATGGGGCCCGGAATTCGGGCGCTCCCCTACTACCATCCACTCCAGGTCGCGACGGATGCGGCGACCTGTGATCACCTGACCAACGGCCGCTACATGGCCGGATTTGGCGTCGGACTGGGTGGTGGAAAGACACCCCAGCGCGGCCAGCTCCCCGGTGACGCCCGGGCGATGGTCCGCGAGTCGATCGACATCATCCAGACGGCGTGGACGGCGCCCGAGCCGTTCGATTGGAACGGCGAGTTCTGGCAAGGACGCGAATGGCACATCATCCCGCAGCCCCTGACCAAGCCGCATATGGACGTGGGCATCGCCTGCGCGCGGACGGAAGGCACGCTCGAGCTCACCGCGCAGCGGGGTTTCATCCCGCTAATGAGCTACACGGGGGCCTCGAAGCAGATCACCGAGATGATCGACATCTACCTGGAGGCTCGCAGGGCATCGAATCAAGCGCCCGAGCGGAGCCGCGTGCGGGTGTCCCGCGTGGTCTACGTGGCCGACTCCAAAGAACAAGCGATGAAGGACCTGCAAGGCGCCGACCTGGGCAGCGCGCTAGTCGGCGGCAGGGTCGATCAGTACATCCCGCCGGGCGGCAGCAGAGACGACGTGACGATGGAGTACTTGATCGACCAGGGCGTTTTCTTCGGCGGGGATCCGGAGTCCGTGTACCAGCAGATCAACTCCTTCTACGACGAGGTCGGCGGATTCGGCGTGCTGATGCTCGTGGTGGGCAAGGACTGGGGAACCCACGAGCAGCGGCAGCGCTCCATGCGGCGCTTCATGGAAGAGGTGGCTCCGCGATTGGCCTCGCTCGATCCGGACCGCTCCGCCGTCAGCGCAGCTCGCTAGCCCTCACGCGATACTGGGAAAAGATTGATAGCAGGAGGAAACATGGCGCTCAACGTGCGGAGGGTGGTCACTGGACACGACGCCAGCGGCAAAGCGATCGTCAAGATCGATCAGATTTGTGATCGAGAGTTCTCGAACCGGCCCGGCGCAACGGCCGCCAACATCTGGACGAGCCAAGGATTCCCGGTCAACAACGACGGCCAGGACGACGAGAGCCTCCGCCAGGTCGCCACGACCCTCTCGGGCGGCACCGTCTTCCGTGTGCTGGAGCTCGCGCCCGGCGTTGTCCGCCGCAACCATCGGACAGATTCCATCGACTACGCCGTCATCATGTCGGGCGAAATCGATATGGAAATGGACGACTCCACGGTTCGGTTGAAGGCCGGCGACGTGCTGGTTCAGCGCGGCACGATCCACAACTGGGTGAACAACGGCTCGGAGCCCTGCCGCATCGCCTTCATCCTTATCGATGCGAAGCCCGTGGAGGCCGGGGGCAAGGTCCTCTCAGCGACCGGCTGACACAGCTAACCGATGAGCCACCCGGAGACAGAAGATCCTCGTCTCACCCGTCTCACAGAGATCTGCCTTGCGCTGCCCGAGGCTGAGCGCGAGACCTACGGCGACCACGCGGCGTTCCTCGTCCGGAAGAAGAAGTTTGTGTACTTTCTCGACAACCACCACGGCGATGGCATCGTCGCCGTGTGCTGGCGTGCTCCCGGGGAGAACCTTGCCCTCGTGGAGTCCGATCCAGCGCGCTTCTACTCGCCGGCCTACATCGGACCGCGAGGCTGGGCCGCGCTTCGGCTGGACGTTGGCGAGATCGACTGGGACGAGGTCGCCGACTTCATGGCGGACAGCTACGCGCTCACCGCGCCGAAGCGGCTTGTGGCGTTGCTCGATCGAGGACCGCTCGACCGCTAGCTCTCTCGCTCCAGAATGACAACGGGGATCTGGCGCGTCGTCTTCTGCTGATACTCGGCGAACTGCGGGTAGGCCTCCGCTTGGCGTGTGTAGAGCTCGTCGCGCTCAGGGCCGGTCGCGGAGGTGGCTGTCATCTCGCGCGTGTCGGCGCCAACCTCGACGGTCACTTTCGGGTTCGCAACGAGGTTGCGGTACCAGTCGGGATGACTGGGAGCACCGCCCTTGGAGGCGAAAACCACTATGCGATCGCCGTCGGGAAGGTACATCAGCGGCGTCGTATAGCTCTTTCCGCTCTTGGCGCCTGTCGTCGTGAGGAGAAGCATGGGCGCTCCCTCGAACCGGCCGCCTACCTTCCCACGGTTTGCACGGAACTCCTCGATGTTCCGTCGATTCATTTCCTTCAGGTCCATCATGTCGGCGCCTCCAAACGATTACTTACGAAGATTCTCGCACCGCGAGGACCTACTTGACTTCCCACTCGTGGACGTTTCGTCCCTGACCCGACTCATGCGCCCTTGCCCACGCGTTCTGCAGACGGTTGTTGATCATCGTCGGCTCGGCATTGTAGAAGAGTCCCATCAAAGGTAACTGGTCCGAGATGTGGGCGACGATCTGGCTGAGCACCTCTGTTCGTTCCCGAATCGGGACCGTGGTGAAGTACCGCTCCAACAGCGAGTCCCACTGTGCGTTCTGGTACCGAGGCGAGTTACCCCCCACGAAATTGTTCGAGGGAAGCGGCGTATTCGAGCTGTGGAAGTTCGTCAGGTAGGCTTTGCTGTCGGGATTCTGGGACACCTGGAAGCTCGAGAATGTGCTCATGTGCTCCCGATTCGTGGATAGCTGAATAGGAACAACGGAAGTCTCGACTTCGACTCCCATCCGCCGCCAGTAGTCGGCGACCGCGAACATCGCTTTCGGGGGAATGTCGAGCGCCCCGGTCGCATCCATGGACACGGTGAGGGGCTGGCCCGAGCCGCCGCGGAACATGCCATCCGCGCCGCGCTGATAGCCGAGCTCCTCGATCATCTGCTGGGCCTTTCGCACGTCGTACTCGTAGCGAGCCACGTTACGGTCGGTCTCCTGGTGCTCGGTCTCCTGCGGGTTGACGTAGTTGTGCGCGACCGAGCTAAAGCCGGCCACCAGGGTCTCCGCGAGTTGCTCCCGGTCGATGCCGTGGAGCAATGCTCGGCGGAAGCGGACGTCGGCCACGACCTCGGGATTCGGATTGACGAACTGCGGATACAGCACGTGCCAGCTCTTCAGCCCGATGTCCATTCGCCCGTTGCGCCACTGGTCGCGCACCTGAACCGCCTGGTCGAGCGAGATGTTGCGCCCGACGGCGATGTCAACTGTGCCAGCCAGCAGGCTCGTGATGAGCGGGTTGGAGTCCGGGATGAACTTCACTTCCATCTGGTCGATCTTGGGTCGGCCCAGGACGTAGTCCGGGTTTGCCTCGAGGAGCATGTGGCTGCTGCGCACGAACTCCTTCAGACGGAAGGCGCCCGCTCCAACGAACTCGGTGTTCCAGTAGGGGTGGTCGAAGAAGGTCGCCTTGTCTTCGTTGTGCGCGGCCTCGAGCAGGTGCTTGGGGAAGGGGAGCGCCAGCGCATACGTGAAGAGTGCGTCGGCCTCGATGTACGGCTGCTTCCACGTGCTCACGACCGTGCGCGAGTCCGGCGCTTCGATGCTCTCTATCAGGTCGTATACGCGCTCTCGCAGAAGCGGCAGGTCCCGGTCCTGCACCACCTTGGCCGTGAACACCATGTCCTCGGCCGTGACGGGCGTGCCGTCGTGCCAGTGTGCCTTGGGATCGATCTTCCAGGTGAGCTGCATCCGGCCATCGGGGAAGATCTGCCAGAGCCCGTTCTCAGCCGTTGGTACTTCGCTCGCGAGCCGTGGCCCCCGAACGCCCGCGCGGTCCACGTGGGTCAGCCCGACATGCAAAAGGTCAACCATGTCGTCGGCAGAGCCAACAGTTCCGCGAGGGTTGATCTTCGTATAGATGAAGGGAGGATCACCCAGAACCGCCACGGTAATGTGCTTCGTTTGCGCGGTCGCTGGTTGGGCGGCGCTTCCTTGCTGCCCAGTTGGGGCCGCGGGCGCCGCGCAGCCGAGTGCCGCCAACCAGCCAACCAGAACGAGCAGGCCTACCGGCGTCCGAGCGCTCTTCTTCATTTCTCTATTCAATCCGTTGAACAACGTACATTCACCACCACATTCCGATCGATCACCGCGCAGCACAAGCGTCTCGCTGGGCTAAGGTCGCTTCGAATATAACGGACCCGCTCCCGCGCCGTCCGACATGTCCCGGCCGCGTTTTCTCGCTACTTCTCACCGCGCGGAATATGATGGGGCAGATCGGGGGGATCCGCTTGCACGGCTATGAGCTCCGCGTCCATCAAGATTTCCACTCGGAGCTGTTGCCGGCGCGCGACCTTCTCGTCGCACTTCCTCCCGGCTACTCAGCAGACGCGAGCCGTCGTTTCCCCGTGCTGTACCTCCATGACGGGCAGAACCTCTTTGGCGACTCGGCATCGCCGATGTCCGGCAGTGGCTGGCAAATCGACCGCTCGGCCGCGGCGCTCGTGGCTGCTGGTGAGATAGAGCCGCTCATTCTCGTCGGGATCCCGAACGCGGGTCCCCAGCGCGCCGACGAATACACGCCGACGAAAGACGAGGAGGGGAAGCGAGGAGGCAATGCATCCGCTTACGCGCGCATGGTGGTGGAGGAGATCAAGCCCTTCATCGACGGCGAGTACCGCACGTTGAGCGGGCGCGACACCACCGGTATCGGCGGCTCCTCGTTCGGCGCGCTCGTTTCGTTGAACCTCGGCCTGACCTTTCCGCAGATCTTTGGAAAGCTCGCGCTCCTCTCACTCTCGTGGGGCTGGAGCCAAGAGCACGTGCTGAGCCAGATCGCGGCGGTGCATGCCAAGCCCGACACGACGATCTGGCTCGACCACGGCACGGCGGAAGGCGACCACATCACACAGGCCAACCGCGCCATCCGCGATGCGCTGGTGGCCAAAGGTTGGACACCAGGCTCCGACCTTCGATACACGGAGTTCGAAGGCGCCCAACACACGGAACAAGCCTGGGCCGAGCGCGCTCCCCTGTTCCTGCGATTTCTCTTCCCCAGCAAGTAACGGAGGAACCGATGAAAGCCGTCCTGTACACGCTCATCGTCGCGACCACGCTGCTCGCCTGTGCCCCAGCACCGTCAGGGCAGACGGCAAGCCAGCAGCGTGAGCCCACCGCGCGCACGGCTGCGCCCAAGGTGCTCACGATCGCGATCAACGAGGATCCCCCGAGCTTCTGGGAGGTGGCCACGGGTGGCATCGGCGCCGCCGGCGGCCGAGCGATGATCCACGCGGTAAATCAGTTCCTCGCCGTCGTCGGGGCGGATGGGACGACTCACCCTCGTCTCTTGGCCGAGTTGCCGTCGGTGGAGGGCGGGAGCTGGCGCCTACTCCCCGAAGGCGGGATGGAAACGACCTGGAAAGTGCGTCAGGGCGTCCGTTGGCACGACGGCACGCCCTTCACCGCGGAGGACATCGCATTCTCCATCGAGTTCAACCGAGATCCTGAAATACCCAACTCGAACAGGTCGGCGGTAAGCGCGATCTCCCGCGTCGAGACTCCTGACCCGTCGACGGTCGTCGTCACCTGGGGACAGATCTATCCCTTCGCCGATCGACTCTCGGACCGAGAGCTCCTCATCGTTGCCAAACATCAGGTGGAGCGCACCTATCGAGATTCGAAGGAGACGGTCCTGCTCCAACCGTTCTGGCACACCGATTGGGTCGGACTGGGCCCCTACAAGGTCGGCCGATGGGAACGTGGGAGCTCGCTCGAGCTGCTCGCCTTCGACGGGTACTTCCTCGGTCGCCCACGGATCGACACGGTACGGGTTCAGTTCATCCCGGACCAACGAACGCTTGTCGCGAACCTGCTCTCTCGCTCCATCCACAGCGCGCTGCCCCCGGGCGGTGGCGACTTCGATTCGATGCTGATCGTCAAGCGGGAATGGGAAGCGGCCAACTACGGGAGCACACTGCAAAGCTCGGAATTCTGGACGTTCATCGACCCGCAAAAGCTGCGCAACCCCCAACCGGCCGACCTGGCGGACCCACGCGTGAGGCGGGCGCTGCTCCTGGGAGCCAATCGCGAGGAGCTAGTGGGCGCCATGTACAACGAGCTCGGAACTGTGGGCGATAGCTGGCTCCATCCCAAGTCGCAGCGCTACCAGCAGTTTGCGAGCTCCATGACGCGCTTCTCGCACGACCCACGGCAAGCGGTTCAGCTCCTTGGTGAAGCCGGCTGGCAGCGGGACGCGGAAGGGATCCAGACCAAGGCGGGTCAGCGCTTCGACCTGAAAATCCGCTTCGGCAACGACGAGCGGCTGGCTTCGGTCCTGGCCGACCAGTGGAAGGCCGTCGGGATCCGGTCCGAGCACGACCTCCTCTCCCCGCAGGCGCTGCGAGACCGCCAGACGCGAGCGACCTTCACCGGCGTGGAGATCACGAGCAACCCGATGGTTCCCTACGCGGTCCAGCGGCGGTTCGCCACCGTGAGCGTCCCGACCCCCGAGAACAGTTGGACGGGCGTGAACGTCGGCGCCTACTCGAGCCCCGAGTGGGACGGTCTCGCCGAGCGGTTTCTGAGCTCGCTGGACGAGCCCAAGCGAGTCGAGGTCGAGCGGGAGTTGCTGCGCATGCTGGCCACCGATTTCCCGGCCCTTCCGCTCACGTTCAACATCCAGCTCACTCCGGTGGGCGGCGGGCTGACGGGCGTGCAGCAGATCACGGGGGTCCCTCACCAGGGCACGATTCTCTACGCGTGGAACATCCACGAGTGGGATCTGGAGCCCGGAGCAACCTCGTAACGCGACGCATGCCGGTTGCGTTTTAAGTGCGTCCGGGTCGTAATCGTGTGGGCACCTCAGGGCGCGCTGGGGAGCTCACACGTTCCGGCAACAGAGAGGGTGCTGCCGGGGAGGGGCTTCCTGGCTTCCACGGCCCCGGCAGCACCCTTGAAGATACACCGTTACGTTCCGCACGTCTTCTGATGAACGGTGTTCCCAGCTCTAGCGCGTTTACGCGTCGCTGGTGGCCAGCTCCCTATCGTGTCTGGCGACACGCCGAACGTAGGGGATACTCCAGGCGATCAGCACGAAGACGACCGAGCCTCCCAGCACCTTCGATGCCACCAGGAACGCTGGAATCGGCAGCACCGATACCAACCAAACCCTCGTCAGCGCTTCCGCAATCAGCGCCACGCCCCAGACCAGCGTGATGAGCCGCATCGCCCTCCGAAAACGTGGAACACTCCAGAGGTGGTCGAAGCGATCCGCCGCGGCCGAGTCTCCATCCGACTGGAAGTACTGGGCCGCGTAGAACATCAGCGGGCGTGGCAAGAGCAGGGAGCCGAGACACACCAGGGCGATGGTCCCGGCGATCGCCGAGCCTCGGAGCAGGAGGAAGAGCGGATTGTTTGTGGCGGCGCTGATGCCGACCGTCACCGTTATGAGCGACAAGGACAGCACGCCCACGATGTCTACTTGGCGCGTCCGCAGCCAGGTGAACAGCGTCCCTACGGCGGGAAAGAACGCGGCAATGCCGAGAGCAGTGACCTCGGAAAAGCCATTGCTCGTGAGAACCATGAACGCTATTGCGGGAGCGACCGCATTTACGAGCACGGTCGGACGAAGCAGATGCCGCTCGGCCATACCAGCACGTTGATTCGGCGACACGCGAGCTAGGCGGTCCACGGGCACCTCGCTTTCCAGAGCTAAAGCAATGGTACGGCCTATGCCGCCAGTAACTCCTGGACGGCGCTCAACACGCGCGTGATGTCGAAGGGCTTCAAGATGAAGTCCACGGCGCCTGCCTGTATAGCATCCTTGATCACGGTCTGCTTGCCGTTCGCCGTAAGCATCGCCACGCGGGCGCAAGGGTCGATACGGCGGATCTCGCAAAGCGCTCGCAGGCCGTCCATCCTCGGCATCGTGACGTCGAGGAGAACCACGTCCGGCCGGCTGGTCTTGTAGAGCTCGATACCCTCGGGCCCATCCGCCGCGGTCCAGGTTTGGTACCCCTCGTCCTCGAGGATCTCCCTGAGCAGATCGAGGATCTCCGGTTCGTCGTCGACGATGAGCACGCTCCCACGCCGACCCAGCGACGACTGGAGGACCATTGTCCCGTCCGGCTCCGGGCGGTTCTCAGACAAAGCCCCATCCCCACGGCAGATTCCTCACAATGTAGCGACCCGGCCCGCGTGGGCGACATGGGAAGGAAGTACCGTCGGGCGGCCAGCCTCAGCCTGTGGTCTTCAGCTCCGGATGTCCCATTCCTGCGCGTTCCACGCTTGGGTAAAGAGCGCTCCGCGCGCGGTCACGTTGACGAGGCGATTCGAGATCATCGTCGGATCCGCGCCGTAGAAGAGCGGGAGCTCGCTGAGGTTCTGCGTCTGGTGGTGCACCAGCGCCGCGAGCGCCTCCATCCGCTCCGGAAGCGGGATGCGTGTGGCGTAGCGCTCGAGAGCAGAATCCACTTCTGCGTGCTTGTAGCGGCTTGCGAAGCCGCCCGCCAGGAATCGGTTCTCGGCCAAGGGGATCTGCGAGCTGTGGAAGCGCCAGATCTCGCTGACCGCGAGGCTATTGACGCGCTCGACGACGTTGAAACCGGGGAACTGTGCGCGGTATTCACGGTCCTGCGCACGCTGGATCGGGATCGGCACCTGATCCACCGCCACGCCGATCCGCTGCCAGTAATCCGCAACGGGGGCGGCGGTCTTGGCGTGGATGTCGTTCTGGATGGGAATCTGGATCTCCACCGTGAGCTTGTGGCCGGCCGCGTCGTAGAGGAAGCCGTCCGGACGCTTCGCGTATCCGAGGCCCTCCATGATCTGGGCGGATTGCTGCGGATCGTAGGCGTACTTGACGATGCTCGGCTCCACGAGGTTGTAGAACGGCACGTCCGGGCTGACGTAGCTGTGGGCCATGCCGCTGTGACCCGAGAATACGAAGTCGGCCAACTGCTGGCGATCGAGGGCGAGGATCAGCGCGCGGCGGAACTGGGGGTTCGCGATGATTGGCGGGTCGGGGTTCATGTGCTGGGGATTCAACGGAGTCCAGTTCTGGATCATGTTGGCCACCTTGCCATCTTTCCATTGATCCTGCGTCTGAAGGGCCATGTCGAGCGAGATGGTCTTGCCCAGGGTGAGGTCGACGCCCGCCAGGACGTTGGCCAGCAGCGTGTTGTTGTCCGCGATGAACTTGACCTCGACCTCGTCGATCTTCGGCCGACCCAAGATGTAATTGTCGAAGGCCCGCATGACCACGTGGCTGTCCTGCACCCACTCGTGGACCTTGAACGCGCCTGCGCCAATGAACTCCTGGCTCCAGAATGGCGCGCCGAGGAAGTTTGCTTTGTCCTCGGCGTATGGCTTTGCGAGCACGTGCTTCGGCAGCGGGAGGCCCGCGGCGCGATAGCTGAACGTCCAGTCGGCCTCGATGTACGGGCGCTTCCACGTGACGGTGATGGTGCGCGCGTCCACGGGAGTGATGCTCTCGACCAGCTCATACGCGGCGAACGAGATCTCGAGATCCTTGTCCTGCTCGACTCCCGCCGTGAAGATCAGATCATCCGTGGTGATGGGCGTACCATCGTGCCACTTGGCGGCGGAATTGATCTTCCACGTGGTCTCCATACGTCCATCGGGGAAGAGCTTCCACAACCCATTCTCGATGGTCGGGACCGCTTCCGCGAGCTGGGGAGCACGGGTGCCATCTGGCTTGAGATACGTGAACCCCGCGTGGGCCATCTCTTCGATGCCATCCAGCCCACGGTAGCCATCCGGCCGGGTGCGACGTGTAACGAGGGAGGGTGGTACGTCGCGAATGGCCAAAGTGATGCGTTTGAACGCTACAGGTTTGGACGGTTCCGACTCCGTCCTGGCGGAGGAGCGCCCAGCCTGCGGCGGTGACGCGCAGGCTGCCAGCATCAGGACAGTCGTAAACCACAAGAGGCCGTACCGCTTCCACGCCCGCATGATCTCCTCCTTCGATGCGATGACTTGCTTGGCGCCATCGTACTTCGCGCGGAGGGATTACGCACGTATGCGATCGAGAAGCGGTTGACAAAGTGGCGCGCTCCATCATGGAGCGCGCCACTTTGAGCTTAAAGAAGGTTAGCGAAACCTCTTGGTCAAGCTGACCAGCCAGATCCCGAGCCCGCCGAGCATGGCGAGAATCGAAGCGATGAACTGCACGAGCGACCCGGTGAGGGGCGCGCCCGTCACCGGAAGCTGGGCAGCGGCGATCTGAGCCGACAACGGGAGCGAATCAGCAATCGCTAGGGGTGCGGTCGATTCTGTGGTCGCGGATACGAACGAGGGCGACTCGGACACGATGCCCAATACGCCAGATTCTTCTGCAGGAGAGAAGAGCGCCGCATTTCCGCCACCGGAAGTTCGTGCGCCGACCATCATGGGGTTCACCATGACGCTCCCGACACCCGGGAATGCCGGTACGGAGGGCGCCAGTGAAACCGACGGCGAAACGGGGCCGAGCGGTCCTAACGGCCCGTACGTCAATTCCTGTGGAGCCATGAACGGCACGGTCGCGGCCACATTCGAGAAAGCTCCGAGGGCGGCTCCCGCGGGCATCTGTGGCGCACCAATCCCCATCCCTACGAACGGCTGCTGACCGAAGGGAACCCCACGAGACATCGAGGTGAAGACGGGCTGCGACGCCTGGCTGGGGGCCAGCGCCCCGAATGGAACCATGTCCCTCAGAGCTCGTTGCAAGAAGGTCACGGGCTGGGTTCCCATTGGCGGGATTTGGGCCTGCCCCAGGATTGGATAGCCAGGCGACGACTGATACGCGCCGACGGGCGGGTAGGCGGGAGCGCCCGCATATGGAGCGAACGCGGGTTCATAGGTGCGTGACATGAAGGGCGCGCCGAGCGCGGGGGAATACCCGTAGGCTGGGCGTGCAACGTCGTGGATGTACGGGGAGTTCCCGCCATACATGAAGGGGCCCGACGCCGAGTTGATGCCGTACGGGCCGTAGGGCGAGTTGAACGCGTACGAGTTTCCGCCGGTGCCCGGATAGCCCGTGCCGTACTGGGACGCGTAGACGTAGCCGCCGTACTCCGGGGCAGTGTATGGATCACGGAACCTGGATGCGAACGGCGAGTACGGGATGCCACCGAGATTGTTCGGATACGGATAGGACCCGTATCTCAGGGCATTCGGGACCTCCCACGGCTTGTACCAGACACCATTGACGTAGACGGGCTCGTAAGGTGAATCGAGCGTCGATGCGCCAGGCGCCGGATAGAACGGGGAGATTGGGAGCGGAGGTTGATAGCCGAACGCCGGCGGAGGCGGCGGCGGGAACCCTGGCACGTACGCCGACGGTGCGCTAACGAACGGCTGGTTGGGGAAAAAGTTTGCCGTGGCGTTGAGGAGCTGCTGAGCCGCGGTGGGCTGCGTCACCACAGGGCTGGATACTTGAACGAACTGCTGGGCCTGGGCAGCTTGCGCCTGCTGAAGCTGCGCCAAAGCGAAGGCATTGCCCTGCCGTCGAGCTTCCTCCTCGAGCCGCCGATGCGCTTCGAGCTGGGCCTCTAGCTGAGCACGGAGCTGAGCCTGGGCACGCTGTTGCTCGTCCAGCGCTCGGCGCTGCTCAGCCAAAGCGCGTTGGTCGTTCGTAGACTGCCGCAGGGCGGCGTCCTGCTGAGCCTTCTGCTGGGCCGCCGCTTGGGCGAGACGTCGCTCTTCCTGCGCCTGGCCCTCGGCCGCTTCGCGGGCCTGCCGTAGAGCCGCGTCCTCCTGAGCTTTCTGCTGGGCCGCTGCCTGGGCACGACGCCGGTCCTCGTCCGTCGGTCGCTCAGCCGCCTCGCGCCCTTGTCGCTCGGCTGCTTCGCGGGCCTGACGCTGCGCTGCGTCCTCCCGGGCCTTCTGTTCGGCCGCCGCTTGGGCGCGGCGCCGTTCCTCTTGTGCCTGACGTTCGGCCGCTTCCCGCGACTGACGCTGAGCCGCGTCCTCTTGGGCCTTCTGTTCGGCCGCCGCCTCGGCACGACGTCGTTCTTCCTGTGCTTGGCGTTCGGCTGCTTCCCGCGATTGACGCTGAGCCGCGTCTTCCTGGGCCTTCTGTTGAGCCGCAGCCTGGGCGCGACGCCGTTCTTCCCGTGCCTGGCGCTCGGCGGCCGCGCCTTCCTGCGCCTGCCGCTGAGCTCCGTCGTCCTGAGCTTTCTGCTGAGCTGCCGCTTGGGCGCGACGCCGCTCTTCTTGCGCCTGGCGCTCAGCCGCTTCCTGCGCCTGTCGCTGGGCCTGGCGCTCGGAGGCTTCCTGCGCTTGCCGCTGCGCCGCGTCGTCCTGTGCCTTTTGCTGAGCGGCCGCCTGGGCGCGACGTTGTTCCTCTTGCGCCTGCCGCTGAGCCGTGTCGTCCCTGGACTTCTGCTCGGCGGCCGCTTGGGCGCGGCGCTGCTCCTCTTGCGACTGCCGCTGAGAAGCTTCCTGCGCCTGACGCTGAGCCGCGTCGTCCTGGGCCTTTTGCTGGGCCGCTGCTTGGGCGCGTCGCTGCTCTTCTTGCGACTGCCGCCGGGCGTCATCCTGATTTGTTGCTTCTGCCGTGGGCTGCGCCTGGGACTGTCCGCCGCGATTCTGCGCACTGTTGCCGCGGTCGCGGTCCTGCTCGGACTGGCGTCCGCGCCGATCATCGTCCGCGGCATAGGCTGGATCTAGCGCTCCGAGGCCAGGCATCGCTAGAACATTCGAGAGCGTGAGCCAGAGTGCGAGTACCAAGCCGATAGTTCGCCGCGACAATTGCTGCCTCCTAGTCCCAGGTAACCGAAGCTAGCTCGTCAGACAAGTCGACAGTGTCAGCCCATCCATCATCGTCAGACTCGGCGCCAAGCTCGTCCGAGTCGGCGGAAGCGTCGTCGCTGTCATCAAGAACATCTAGGCCAGCAAAGATCGCCGGATCGACCCACGCGTCTTCCGGTGATCCAACGCCATCGTCTGATGAAAGGGAGATCTGCAGAGGCTCCGCGCCGTCGGTGGGGCTGACCTCGATCCCAGCTACTTCTGGGGAATCCTCGTGCGCGGCGATCGACGGCTGGGCGTCGTGGGTCTGCAACGGACCTGCAGGTAAGGGCAGAAGTCCCGTCAGGCCGGTCACCCCAGCCAGCACTAGAAGGGTTGCTACCATCCGGAGCGTAGTCGTGAACATCACCGCTCTCGCGCGCTACTACTGGTCTACACCTCCGGCACGGCTTATGTCCAAGGATCAGCCCGACTAGGGAGACGGTGCCGGGGAATTGGGCGAGCGTAGCTGACCGTGAGCATCTCCCACAGGTGCCCGTCGGCATCCCGCCAGTAGATATTCTTGCCGCCGAGTCCGGTGTTGACCTTCATATCGTCCGGGGATGTCGGCGTGCTTCCATAGAGAAGGCCGGCGAGAGAAGGCCGGCGTTCTGGATGCGGCAGAAGATGTCTTCGAACTCCGTGTCATCAACGCGAAAGCAGTAGTGGTGAGGCTCGAACTGCTCCCAATCGCCGAAGTCCAATGTGAGCGATCGTTCACGTAGACTGGGGAGAAATGGCCGCGGCGGTGCTCCCAGGGCACCCCCAGGAGCTCGGCCGTAAATCGTGCCGCGGCGGCCTGATTGTGCGACGGGACGATGACGTGATCGAGAAGTATGGTCATGCCGCTCGCGATTCCGCCGCCGTCAGTCCCGCCATCGAGCCGATGAAGCAGCCGAACGTGGCTCCGAGCACGACGCTGGCGGCGAAGAAGGCAAGCGGTGGAGCTCCGAACAGGACGTCGATCGAGGCAGTGGCCCCCGTGATGCCGATGAGTGCGCCAAGCGCAGCACCGAACACGATGCCTCGAGCCATCGCCTGCTCTTCACGCGCGGTCACCCATCTGCTGTCCATCTGGCGGGCACGCGAGAAGTCGTCGGCCGGGACGTCCCCGAGCGGGCCGTAGACAGCGCCGAGTGTTGCCCCATATACCAGATGCAAGATGAAGTTCCCGATGGCTGGCAGCGGCCCCGCGCCAATCGACGCACCGAACAGTCCGCCACCAACGAGCGGCAGGAACACCACGAGAGACAACGTCCACGGGAGGATGGCGAACTTCACGCCCTTCAACCAACTCGGCCCGGCTAAACGCGGCTCGGCGACGGACGCATACACCATGGCCCACATGACGCCGACAACGATATGAAGCGTGCCCGCCAGGTAGAGGCTGCCGGTCGCTAGATCCAGCACGCGGTTGGTGGTGAGGGCGAGAAGCCACTCCCCCAGCACTCCAGCGACGCCAGCCGCCGGTAGTTGAGAGCCGACCAATCTCGCAAAAGCGAACGCTACGACAAACAAGATGGACATGAGAATCGTGGCCAGGAACCCTGAGATGATGGACCTCGGGAGCCAGCTCCGCTCTACCGCTGCAACCAAGCGATCGGGTCCATCTCCTGCTGCCTGTGCCCCAATCTCTAGACCCGTCACGCTCGACCCAAGGGGCGCGCCTGGTATCCCGGACCCAACGGATGCGGCTGCTCGATGCGGCTCGCTGCTGGCCGCGTTGGCTCGAGCAGGCTGCACCGCGTGCAAGTCGAACTCCACCAGGTGGACGCTATCGTGGTAGCGAACGGGCACGTCCGTGAGCTCGACGTCAGGTCAACTACGTCACGGCTCACGTGATCCGGCGTCACCAAGCCCCTGGTGCCATAGCAGCCACGTTTGTCCGAGACACAGAGACGATGCCGTCTCTGCCAGCATCGAAGTGTGTTATGAAGGAATGGGCAGGGCGGACCGCCGGGCTGGAGCAGTGTGACGAAGACTCAGGACGTCAGAGGAGAGCACAACCTAAAGCCGATCATCTTCTTTGACGGCGTCTGCCACTTGTGTAATGGATTGGTCGACCTGATCCTTCGGGCGGACAAGGACCAGAGATTCATGTTCGCCGCGCTCCAGGGACAGACCGCCCGTGAGCTACTTCCTGGCCTTCCCAAAGACACGGGACGCTGGTCCATCGTATACCTCGATGAAACCGGAGTGCACCAGGAGTCGGATGCCGTGCTGGAAATTTGTCGGCGACTCGGTGGCTGGTGGAGTTGCCTCAGCATCGCACGGTTGCTGCCGCGATGGCTCCGCGACGCATCCTACCGGCTCATCGCCCGCAATCGCTACGGTGTTTTCGGTCATCGAGCTACCTGTCGCATTCCTACGGGCCAGGAGTTGCATCGCTTTCTGCCGTGACCGGTACCCCGCAGAATTCGGCTTCGTCCCCCCCGTCCCTGGCAGGAACTGCGATACGAGGTCCGATAAACAATCTCAATCGAGATCCATGAAAATGATAGTCGCTGGCGCTCTGACCACCTCGTGCCTGACACACGGAACCATCTGTCCCCGCCAGGTGTATTGTCTTAGAGTGACGGTCAGTCCATAACAGGGTGCCCTCATGCCACGCCATCGCCTCCTAGTCGCGATCGTTTCCGTCCTCGCCTTGTTCGCTTGCCAGCCGGCGGAGCCGTCGCGCGAAGGCCAGTCGCCTGCGTCGTTCGGCTCCCATCCATCTCGGTCTGCGGCAGGTGAGCCACATGCCACCGATCCGGCCAGTAGCTTCGCGACGGACGCTGGCTGCAGCGAAGCGCCGACCTCTGAGGGGCCCTATATCCTCATCCCAGGCCGTAGTGGCGCTCGGCTTACGCCGATTGACCCCGAGTCTCTTGCTGATCGCGTCGGCTGTGCCTGGCTCCCTAATCAGCCCTTCGGCCCGCACCTGCGCCCGAGTCGTCGCTCCTACGATGGCTCTCTGGTTGCCACTATTGAGAGCGAGCAGCTGGGAGGCGGCGCGCCCTTCTTCATTGCGACTATCGTCGTCCAGGATGGGGTCACAGGCGAAGAGCGCAATCGCTTTGTCCCACCGGGGCCGATCGGGAGCGAGCTGCGCTTCAGCCCGGACGCTGCACTCCTCCTGGTCCAGGGATGGTATGCGACCTGGCGATCGGATTCTGTGGCCTGGTATGTGGTGGACACGGCGAGCGGGGAGCTCAAGGAGGCTCTCCGCGCCGAACACGGCGTCTATGGTCATCCGTTCTTCACAACCCATGATTCTCACCTTTACCGACTGATCTACCGCACTACCATGGAGCCCGGCGGTGCCTGGCCCCCATCGTCGCCAACAGAGCCGGGCCCCTGGCCACTAGAGATTGCTGTCAACGATCTCAACCGCGGTGGCGCCGAGGTGGGACGGCTTCGGCTCCCAGATGTGCGCGCCGGGTCATGGTGGTCCGAGCGCCGTATCCATGACAATCTGATTCCTACCCAGATGATGCCCGGTGCGGCGTTGTCGTCAGATGGTCGGCGGCTTTTCATAGCGCATGCTGACGATAGCGGAGTAACCGTCGTAGACCTGCCGCAACTTGCCGTCGTGCGGACGATCACCGCGAAGCCTCAAGCAAGCACACCGACACTGCTTGAGCGATTGGGCTTCTCGCCCGGAATTGCCCACGCGAAGGGGATGGACACCCAGACTACTCGCGCTCGCCTTTCACGGGATGGGCGCCTACTTCTCGTCTGGGGTGGTGAGATGCGCATGGACCAAAACGGGCATATGACGGAGGCCGCTTCCCTTCGGCTATTTGATCCCGATGAAGGCCGTCTGCACGCTCAGCTACCGATCGAGTCCGCTACTCCTCACATGGTTCTATCCCTCGACGGACGCTGGCTGTTTGTAGCCACGCGGCGCTTGACGGAGGGCTCGACCACGCCATCGCGGACAGCCCCACTGCCGCCTTACATCCTTCGCCTCGTTGATCCGACGAACCTTACGGTCCTCGCCGAGCGCGAGTTCGAGAATTTCCCCGGGCGCCTCTACAGCACCTGGGAGCCAGAGTTCGACCACGGTGAGCTGGTGACGACGAGCTAGTTCAATGGCCGGACAACGACGATCATTGCACGTCCCGACCAGAGAAAGTGGTCGTGCTAGCTGGCCCTTTTCAGCGGATGCTCTTCTCCTGGCGGGGTCTTCACATACTCGTACATTTCCATAACGCGGGCGACTTCCGCCTCGTCGATTGGAACCCCACGACGGACGCGCCAGGCCGCGAGGGTCTCGTTGGATGTGGCCATGGGATGCTCTCTCAGCGTTTCCTCGATCGTCTCCAGGATATCTACGTTACTCTTGGGATCAACGTATCTGTCGGATTCCATTGCTCTGCCTCCTTTGTCTCGACGCTGGGCTCGTTAGTCGCTGCCACTCGCGCTCGCCGAAGCGCCCGTAGTACTGGCGCACGTCGTCCCGATCCACGTTGATGTTCTCCTGCGACAGGGCCATTAGCCGCTTTGGCTGGTGGCCATTGTGGGCGCGGCACAATAGTGGCGCAAGCCACCCGAATGGGGGCGCTTTGACCCGAGAGGGCAAGCCCGTTGTGCTCGTCTCACACGGAGCCGGCGGACAACCGCTCCAGCATCGCGAAAAAGCTTCCCCAGCCGCTCAAGAACCATGCCCGTTCGCCTTCCCAGACGCCCAGGCCGAAGTCCCGGCAATCGGGATCGAACACGATGAAATAGCGGTCGCCCCGGGCCGGCGGTTCTTCGAGCACCAGCCACAGCGGCATCAGGGCGGCAGGGCTTGGATCCGTCTCGGGAGACGCTGGTTGGCATCCGACCGGCCGAGGCTCGACCAGGCAGCGGCGGAGCACCTCGGCGTATGTCCGTGCGCGGGTCGGGTCGAGCGTGATCTCTGCCTCGAGGACGGCGGAGACCTGGTCCCGCACCAGCCGACCGTAGTGTTCGAACGGTGTGCTCACGTGCGCTCCAGGACGCGAAGACGCGGTAGGCTAGGGCGCAATCGCATCGACGCCAGTAGCGACCATTGTAGGGCGTGATACAACCTGACTCTTAGCCAGTTGGAACAGGGAGATCCTCATGGCCACAGACCCCCCGAGCGAGCGCCAGGACGGCGGGACGTACGGGTCCGAGACGGCAGCCGAGGCCTGGCAGCGTGGCGCGGCCTCCCGAGCTCAGGCCTTGGGGCCTCTTACGGAGATGATGTTCGACCTGGCCGGTGTGGGCCCGGGGAGCCGCGTGCTCGACGTGGCCGCCGGCACCGGTGAGCAGACGCTCCTGGCCCCCCGACGGGTCGGCCCAACCGGCTCCGTCCTGGCCACTGACATCGCCTCCAGCATGCTGGAGGTCGCGGCTGAAGGCGCGCGGGAGGCGGGTCTGACGAACGTCGAGACGCGGGTGATGGACGCTCGCAGCCTCGACCTTGAACCGGAGTCGTTCGAACGCAGCCATCTGCCGCCTGGGCCTGATGTCTATCCCGGAGCGCGTGCAGGCGCTGATCGGAATCCGCCAGGTCTTGAAGCCGGGCGGGAGGCTGGCGGCCATCGTGTTCTCGTCACCCATGAGGAACTCATTCATCGCGTCGCCGCTCGCCATCGCCCGCCGCCACCCGGGCCTGACGCCCGCGCCCCTCGAGGACCATGGGCGCTTCGCGCTGGCCGATCCCGGACTCCTCCGCGCTGTCTACGAGCAAGCCGGTTTACGGGATGTGGCCGTCCATCTGAGGACGGTCTCGCGGCGGTTCCCTTCAGTGGCCGCGGCCGTGCAATACCCCCTGGATTCGCTCCCGGAAGTCGCGAAGCTCGTAGCCGACCTGCCCGACGAAGAGCGGGATGCGTTCCAGCCGAAGATGCGTGACCATGTTTCCCGATCGAACGGCCCGGGGACTCCCACCGCTATCGCCTGCAACTGCTCACCACCACGCAGCTCGTCCAGCAGCCCATACAGGCATTCGAGCGGCGGCTCGCATTGCGAAGGTCGGCGCAGCGAAGCGCCCGGAACACCCTGTTCCATGGTAATCGCAGCCAAGTAGCCCAGTTGCCGTGGCGAGCAATCCACCGCTCACGCAGCCATCAGGATAGGACGTCAGGTGCCTTGGCGCGGGCGGTACTGCAGCGCTTCGGCGAGGTGCGCGGGCTGGATCGCATCGGCACCCGCGAGATCGGCGATGGTGCGAGCTACCTTCAGCAGGCGGTGGTAGGCGCGAGCGGTGAGGCCGAGGCGCTCGCTCGCCGCTTTCAGGAGGCCTTGGCCGGTTTCGTCCAGGACGCAGATGCGGCGCACCTGGCTCGGACCCATGTCGGCGTTGCACGCGAGTTTCGTACCAGCGAATCGCGCTCGCTGGCGTCCGCGCGCCTCCTCGACCCTTTCGCGAACAATCTCCGAGCTCTCTGGCTCACCTCGACCGGCCAACTTCTCGAAGTCGACGCGTGGCACCTCGACGTGCAGGTCGATGCGATCCAGCAGCGGACCACTGATTCGCTTCGCATACCGCGCGACTTGGACCGGAGCACAAGTGCAGTCGCGGACTGTATCGCCTAAATACCCACACGGGCACGGATTTTGCGCCGCACAGAGCATCAGCTTGGCAGGAAACGTGACCGAGCCGGCCGCACGCGAGATTGTCACGACGCCGTCTTCGAGCGGCTGTCGAAGAACCTCGAAGACACTCGCGGAAGGCCGATGGAGGACGGGTTCCTCGGATTCACTTGGACTCGCTCCTAGCCCTCGGAGCCGTCGTCAAACAGGCCACCCCTGAATGGGGTTCAGCCCATTCACTTCAGAGCTGATCTGAGCGATAGTCAGAGGAGAAACGTCAGCAAACGCTCCCAAATTTTCCTATTTAGCTCTGCGAAGTCCCGACAGAAACGTCGGAGCTTTTTCATGCTCCCAATAGGGATGCATATCAGCATCAGGTTTTATGCCCTCGACCCGCGCCTACAGAAGAAGTACGATGAGCCGTCAAAAGGTCCATCCACGAAGCTGGCCGGGGGGCACTAGCAACGCTGAATCCCTAAGGATGCTCGGAGCATGCAGTGGCCAAACCGAAAACTGTGTTCTACGCATATTCTTCTTTTGACTCTGCCTTGGTCCAAACCATTGAGGCTGCGATCACGGACGCGAACAAGAGTAGGGCACTGCGAATCAAACCCTGGACGCAGATGCGTGTGGCAGGCCGCATCATCGTTACCGAGATATTGTCTGAGATCAACAAAGCACAGATGTTCGCATGCGACCTGACCTATCCCAATCCCAACGTAATGTTCGAGCTGGGTTATGCAATCGCACGAAGGAAGCCACTGTTTCTTTCGCTGAACTCACACATTGAAGGAGCTCGCGAGTCCTATAACCATATACGCAATGCGTTCGGCCCAGATCTCGGTTACGTTCCTTATGAACATCGCAATGACCTTTCCAGGTCTATGATGGCGGTTCTAGAAGCCACCGTTCCGGGCGATGACGTTCTAGGACCACACTTTTCTCTCAAAGCCGTCAGAGAAGCACATCCCGGACTGCTGTATGTCAGACAACCCTATGTCACCGACGAATCCTTGCTTCTGTCGAATGCGCTCGAACGCTCAGTCTTTGCAGAAGGTCTTTTTACTGACAATCCGAAGGACAGCCCAGTTGCGACCCTCAACTGGTATGCCGAAAAAGTTCGCGATGCAGATGCAATCCTGCTACATCTCCTCTCAGAGCGCCAAGAAGACAATCTCCGCCATAACTTGAAATGCGCTTTAGTCGCTGGTCTCGCAAGAGGTTTTGAGAGGGCGGTCCTCATGTTGGCGCCCGAGCCCTACCAGACGCCCATGGATTATCGTGACCTTCTTCGAGTACACAAGACCGCCGAAGATTGCGCTGGAATAGCGGAAGACTGGTTGGCTGCAATCAAAGACCGGCTCCCACCGAGGAGGATTCGGTCCGTCGCCGAACGTCGCGAGACTGCGCCGGAGTTAAATCTGCGTAATCTTCGTCTGGGTGAGTGGGTTGCTGAGCACGAACACATTGCCCTGGGCGATTACTTTGTCGAGATGAGCTGGTTTCTTGAGGCACTTGAAAGTCAGAACACGATCTTCGTTGGCCGTCGAGGCACCGGGAAAACTGCTACCCTCTACGCTCTCGAACGGGCGCTGCGTCGACAAGCAGACAGCCACATCTGCATTGTTAAGCCGCAAGGATATGAAGTCGATGGCATTATCCGTCTGCTCAATCAGTCCATCGATCGCTCCGAGCAAGGCAACCTAATAGAGTCGCTCTGGAAATACCTTCTCTATACAGAGCTCGTCTCTAGCGTGGCACACAATTACTACTCTCGCCCTCCTCACATCCAAGCCCAAATGGAATCCGAGCGGCGCGTGGTCGAATTCTATGAGCAAAGGCAAGCCATCCTCGGCGATCCCTTCTCAATCAGACTCGATAAGGCAGTGCGGTCACTCTTGGATTTGGAGACCGAACCCGGTGAGCAGGCTCAACGAACCCGCATCAGCGAAAAACTACATTCCGGTCTTATCGGCGAGATTCGCATTCTCCTTGGACAAACTCTCGGGTCCAAAAAAACGGTGGCCATCCTTATCGACAATCTCGACGAACCATGGGAGGCATCGCACGACATTGATGCCTTATCAGCCTTGCTGATGGGTCTCTTGCGAGTGAGCGTTGGTATCACCGAGGACCTTCGCCACGGTGACTCTCGACGTCTCCCGGTCAACGCCAGCATGACTGTTTTCCTGCGTAGCGACATCTTCTTCCATCTACGGAGAGTTGCCGCCGAGCGCGATAAACTCCCCGTCCGCTTCATTTCGTGGTCTGATGGGCACTCCGTGATGCGAATCATAGATGACCGCCTTGCCAGTTCTCTTGGTTGGAACATAAACGTTGATGACATCTGGCAGAAGTTGTTCGTCGCGGAAGTCAACGGGGAGAGCGCGAAGGACTTCATCATCGCTTGGTCAATGACTCGACCAAGGGACGCGATCTATTTCGTCAAGCAGGCCCTGGCTGCCGCCGTTAATAGGGGGCACGTTGTGGTCACGGAGGAAGACCTGTTTACTGCCAGACGTCAGTATTCTGAGTTCGCTTTTACGGCACTACGCGCCGAAGACCACCCTCAAAAAGGTCGCTTAGAGGGCATCATGATGGAGTTCGCCGGCATGCCATGCACCGTCACTCAGCAGGAAGTGGCGGCTGCCATTCTTCGTGCTGAAACTCCAGAACAGGATGTTGAGTTTTATATAGACCTGTTGTGCGATCTAAATTTTCTTGGCGTTGAATCGCGCGATGGATTCGTCTATGTCCGAGACGAAGGAGAGCGACAGCAGTCACGCGAGGTGGCGCATCGGCTTGCCGCACGCATTCGGGGCGAAGGAGCTGACGAACTCTACGAAGTCAATAGGGCCTTTCATGACGTGCTATCCATTGCCATGCAATGAATCAACACTGTCTAGGGGATGTCCGATAGTCTGCTCCCTGATTGCATGGCGTTTTGTCGCGAGGCCAAGCCCACAGTCCAGTGCTCAGGCACGAGCTATCAGCGCCGTCCTGATGTCAATCCCGACGATACCGATTTGTATGCGTAATAGGCTACATGAAGAACGACTCCGGACCCCGTTTCCCACCGCAACCGGAGCCATTCTTTCTGCGAGAACTTCCCCCAACACTTCAACTCATCGGGCTGGGGCGAGCCCCGTTAGTCCTTGCAGGTGCCCAGATCCTCATGGCACTTCTCGTTATCCTTCACAAAGCTGGTGAAGGCTAGCGACGCACAAACTGCCCCGCCGGCGAGCGCTAATCCGCTGGCGGTTCCTGCGGTCGCCACAGAAGCGCCAAGCGAGCCGATGCCACATCCGAGAACAGTCAGCGTATAAACGACCAAAGCCATATTCTTGCAATAGTTGAACTTGTCAATGCAGGGCTTCGAGTAACCTGCGCCGCCCGGGCGCATGAAAATTGGCATCGTTCCCACATTTTTGGCTATTTGGTCCGCCACCCAAGTCTTGTCACTCAGTATGGTGTTCAGCCGCTTCAACGGGTCGACGACGGCAATCACGGCTTCCAGATCCGCTTTCGGCAGACGGTTAGGAACCAGCCCCCTCACCTGATTTTTTGCCTGATCATAGACACCGTGTTGGACGGTGGTATGCGTAGCTATTTGAAACGGTATGTCGTTGTGCGACGTGTCGAATAGCTGAATGTTCAGCCCCCCTTCGGGGCCCCCGACGTGAAGACTGAACTGTGGAGGCGATGAATGAGTGGATAAGACAAAGCGCTTGTCTCCAGTCACTATGGTTAAATCAAAATCCGAGACGGTAAAGGACGGTACTGCCTCAGAAAGCCCGGCGCGGGTCGTCTGGTTCGATGAAATGTAGTAAGCGGTGTCCGTTCCATCCTCTCGGACTACAATCGTGCCAGACGCGCCGATCTGCAACGATGCCATTGAAATGTCCCTCGCTTTCGTCTAGTTTCTAAATCTTCTCCTTAAACCCGGGACTATACCAAAACGGTAGCAGACCTAAAGATTGATTCGCTCGCTAGACCTCGTTCGGGAGAGGGTCTTTTGGAGACCTAGTCGACGCTATGCCTGGAGTATTAGGCAGGAATCGGTCCCTATACAATTCGGATAGGTTGGCAACGCCCCCGCAGAAATTTCGGGCTCTTTTGTCAGGAGCCCCCATGCACCTCTCCGGGATCTTCTTCAACCCATACCAGCGGCTCAAGCGAGAGAAATTGGTGGTGAGCGAGCCTCATTTGCCATTCGTCGAAGTGGAGAGCGGACATTGTCGTTGCGATCCCCTGACGAACATGAGACGTTCCTAGTGGATTCGTCTGGGTAGTGGTGCTGCTTCATGAGTTGGTTGGACCCAAGGACGCACGGGTCTTTTTGCGGCTGCGGAATCGAGTTCTATGCCGCTTGCAAGGTGTGTCACATAGAGACACGATCAAAAGACGATCAAAAGATTAGGGGTTAAGTGCACCATAAGCTGCTGCCGAAATATATGCCCCGTTGCCACAAATAGGACTGAGCACCGCAGCAGTTGTGTAAAGAGACCCACTTCTAAGCTGGGTTCAATTCCAGAGTAAGCGAGAATGTGCCAGAACTCGATAGACGGTATGTAGCGGATAGGAAAATTCCGATTCACAAGATTAAATCAAGACGAATCAAGCCATCAACATCGCAAAGGGAAAAAGGTCACTTATGCCGCGTGGATACAAATAAGGGGTCATAATTCTTCCTTGACCATGGATGACTTAGAGCCATGGTGCTCACAAGAGAAGGTTGCTCGCTACGACTAGGGGCGGCGGACGAAGATCCTCTGAATCCCAGGACTTGCGAGCCACCAGCTACTCCACCCGAGGACGATGGCTTGAAATTGGATATGCTCGGGCCCAGCCGCGGTCGCATAAACGATCGGATTGAAGCATTCTTTCCTGCCGTTGACATCAATACCGTGCCGCGCTTGGCCCATTGTCTCATCGTCCGTCTCACAACCATCGTTTCCCTATTGACAATAATGACAAGTAGTGAGACCATGATGACGAATGACAATAGGATATGCACGAGTTTCGAAGGGTGACCAGAACCCCGATCTTCAGTTCGACGCACTCGGCTCAGCGGGGTGCGAGCGCATCTTCCAGGACAAGGAAACTGGCGCCAGGGAAGATCGACCAGGACTAATCGAAGCTCTCGATTTCGTTAGAGCGAACGATACGCTGGTGGTCTGGAAGCTCGACCGGCTAGGGCGGAGCCTCAAGCAGCTGATCGAGTTGATGAAGCAACTCAGCGAGCGCGGAGTTGGCTTCCAAAGTCTGACTGAACGTGTAGATACCACCACCCCAAGCGGCAAGCTCATATTCCATGTCTTTGGCGCGCTCGCTGAATTCGAGCGAGACCTCATTCGCGAGCGGACTCGCGCAGGACTAGATGCTGCCAGGGCACGAGGTCGATTGGGTGGGCACCCGCGTGTCGCCGCCCTCAACAGCCCCAAAAAGCTCGCGATAGCCAGATCGCTCTACGCTGATAAGAGCAATTCCATTACCGACATCTGTCAGACGCTTGGCGTCTCGAAGGCAACCCTCTACCGCTACCTTAAAGGCGGAGGCTCTGGCGAGGAGCCCAGCCTTCTATGAAGACCACTGTCACCGTCCACTCTAGCGGGACCATCCGCGTGCCGGCCGGGCTATGTGCGGCGGCAGGGTTTCGCCCGATGGAGTTCCCGATCGCGTTTGGCTGGTCGGATCGAGCCGGCGCTGTTTTTCCGAAAGACCAAGCGCGGGATTACCCATTTCCCGAGTTGTTCATTCACTCCATTGATAGAGACGGCAGTATGACCCTGGATATGGACGCGACCTTTGGCTTGGATGCGGGTGACGTAGTTGCCCTAGAGGCCACTCAGGGACGGATTCGCGTGCAAGTCCCACTGGCGGAGGCCAGCACCTCATGACACTACGCCGAATAGACCAAAACAATTGCATCAGCGTTCCGTCGAAATTGCTTGCTGCCGTCGCTACTGAGCCCAGTGACTTCGTCTTCTTCGAACCAAACCGTGGCTCTCTCGGTTGCGAGACCTCCTGGGTGGATGAAAATCGTCGCCTCGAAATCGATCCTGGCGTCATGGCGAGGCGGGGTCTCAAGCCCGGTGACCTCGTGGCGCTAAGCGTCAAGCAGGGCAAGCTGGGTCCGACGATTGTGGCAACTGCGGAACGCGTCTCCGTTGAAGGAGACACTGACCGATGAGACCGCCCTACATAGTAACCGTCACCAGTAAGGGACAGATGAGTGTGCCGATCGCCATCTGCCGCAAGCTCGGAGTTAAGCCCGGAACAAAATTCGATATCTATCCGATGGGCGGTGAAAGCATCCGAGCCACCGTGCGACGGCCGTCTCGAATTCTCGAGTATGCCGGCGACCTAAAGCATTTTGATAAGAAGGTTGCGGTCAAGGAGCACGAAGGCCGCCTATGCCTCACGCCCCTACGAGAGGAGGACGGAAAACGATGAGCCAGACTCGATATCAAGTGACGCTCTCGGTGGACGGCGACCATAAAGTGAGCGTCCAGAGCGACGATCCTGCTTCTGTCACAGAAGGGCTGATCTGGGCGCACGACACATATAAGAAGCTTTCCCGACTGCGATCGCTGTCCCAGGGCGCCGTGAACGGTCAGCCCGCAGGGGAACCTAACGAAGCCAAGTACCATCGAGTCGACGCGGAAACTGGTGCACCGATTTGTGGAGTCCATGGCGTTGCCATGGCTTGGGTGGATAAGAATGGTGGCTTCTGGAGCTGCCACAAAAAGACCAGTGACGGACGCTGGTGCGACTACAGACCGCCGTCATAGCATCGATCAGACCCTCATTCGATAATGCCATCCAGAATCGAATAGGTTTCCCTGGTGCTGCGACCGGGACCGCACCCGCTCTGGAGCGTATGCAATCCGCTCCCAGAGTAAAAGCTTTAGCGAGCCCGTGGTGTTTCCCCCGTTGTCGCCGTCACCAGCCTCCCTGCCTCCTTCAACTTGACAATAACTACATCGTGTGTTAGTGTGAAGGTGTAATTTACACGTCGTGTAGGAGGTGTGGATGCCAGAAAGAGACCCTATGACCAAAATTGTTCGCCCATTACGCAGTGGCCAGATCACGATTCCCGCTGAGTTTCGCGAGAAGCTCGGCATTGGCCCAGATAGCTTGCTCCAAGTCACCCTAATGCAGGGCGAGCTGCGGGTCCGACCGCTCAGCGTCAGGGAGCGCGCTGGTGGCTCACCATGGCTCAAGGAGCTCTACGATCGCTTCGCCCCCGTGCGTGAAGAAGCGATGAGATACAAGGAGGAGGAGATCGACACGGCCATCGACGAAGCGGTCAAGGCTGTTCGCCAGAGGCATGCTTAAGGTCGTCTTCGATACCGTCGTCTTTGTCCGCACGCTGCTCAACCCACACAACTATTGCGGCCGAACTGTCTTTGAGCGAGCATCCGATTATCGGTTGTTCATCTCTCGGCCTGTTGTTCAGGAGATTCTTGAAGTCCTTCACCGCGCGGAGCTGACAACGAAATTTCGCGAGCTCGCCAGATTTGATCTGGCTTCGGTAATTGACCTCCTCGGCCAAGCCGAAGTGGTCGGTATCCCCACTGTTTCCTCCGTTTCTCGTGATCCTCAAGACGACATCTTTGTGGCGACTGCGGTCGCCGCTCAGGCTGACTATTTGGTCAGTGAGGACAAAGATCTCCTCGACCTCGGGGAGCATCAGGGCATCAAGATTGTTAGCTGTTCTGCCTTCCTGGTAGTGCTTCGGGAGGCGCAGCCATGAAGCGGCCCGTGCCGAGAGAAATCCGCACTACGACGACCCTGATCTGCAAGGGCCAGATCACCGTCCCCGCCTGGATCGTTCGTAAGGTTGGCTTGAAGAAGAGTGACAAGCTTGACGTCTCGATCCAGGAAGAAGACAGCTTCATCGCTCGTCGGCGCGGGAGAGCGCCCCATGCATGAGTTCAGAATATTCCCCAGTTGACGAGAGCTTTGCTGCCTTACGGCTGGTCCAAGACGGATTAGAACGGCTGGGGTACGTCTACCAGCCGGTGGCTAGGGAGCACACCGAAGCGGGAGTGATCGACCCTCTGGTGCACCGTCTTCGTGGCCAGATCAAGCGCCGCGGCTTGGACAAGCTCGCTGGAAGAGTCGCCATCAGCTTCTCTGGCTATGCCGAGGATGAGCGGGAGGTCTTTGCCATCCCCGAGATCCGGGGATACTGGCGGAGACTGGATCGCCAGCTTCCCGAACTCCCAGCCCTGCTGGCCTATATTCCCGAGCTTCGCTTCAACGGCCCCGGCATGCACCTGATGCTTCTGGGGACGATTGACCAAACCATTCGACGTCCTGAAATGGGCAGCTACGACGTGCACGTCGCTGACGCTCTGCCCCTCATCAAAGATGCGGCCCGCAGGATTCAGCAGGCCGGCCGCACCTACCGCCTGAGAGCCGATCGGACCGAGCGGCTGATCGAGCAGTTTCTGGTCGGGGCCACCCACCGGACAGGACAAGGACTATGAGAGAACGAGAGTTGCCAATTCAAAGACAGGGCGCCGAGGCAGCTCCGCGAGGGGCGGAGTTTCATCTGAGCGTTGACGACTGGGACTTGATCCGGGAGAGCGTCGATGACTATCTGCGCAGCTTCACCGAAGCCGACTACACCTGGTGGGAGCCAGACGATGATCGGCCTTGGCGCCTGTCGGCATTGCTCGATAAGCTCAGCGGCGGACCGGCGGAGGCCGATGGCCCTAAATGACTATGCCCGAGGACGAGTTACACCATCAGCAGTCAACCGACAACGCTCCGCTGATCCCGACCTCTCTGCCGCCAGACCTTGCGGAGTTCCTGAGAGCCCAGCGCTACGCGTGTCTGACCCACGCCACCGATCGCGGCGTCGTGCTCGTCGTCAAGATCCCTGGTATCGACATCGAGAGCGCTCGCGGGACAGTGCCTATTCACTTCCAGCACGAACTCTATGAGCATCCTGCGGCACCGGTGATCCGCATCGTCACCACCATCTACGATCAGCCCAGAAGCCCGCTTCGTTTAGAGACATTCGCCAACGTTGAAGATCCTCAGCAGCGCTCGGATTACGCGGCTCTCGCCGAGCAGCAAGAGCTTTTCATGCTCTTTTTCGACGAGGCACTCCAGCATCGCCTGACCAAGGCCGTTGGCGGACTCGACAACCCGGTCATGCTCGATGTGCTTCAGCGGGCCGATCAGTTTCTTGCTGGTATCCCGCCAGGCCAAGTGAACTTCGACCTGGCTAAAGCCGCCGTGATGGAGACAACGCAGCTTTGACCCATCCCCTAAACCGCAGGTCGGCAAGAGTCAGCGAAGCGTTCGCTGCATCGAAGCGGTATCTCTGGCCTAGCAGGTCCGTTGGCGTTGCCGCCCAACCGACCAGAAGCATCAAGCCCGTTATCCTCGATTCAAGAACTGTCGCATCTGGTCAGCGAGCCGGTTGAGCTGGTCCAAGTACTGCAGGAACCAGAGCCACAGCCAGAGTAGGTCCATGGAGCCTCCCGATCCAGATGTGAGCCGAGCATAGCGAGAACGGGGAGAAGGTTCAAACGGGTTAGGGCGTTGTATTGTTGTTTGTTGGCGTGGGCATGACCGCCGGCCCGACGCCCATGCACGCCGCGAGTGCGTCGCGCGCTGCCTCGAACTCAGCGATCGCGCCGGAATTGGCGCCGGCCTCCACGATACGGACGTAGGCGACCCGCTGCTCGGCGCACAGGTCAGGCTGCGCGGACGTGCCGCTGAGGGTAGCAATGGTGAGGGCGAAGACGAGAACCAATCGAAACATGGCCGCCATTGTAACCCCGGGGTGGCGGCACAGGCCTAGGAAGCCAGGCGCCACCTACTCTAAGCGGGTCAAGAGCCGTGCAACAATGCCCCCACGGTGCTACCTCTCTTCGTGCGTGCGGTGGCCCAGATCCAAAACCCGCCGCCGACTCTGGTTCGGATCGAGCAACCCCGCTTCGGTTAGCGCGTTCCGCAGCTCTGCGGGCATCAAGCGCGCGACCGGCGTCGCCATGAAGATGGAAACGCTCATCTCTACTTCGTGCGGATCGTCACGCTTGTAGCACACCCGCCTGAGGAATTCCTCCAGGTCCGTGGGGTACGGCCAGATCTTCGCGTAGTGCTCATCACCGTAACGTGTAGGCATCAGGGCTCTCCTTGTCTGGTTTCTACAAGAGAAGAGCACGATTGCTGGGCTAGGATCTCGAAATTGACGCCACTGTGCCAACCGGACCGCGGCCGGTCGCTGGGCTCCACTCGGGTAAAGCCCTAGTCCAGCGGAATGGCCCGCGACGCAGGTTGAGCGTGTAGCAAGTCGGCACTGCCTGTGGGGGGGCTACACCTTATAGTGCTTCGGAACCGAATAGGTAGGCCCAAGGTCGTTGGACGAAGAGCGGTTAATCACGCTCAAGGAGGCAGCGGCCCTGTGTGGACTGAGTCATCCCCAACTACGCTTGCTCGCTCGCAAGGGAAGGCTGAGAGCGAGAAAGATGGGACGGGATTGGTTCACTACAGCTGAGGCCGTGGCCGAATACCTAAAAGACCCTGAACTGCGGAGCAGGGACCCGCACAAATATAAGCGCACTTGAAAGCACACTCTCCAGCGATTAAAGTAGAGCCGCCAAATAGGGCGGCTTTTTTTGTTGGACGAAGGGGCTCGGTAGCTATGGTGAGCGGTCACCATCGCACTGGGCGAAACACTGAAAGGGGTGATCCGATGTCGACCAGAGTCCTCGCTATCGTAGTGACGCTCTCAATCGCTCTGGGCGTAGGAGCTGGGTTGTTTCCGCATGAGGCGCTCGCGGCGCAAGGAAGGGTCACGAGCGTTCGATACATCCAGGATTGCGTGTGGGATATCAGCATGGAAGTGACCGGCCTGCGTCCAGGGTCACGTGTGCAGGCTTGGAACGATAACTACACCTACGATGATTGCCGAGGAAACACCGGCACCAAGAGCTGGGGACCTCATAACCTGGGGACAGCAGACAGCTCTGGACGGTGGACTTACACCCACCGCCACAACGACTTCGGCAGCTACCACTGGAGGATTCAGGACGACTCCGGGCAGGTAGTCCGCATCGATCTAACCTACGATCAGAACTACGGCCGATCCACTCCCCCACCAACGGGTCCTTGTCCTTCGAACAATCCATCTTTTGTTGTGTGCGGCCCCACTCCGGGGCCGACCCAAGGCCCAAGTCAGAGTGTCGATGCGGCCGGGCTGGACTCGCAGATCGAGTACCCGACGATCAACTCCGGCGAGACCTCCTATATCTGGATCAAGGTCAAGAACACGGGCAGCACGACGTGGCGATCTGGTTGTCGAGATGGCTACGGCTATGAAGCCCGCGATGGCTGGGCCTCCTCCTGGGGTACTGGCTGTCTCTGGCGAGACGTCGCCCCAGGTGGAACCATCGAGTTCGCAGACACGGTTAACCCCGCATCAAATGGTCCGAACCGCTACGGCTTCTTGGTCACCCGTAATGGCCGCAGCATCGGTCCCTACTTCTTCATTGACGTGGTGGTACGAGCAAGACCCACTACAGAGATAGACAGAGCCTCCGTGGTTGGCTGGATCTCTTTCTCGGCCTTCGGACCCTCACACTCAGCCCGAGTCAGCATCAGGTATCGGGACCCGTCGGACGACCGCTCTCGCACCCAGGTCATCATGGTTGATGATGTCGCCTCTTTGAACTGCATCCAGTACATGCCCCTCACGGGCCTGGACTGGCTGACCGGGAACTGCTACGAATTCGAAGGGGTGCCCCGACATGCAGAGATTACGCTGACCACCGCTTATCTCAACGGCGGCCCCTCAAAGGTGGAACGGTTCCGTATGGGCCGCTTCGAGCCGTTCCATTGGGTTGGTGTCAGCAACAACTAGTTCCGTTAGCAGAATAGCGCACTCGGTTGCCGCGACCCGTCGACGAGTGTAGCATAGTTACGATAAGTCCGTTATTCTATGATATAATGTCCTGATATGAGCTTACGAAGAGTATTATTCCTGGCGAGCGTCACTCTATTTGGAGCATTTTGGGGAATAATCTCTTACGTTGGCATACTAATCGCGGGTTTCGGTTTAATAGGTCCGTTGATTGCGGTCGCGCTATTCTTGCCGGGGATCTTCGGGTGGTTGTCCCTTGGTGTCGCTAACGTATTGTTCGGAGTTGAGGACCCAATCGCCTGGTGGCTAATAATTCTAGACGGAATATATGGCGTTTTGTGCTTGTTCGCAGTGACGTCGGTAATGCGGCACATTTGGCGCAAGAGCCAAACTCGAAAAACGCCCGGTGAGCCCGATATTAGTGTCAAGGCTCTCCGGCGGAATGGGCCCTTGCAAGCTCCGGTGACAGTTGACGGCTCCATGGTGGGCGAAACAAGCCCATAGCACAGCTCTCTATCAGCGCCGATTCGCGCGCGATGCCTTGCCCACGAATCGATGCTAACGCGGGGCCGACGTACAAGCAGGACTCGATCGGGCCGAAGTGCCTTGAGTGTTAAAGGCAGCCACCGAGTAGCAGAACACCGTATTTCGCGTGCTTCCCGGAACATCTACCGACGTCACATTGGGAGGTGTGCCCGTAACGAAGGTCTGGTCCGACGCTGAAACCTGATCTCCCCCATAGAGTCGATACCCAGATTCATTGGAAACATCGTTCCAGGTCACCCTGATGAGAGACGGGTTGATCACAGTGACTCGAACGTTGGCTGGCACAGCGGGCGCGCCGTCGGTTCGCGACACAACCGGTGGCGGTTGCTGCGGACTTGCTGCGGCCGGCTCGGGTTCATTTAGAACGGGCTGGTCGACGATCGTAGTAGAAATCGCTTGCGGCGCTCCGCAGAGTGGTCCATTACCTCCGTTGATATAGGTAACAAGCTGCTGCACGGCTGCGGGATGATTAAGCACAAGGCCGTGTGTCTCAATAATCCCACCGATCCCAGGTATGACGATGCTTGGGTCTAGGATCACATCGATAGGAATCGTCTCTAGAAAGCTGGGGAGATTCTTTGAACCCAGATCTCGGATGCAGCGCGCAGTCAAATACGGCTCTGCGAAAACCGACGTACCGGAGAGAATGTAGCCGTTGGTGATCCAACTCTTGCTGTTTTCAATCGAGTAGACTCCGCGGGCAGGCCTGCGATTCGCAGGGATCGCCACGCTCAAGGTGCCCATGATGGTGGAAGTCGGGAAGAATTGTTCTCCGGACTCTCCCCATAATGCATGGACGGCCTGACGCACGTTTTCAATTGAGCCAAGCCGATGCCCATTTCTGACCCCTCCAAGAGGACTGTCCAGAACGATCAAGGACCGGAGGCGCGAGATCAATGCGGCAGGAGCTCCCCCGTCGGCTTCGGGTGTAGCCAGCCACGCCATCGTCACGACGCCGCCCTGGCTATGTGCGACGATGTCGACTTGAGCGTTGGGACTTTCGGTTTGAATGTCGGACACAGTAGCCGTCAAGGTCGCAAAATGTTGCTCCATAGGTCTCTGAGTATCGGCCTCGATGTACGCGGGGTGGCAATGAAAGGAACGTGCGGAGCTGCAACTAACCCGCCATCCAGAATATGAAAAGTAGACAACCCGGGACGGCGAAAATGTTCCCTGAAGGTTGCCCACGATCGGAGCAAACGATTCCACCAATCCCCCGCCGGACGCATTGCTCTGAGTGTTGATCCCGCCAATGAGAAGCAAGTACCGTTCTGAGGTGGAACTGGTGTCCGTAGGTGGAGGTGTTGGCTGGGGCTGGGGAGCCGGGGGCGCGGGAGGTGATGGCCGAGGTGCGGGGCCAGGAGGTGGCACCGGATTCGGTTGGGATCTTTCCCAAACACTAAAGCTGGTCTGAGCCGAAGCGATGACCTGATTGCCCTCAAGGGCATCGGCTCGAATCGTCTCAAGGCCAGCCGGAGGTGTTACCGTTCCAGGGACACAGTGCTGATTTGCGACATTGCCTTGAAACAACACGATCGAGGCACCAGTCGGCGCCGTATCCGTAAGTCGAACGATAACCGGACGGCTGACAGTGGTGCAGACAGTGATGTTTTCTCCGGTGTAATAGGACGATTGGTGACCGCGGTCGACGGACACTGAAATGGAGGGTGGTAGGGTTGGTTGCGCGCCTGTCACAGTGAAGGTATGGGAAAACCCTTCCCATAGCTGGCCGCTTGATCCACCGGTAAGCAGAGCGACGCGATATTCCCCAGTTGCCGCATTTTGGGGCACTTGGAAATTGACTACGGGATATACATCGCGACTGCCCGTAGCTTCCCCGACGAGCGCTCGATTACTACCCCAGCGAACTTGCAATCGGTCGCCCTGTCGTGCCGGACCACAAAAAACTGTCGCGCTTACTGCCGTTCCAGGTGGCCCGGACTCGGGTGTGACCGCGCTTCCGCAAGCGGTGGCTGGTGCGGGAGCTGCCGCGAAGAAGGAGGTAAGCAGTATGGGCAAAGCAATTGCGAGCCTCAATAGCATGAACAGGCGGCCTCCGAAGCGGAAAGTGAATTTTGCTAGTCAGACTCACTCTGACGGCGCAAGTGTATCCTCTCCGATCTCGCTTATGGGCTCCTTCATGGAGAGACTGCATGGGTTCGCGCTTCTTCGGCTCGGTAAAGGGGAAATCCCCCAGCTAGCCAAATAGCTCGCGCTACCCCGTAGACTAGGCGGACGGCGTGAGTAGCCTCTTCGTGGCTGAGGGCGAGCGGGTTCTTCGCCTTCGAACCGAGCGTGTATGCTTCCTCGACCGCCGCCTTCGCTTCTTCCAAGAGTGGCTTGCGGTCCGCCGCAGCTCGTATCCAAAGGTTGTCGAGATGAGCCAGCAGTTGGTTCTTCTCGCCATTCACGCGAAACTCAACTCCATTAATTGGCGACTTGTGGACCTCCGTGCCGTCGTACAATTCGCGGCCCATCGTGAGCAGAGCGGTACGGGCGTTGATGGCGGCACTGGCCGTTCTGCCGGGCCGCTGCAGATCATCAATAGCACCGCGCAACTCATTAAGTATCCGCCCCCCTGCCTCAAGCACTGCGATCGCCTCGGTCCCCAGAAGTTGCATGACTGCGCGTCGGGAGCGAGCTCGTAGAAGTGAGGCGGTAGCGTAGCGGTGTACTTCGTCTCTGACGAGCCGGAGAACCCTCCTCTGTTCTGTTCTGACGTGCGTGTGCCGCGCCCACTCCGTGGCGTCACTATAGTCCGCCACATTGAGTGGACCAGATGGCATCTCTTCGAGTTCTCCGATTGATAACGTTTGGACGAGCTCCCTTTCGCGACGATCATCCTCGAAGCCCGCGACTGCACGCACCCGGAAGAATCGCCTCAGCGCTGCGAACTCTATTTCGAGATTTCCGCCGGAAGTCTGACGGTGAAACTCACGGGTTTGTTTGTTCGCCCCAACTGATTCCAATAGAAGCCAACTGGCCGCTTCAAGATCGACCTGAATTTCAGCGAGGCGGCGAGCGATGGGCAGAACCATAGCCAGCGCGTCGCCGTTTTCTAGCCGTTGTATTACTTCTTGGGCGACTGCCGCCGTTTCCGCTAACTCCGTGATCCAAGGTTCCATTGCTCCGCTCTCCTTTCAGGAGCCTTTCGAAGGGCCTGGACTGTCTCGATCAGATAGGAGACGGCTCAGGTGATCCAGCATTTCCACAACTTGGCGCAGAGCGGATAGCTGCGCTGTTTTCCACTCACTAGCGCTGGTAACAATTGGCTTGCCCACCAACCTAGTGAAGACCTCCCCGACGCGCTTATGCTTGCGCCTGACTTCCGGAGCGTCGCCGTGACTTAGATCGTGAAAATAGAATTGTCGGAGAAACTTCACGTCCATTAGAGAATCTGGCGGCCCCATTAGCGGAGTGATGCGTTTTAGATCTCCCGAGGATTCGTACAGATATTTGAACATACGGTCTATAAAGGTAGAGAAACTCGTCTCATCCGAGGCTACGTTCTGAATAAGGTCGGCCGTGATTAGCTCCGTATCGACTGTGGGTTTGAATATTGGATCTTCCCCATTAAGCAGGGCGCGGCGGTTGCACGTGTGCCTGGCCTGCACGAGCCGGTATGCCAATCGGCTAATTTCGATGGCCGGTACGTGTTCCAGCTCGGCCTCAAGATCTTCGGGATCGAGCGTTTCGAGCTGATTGCGCGACTGGCGCAGCTCCATGAAAAATTGGTCGTAGACAGTTGGGTAGGATGGTTCTATCTCTCTCTGCTCTAGAACAGCGGCATTACGTCGTGCCGAGGGACTGAGTTGCGAGACTGAAGAGCTCAACACCGAACCGGCTACCCGCAGGGCGCCTGGGATGACAGCGCTGAGTTTCCCTCCAGGTCCCAGCGCTTCAGCTAGCAGTGTTGAACCAAACGATTCATAGGCACGCACAGACAGAAATGCGTGCTCAAAAGCAAAAGAGGGCATGAGGGGTTCCCTCATCATGGCTGTGAGTTGGTCCACCACGCGCTGGGACGGAATCATGCTTTCGACTATTTGGCTGCTCAGTCGAGCAGGAGCGGCGCCTGCCGCTTCGGATATCAGCGTTGCCCATCGCTGATGCTCTGAAATCAGCGGATCGAGTTGACTGGTGATTTGAGCTATTGCCGCCATCGGTACATCAAATCGGCTAATGCGGTCTGCTAGGTTGCTGGCAAGAGCGATGCTTTGGGCATCCAGGCTTGCTTTCAGTGTTTCTGATATGGCGATTTGTTGCTGCTCAGCCATTTTGGCAAAGAGCGACAGTTCGTCCAGGGAGGGCGGAGGCATCGCAATGCGCATCAGGGCCGAGGACGCGTCCGCGAGACTGTGTTTCCCAAGACTTAGGAATAACTCCGTCGCCTTGCTGAGCGCTGAGTCGTCCACGATTCGTTGCAGCGCAGTGAACCTATTGATCGCCGCCGATTCGTCTGCCATCCTCGCGGCCGCTCCGAATTGGCTGGCAAGAGACTCTTCCCAGAGTCTGTGACTCTTGGTTAATTGCTCGATAGTCGCCATGTGTTGCACCACCGAACGCCGAACACTCGTAGATGCAGAGGGCCGGTGTTCTGAGTTACTCACTGCTGTGACAAGAGGCTGACCGCTGGCCGGTTTTTTCGTTGGGGTTGCAAGTGCCAATACGTCCGCATGCTTGTAACGACGATCCTGTCGCGGCCCGACGCGAATCTCGGGGAGTTTGCCACTACGGCCCCAGGTGCGAACGGTATTGGGATGTACGGCGAGCAGTCTTGCTGCCTCCGCTACGGTGAGGAGATCCGATCCCCCGTCTGTCACTTATCGCACCTCGTGGTATGTAACTTATGATGGGTACAAGCACCACATCGGAGATTAGTACCCCACAAATCCTCTAGCAGAAGTATACATGCTGCTGCGGCTAGGGTCTCGTCTCTGCCTTTAGAAAGAAGGGCAATAACTTGGCCGATACCTCGGTCGTCCTCGTTCTGATAACTCCTCTTCTCGGAATCGCCTCATCGAGAATCGTTCCCGGCTCACCCATTCGATGGTTCCAAATAACCGGCTATTGACATGGTTATCGGACCACATTCGCTGGCGCCAGACACCACCTGCTGCGGGCAAATAGCCAGTCGTCTCGTCGGAGGCCTCAGCGCGGCGATCATCATTGGAGTTGGGACAGGCGGCTACGCTGTAACTCGGCGATGTTGGATGCAAAACGAAGTCGGCGTTGCTGGCGGAGCCGTAGTGTCCCAGCAGAGCAGCCTACGACGCAGAGTTGAGCGCAAGCAGATCCGCGCTGGCTTTAAGCCGCCACACCTTTGGTGCATCGGAACCGAATAGATAAGACTCGGGTGGTTGGACGAAGAGCGGCTAAGCTCAAGCGGCCCAAAGTGGACTGGGGCACCACGCCACAGGCAGTCGCGCAATATCCGCAAGATCTGCAGCGCGGAGCAGGGACCCGCACAAATATAGGCGCACTTGAAAGCACACTCGCCAGCGATTAAAGTATCTCCACCGATCGGCCGGTTTTCCAACCGTGTAGGGAGTATTCAGATGGGTGGTCAGGGCATTTAGCAACTCGCGCGGCCAGGGAAGGCGGTGGGCTCGGCCAAGCTCGCCGCCTTTCCTTTTACCAACTCCAATCTACCGCGTACTTCGAGCCTAGCTCAGGTGACGACAACCGAACCTTGATGGCTGTTCTACCGTCTGGGAGTTGAATCGCTCGGAGCACGATGTCTCCCATCGGCTGGCGAAGCACGGCCAACTGAACCGGTCTCTCCTTTGGAAAGATGATCGTCTGTGAGAAGTGCCCGATCGGGTGATCGAAGCCGGTTTGAAGCGTCCCCTTGGAATCTCCGAAGGACTCCATAGTCTCTCGTTCGACGACGAATCGAAGCTCTTGCCCTTTGCTCGCGGGTCGCTTCAGTCCCACTATCAGATGGCGAACGCCGCCGTCCTTGAACGTGTCTTCCATAAGCCCCGCGCTATGGCGGTAGTTGGTCAGGATGACGCCGTCGCCCCAGGCTCTATCAAGTAGCGCCGACACCCCGTTTTGAGTAAATCGGATTGCCTGCTTCCGCTGGAAAGTTGCCCGAGATCCCCGAGGGTCATGAAGAACCAATGTGGCGTCGCAGTCAAGGGTGTGATAGGGATTACCTGGGCCGTCGGGAAGTAATAGCCTGCTAAGGCGTCGCGAGGTCATTGCGGGAGCGTAAGCTGGCGAGATGGCAAATGGATTTACAAGCGATTGACTCATTCAGGAGCTTATATCACACTGCTATCTAATTGTCAATATATGTGCTAAAATGGTCATTACTTAGCATTGTATATGGCCAAGACCGAACGATCCCAACCAGCACCAGAACCCCAGCCAGCCACCGAACTATCTTCCGGTTGGAATGGACACCCTGCGTCGAGGGTGGGTCAACTCAAGACCGGCGCTCGCCCTCGCACCAACGACTCTCCGCTTTCGACTCCAACGCAGGCGGCCAGGCAGCGGACGGTGACTATCCCCTATCAAGATCTCCGCCCATGGCAGTCTGTCACCATTCCATATGAGAGTCTCCGACTCATGCCCAGCGAAGCTCTACGAGTCGAGGCCCTTCCAGAAGGGTTGAGGATCAGCTCTGTGGAAATGCGGCGTCCGAGACGCAGGGGCGTCGGGCCATGAATAGACCGCGGCTCACTGCGGACGAGAGGAAACTGCTTGAAGAACTCATTGAGCCGGTGAGCGTTAATCCTATTGTCCCGAGCCAGAGCGCTATCGGACGTCGCGTGAGGGAGCTTGAGTTGACGGGTCACGACGACACACCGGCGTTTCCCCGGATCTCCGCGCTGAATTCTTACGATGCGGTGCTTCAGGACGTGGAGTGTGAGCAGAGCCTGTCAAGACCTGAAAAGGCTGTCCTGACGGGCTAATCTCCTCGCCTCTTCAAAGTTGGGGAGATAATGGGCTCAGAATCCAAACATGAGAACCGAACCCTACCATTTGCCCAGGACCATCACTGTCACGGTGACAACGCTCCGTGCTCACCTGTTCGAGGTATTCGACCTCGTTGCCGACCATGACGTTACCGCCGTCATTATCTACAAGGGTAGCCCCCTAGCTCAGATCGTGTACGACGGACCGGCTGAGGATAAGCCGATGATCAGCCCTGGACTGTCTCGTGCGCTGAAGCTCTCGTCCAGCGAGCGGGATTCGACGGAGGTTCGCCGCTGATCAATGGGCGAGCTCCAGGACCGGCCATCTTCGCTAGATTCCTATTGTTTAGCCGCTCGTTTCGACCGAGAGCGTGAAGCTCTCCAGGTCTACAACAGGACCCAGAATCTGATTTATCGAGAGCCCTGTGAGCTGTCGGCATACCGACTACAGGTAAGCCGAATTTGGCATGTGGCTGTCGTAGGAGTGAGTCCTACGGAAGATCTCAATCGTCGGATCGAGCGAATCCTCGCGCGTGGCCAAGCCGTAGTGCTTCCCGAGGACGTGGTCGAAATGCTGGTCGAGCGCAGCGCGCAAATGCGAAGCCAGGGCCCGTGGACCGAGCGTCACTACCGTCCTTAGCGAGGCCGCCGCTGAGCTAGCTGTTAGCGCGCGGAGCAAGAAACACTGCCGCAAGGTCCGCATGCATCCTCTTTTTGAGAGTCGCTTTTCCAGAGCTGTCGATGGGCGAAGCAGAAACTTTGCTCGCTATCGGCCCCTGTTACAAGGTCATGAGGCAGGTTGGCTGACCCTATCCGTCTCGGCCCCTCGATGAAGCAGCCGGACGGATGCCAAAGTACTTGGCCTGAGAATCACCCGCCTAGCCGGGTCATCGCCCCTTTGAGTCTTGATATCACCGGGTGTTCGACCTTCAGTACGGCCTGACCGACGGCGATTACGCGGTTCAGGACAGCCAGTTCCTCGGCGGTGAACGTCAGTGCTGTTCCTTGCTTGCGTTTGCGGCGTCTGGCCGTGCGTTTACCCCAAATTGTTTTCACCATTCTCGATAGCTCACCTCCTTCGAACCTTCCTAGTTGCATAGCTCTTCTGTCTGTTCTCTTCATGATCTTCGAGCAGCATATGCAGGGCAGACCGCATCAGGTCGTTCTTCGTAACCTTCCTGTCCAGATCCCGATGGAGCTCCAGCTTGAGATCATCGAGAGCCAGCAGCTCCTCGTTGGTGAAGTAGTAGCTCGCCTTATAGCGCGCCTCGTCATCGAGATCGAAGTGAGGACCAGCCGACGGTGGCCCAGACAGCAGCGCCGGTTTCGGACTTGAGGTCTCGGCCGCAACCTTCTTAGATGCGTCTGTAGCCTTGTCGGCGGTCACCTCGGCAGCCTTCGGTGGCGTGGGCTTGGCCGCTCGTTGAGCCTCAAATAGGCGCTGATCCAATTTCGCAGAGGGCGCCTGTTCTGATAGCCGGAGGCCTTTGAACGGATCGTCAGGCATCTGTTGGCCCCTTTCCTTCAAGGCTCTTCCTCCGATCGGCAGCCGCAGCCTTGACGAGATCGGCGCCGATGGTTGGTTGCCCCTCATAGAAACCGAGAAGGAGCGTATTGTCTGCGAGAATGGTGGCATCCCGCGGTATCCCGTCCGAGAGCTCAGCGAGCGCTGAGAGCGCTTCAGGCGTAAACGGATGCGGTTGCCCCCCAGAGGCGACGTTCCAACGGAAGGTCACCATGTCCGCGACTTCTTTGTGAGTGAGGCGCTCCAGGGTGGACGCCATGACGATCCGGCTACGCAGATTTCTGGCCCGGGCGTGGGCGAGTTTGGCCCGCAGCTCTTCCTGAGCAAACAGCACGACCTGCAGCAGCTTCATCTGGTTTGTCTCGACGTTGATCAGCTGACGCAGCAGTTCGAGTTGAGCAAAGCCCATGGTCTGAGCTTCATCGATGATCAGTACGACGGTCTTCCCCTGCTCCATCGCCCGGTCGATGAGAAACGCCTTGAACACGTCGAGCATGCCCTTGTAGCTGTTGTGAGTTCGGGGCGTGCCGAATTCTTGGGCGATCGTGCGCAACAGGCTATTCGGCGTTGGGTAGTTCGGATTAGTCAGCAGGACGGAGACGAAGCCGTTGTCGAGCAGCTTTTGGTGGAGCAAGCGAGCCAGGGATGACTTGCCAGTCCCGGTGTCGCCGAACACGGCGGCTAGGCCCTTCTTCGCCCCGGCTACGTAGGACGTTTTCTCTAAGGCGGTCGAGTGTATGTCGGTGAGAAATAGGTAGCGTGGCGAAGGAACCGTCGAGAACGGCTCCTCTTTTAGGCCATAGAACTTAAGATACGGTAACTCCATAACGCGTAAAGCGACAACCACTAAATCAGTTACCGCTAATTACTCTATGTATGACACATTACTGCCATACTTGTCAAGTCTTTTGCATAAAGTGGCCTAGTTGTTGCCAACTCGCCATTAACTGGTTTACTGGCCAGGAAACTTCCTGGGAATCTTCCTTCCTGGATGGGTTCCTGACCAGGAAGGAGGGAAGCTTCCTGGTTTCCTGGATGGCTTCCTTCCGGGATTCCTGGCTTCCCGGGTTCCTGGTTTACAGCGATGAACGAAGCGTGCTAATAGTGATTGGGCCATGCCAGCGACGCCATCCAGCACTAACACTGAGCCGACCTTCGAGGTCCGCCACCGCCATCCGTCGGCCACAGACTTCGTCATCATTTCTCGTGTCGTCCTCGTCGGCTACCCGAACCTATCGGATGGCGCCAAGCTCACATACTGGGTGGTGTCCAGTCACGACTGGTTTGAACAGAGCAGTGGGGCCAGAAAGGGCTTTGCATATCCAACGGTCGGCCGTCTCGCTCAGCTCCGTCACGCCACCGAGCGAACCATTCAGCGGCACCTCTCGGAGCTCATCACCGCTGGATTGTTGACCCGAGAGGAACGAGCCGGTAGGCCAAGCGTGCTTTACATCGAGGAGCCGAGTGAGCAAGAGACTAACGACTACCTCACCTCGCACAGCAGAGGGGGTGACAAAAATGGCACCCCACCCCCGACAAAAATGTCACCCCACAAGAAAGAAGAAGAGAAGAAAGATAAACACGTTAACGGGTTTCAGGTAGAGGTCATGGAACAGGCGAAGGTCCGAGGCGCTGAGCCGTTATCCGTCGGTCAGATACTCAAGACCAGGAGTTTGGCATCGGACCGTGGCTCCGCTGAGGACTGGTTAGTGGATCAGATCGTTGCCACTACCGGCGACGGCCATAGCTCCGGGGCTTTCCATATCATCGCCAAGAACTGTAAGCCCGCACTCATTCACGAGGCCCTGGCCTTGGTAAAGGACGCGGCTCATACCACCCAGGTGCACAGCCGTGGCGCATTGTTTATTTCCACGCTGCGGCGTTTGTGCCACGAATGCGGCCTACCAGATCCCCTGGCTAAGCGCGAGTCCTCGTTCACGAGCGCCTCTGAGCCAGCTGAATCTCCGAATTTCGCCCCATCGGCTCCATCCAGCCCTATTCCCGGTCCAGAGGCAGATCGACCGATTTCGGCCCCTCAACAGGTCTTACAGCGGCCGATGAGGAGTTGGTTGCAGTCGTCGGCGACACAAAGGAGACCCGCGCGGTGAGACAGGCGGTCGACAAGTCGATGGCCAATCGTGTCTCACCGGGGACGACGGTTGTTCGAACACCTCTGGTGCTCGCGAGCAATGTTTGCCCCTGTGTACTGGGATGTGGAATGGGATGTGTACTTCAGTACACAGGCGCCTATTTCAACCGCAGGTGGGAATGGGGGGAAATTAGGCACAAGAGAGGCTGCCCGGTTGTTTGGGCAGTCGGCCACTCCGCTCCTCTTCGCGGCCGACTGCCCAAACAAACCCTCCGTGTCTCAAGGTGCAGCTGGCGCTGCGGAATGTCGGCTTCGCCGACGCCTTGAGACACTTTCGGGTTTGGTCTTTGCTGCGCAAAGACGGGCAGCCTCTGGAAAATCGCCAGAGGCGATAAGGAGGAGCCGCTGACATTTCCCCCCACCCTTTGTCAGCGGCTCATTAATAGTCGCTACGCGACGGGAATGGAAAGCGGGAGAAACGACGCTCCTCTGCCTTCTCATTGTGAGCTCGCCGGCTAGTCAGTCAAGGGTTCGCGCACCAGCAGCGATGCGCTGGCGCTCATGAACTTCGCTCTCTGAGTTCGCTTCGCCCTTGACAACGACGACGCCGCGCGAGCGAATCCGTCGTTGCGACGGAGCGTCGCAGAAAGGAGGTGAGAGTTATGGATTCAAAATCAACGGAGCACGAGCCGGCCAACAGCCGATATCTCGTGCAGCTGACTCGTAAAGAGCTCGTCCAGGTTTTCTCAGCGGTCTCCGATGCCAAAAAAGCTACGGTGGATCCCGAGATGCGAGTGATGCATGAAGGCATCCTGAGCAAATTGGCACAGTCTCAGGAGAATGGCCCAGTGCCTATTTGCGAGGTACACCAAATCCCAATGGTGCGCATGAAAGGCAAGCACGGTACTTTCTGGAGTTGTCACCAGAAGGACGAGGCCGGTGAGTGGTGTCAGTACCGCCCATCGTGAGAAGAACAGCCGATCGTCTCAACCCGAGGCGATCGGCCCATTTTTTGGTCGCTCTTTGAGTGAGAACCAAGCGCCCAACCATGAATGCCACTGCTCCGTCGGTCCCTCATTGTGGGTCGCGGGCTCGCCTATGCGTCAAGGAATTTGCCCCTGCGGGTTCCTCCTTGACGCGGCTTACCCCGCTCCCCGTCGGGAGGGTGCCGACGAGCGAATCGGCAGAAAGGAGGTGGTAGAGATGAAAGAGAAAATAGTGACCTTGAAGGTCCAAACTTACCTAAAGCTTGTCGATCTCGCCGATCGGTACTGGGGCGAAGTCGCGGCCGTACAGATGTGTGCGGAAATGGAGAAGCATCGAGGCTACAAAGAAGTGATGCGGCTGATGGACGTGGAACTGAGACGCGCTGATGAAGTGCGTACTCAAGCTAGACGAGAAACGGGCCTGCCGAAGATCAACGGTGGGTGAGCCGACATTCCGAAGATCCGCTGGAAGCCGAGCGTTGTCGTGATTGCAAACGATGCGCTCGGCCTATTTTCGATCCGTAGGCCAGAGGACGCTGGATGGCAACCATACAGCGCGAGAAATCCAAATTACTGGTAGTCCCACGCTGAGCCACCCTGAATCCACAAGCTGAAGAGGCACGAGCTCCTGTGGTCGTATCCCACCCGCGCCCACACCTGGATGCTCGCCTTGCTTAGATTCAAAGCCAGCCAACTAACCTTGCCGAAATTCGCGCGTGGGCGTCTGAGTTGGTCAACGGAAGAGGCTTCTAACGTTTGATGGCGAAGAGCTCCGCCTACTTCGTCAGTGCGTCTGGTGGCCTCGCTGCCGTCGCCAGCGGCAGTTGCTGCGACCCGAGAACCATGGCGTTACGGACGACGGCGACTCGACCCAATGCTGCCATTGTTAGACTGCCGTCAGCGCTAAGACCTGTCGGAAGCCTGAGGGGCCGATCTGCGGAGTTTCTGGTTCTTGCGCACCCATACCGCTCCCCGAGCCAGTTGACTGCGCGCGCGTTCAATCAGGCTGCGGTGAAACGGCGATCCCTCACTGATTCACGCTCTATTACCATGGGCTGAAGCATCCTATGGAGCTCGTTAGCACCTAGCCGGCCGTTCTCAACGGTGGTCATGCTGAACAGCGTCTGGATTGCTTGCCAGGCAATCGCATCTCGCTGAACACCAACGCTCGTCAGCTGCGGGCGAACGAACTGACCGATCAGCAGATTGTCAAAACTCACCAGAGATATGTCACCGGGGACATCCCTACCCCTATCGCTGAGAGCACTTAGCGCGCCTATGGCAACGACGTCGTTGTAAGCCAGGATCCCATCGACCTCCTTGGATCGCGACAACAACTCAACGCATTGATCGTATCCATCTTGATACGTCGGGAATCTCACAGAAGTGTAGTCACCAAGTTCCACGACCAAGTGCCCCCCACCCTCGATGGCCTCTAGGTAGCCAGCGCGGCGCTGCTGATCGCTAGATGAAGGCAAACGCCCCGCGAGGTACGCGATAGCGTGATGTCCGCGATCCACTAGATACTTGGTTCCTTGAAAGGCGCCCTGCCTGTTGTTGATTTCGACCGAGCCGAAAGTGAAGGGCGTATTCGCCGCAGGCAAATTCACGGTGACCACGGGCCGGCTGGGCCGCGAGATCTTCTCAATTTCGATCGGCGACAGCCGCGGACTAATCAAAATCAATCCGTCGATACGACGATGTCCAAACTCATCAATGAACCGAGATTCGACGTGGGGATCTCCACCGCTCTCAGCAACGATCGACATGTACCCATAAGCGGATGCTAACGCGTCAATCCCGCCTATTATGTCTGCGTAAACGCGATGACCGATGTGTGGTGCGATTACCCCTAGGACCTTTCGCCCGCGACGCGATGTCACGTACCCCATGCGCAACGCCGCCTCGAGGATACGGCGAGTGGTATCCTCCGACACGGATGGATGTCCACTCATTGCTAAAGAAACCGTCTTTACGCTGACGCCTGTCGTGGCTGCCACATCGGCTAGGGTCACGGGCGCCCTGCGGCTGAGATCGCCCACACACATCTCCATGACTCGCAACTGAGCCCAGTATATAACTGTTTCACCGTATTGGGCGGTAACATTACATACTCTTTACCCACTGATTTGCCTCCTGTTTAGCCTTAGAGTAAGCTATTACAGAATGGCGGGTTGGGGGAAAGCGGCCGGCGCAAGCCGGCCCGCCGACGGGGACAAACGAGGCCCGAAGCCCACAGGCTCAAAAGACTTCAACCCGAGTTAGACCTGGAGAGACCGGGGCGACCCGGCGCCGAAGGATAAAACCTTGGCAACAAGCCAGAGGTGCACATCTCAGGCAAAAGGACAGGTGGCCAAATTCTCCGTGCTGGATGAAGGTCCAGCGTGGAGAAGAATGCTGCTCGCCTCCTCTCGGATCTACTCCTCCCCGCCGGGGAGGAGTGGATCTCGATGCTTTCGTTAAGTTTTCCTACCTTGCTATCGCGTATGCCCCTGTCAAGCGGGACAAACTGCATCACAACGTATCAGACAATAGGCTCGCTATCGCATAGTGCCCATGCTTCAGGCTGCGGAAACTGGTGCTATGATGGGGTGATGCCATGTCAGTAGAATCCCCTAGCTACCTTTCCGACTCTTGCGAGCACTCCGAGACCGATCCGTCAGCGAGAATTCTTGCAGTTAGCAGTATCCTCCAGAGGCTCGGCGCTCTTTGCATCCCAGCAAGCGAAATTCCGGAGTCAGGAACGTGCTTTGCCTGCAGCAGTGCAACACGGCGCAGCCTTGTAACCTATGAATACGTCGTTAACGTTGACGCGACGAGACAAGCAACAGTGTCAAAGGTTCTACCAGGATATCGGTGCGGGGAGTGTAAAGAAGAATATCAAGAATCGGTTGTTTCGCACCGCTTTCTTTCGGTGGTGGCCGATGGTTTGGCTGAATCCGGCGATCGTGCGCTTAAACGCTGCTTAGACGGATGCGATGTCCGTAGCTACACGGCGCTCTCCGCAGTCCCTCCCGGGGTAATGGAGCTTCTAGAGGCCACAAAGCCCATACGACAAACGCGATAAATGATCCATGCCGTCAATGGGAGCGTAGTCTTAATCCATGGGCTCGTTTTAGACGACAATCGGTTTAAAGCACTTCGCGCCATCGAGGATGACTTTGTGCACCGGGGCTTCGCGGTGCACAAGTTTCCTTGGCCAGAACGCTTCACCCCCCGTCGGGTGATTCAGGCATTACGGGATCCGGGAACCGAATTTCTCGCCGAATTGGCAGACGAGTTCAATAATTACCTAAAAGGCCTTGCTGATAAACTCCGTGAGGGCCGTTGGGTCATCGTGGCCCACTGTCTCGGAGGAAGCATGGTGCTAAAATGGCTTGTTACCCACAGTCAATCATTTCTAAAGAATCACCAAACCCTGCCAGAAGCGGTGATGATCTTTGCCGCCCTCCACAGGTGTCCCGAGCGGGCAGTGGTCTTACCTACCGGATACCGCGCCAGGATAAACGAGAAAGATGGGGACCTCGACGAAATTGTGTCAAGGTTGCCCGGACGACTGTTTGTTTTCTTCGCCAACCGAGATACGACGGCGCTCTACGTCAATACGGCATTCCCGCAGCAGATGGTGGAGGACTGTCTTATTTACCAACATGAAATTTCTAACACGACACACGATGAAATCTGTAACATGCTGGAATCGCGTGCGTTGGTGTTCGCTCATTTGGGTCTACCTTCGCCAACAAGCTAGGAACACAGCGTCACCTCTGGGACGGGCTCATGCCGTGTATCAGCGCGCAGCCTAACCATCAGTTGCCCCCTCCCTACACCGCAGAACGGTAGGGCGTCTGCCGTGGCTTGTTAAGACCCCGACTTACTGGGAAGGTGATCCCGTTTCCCTTTGGGACCGCAAACGACCCCGCCTGACCCTCACCAGTGCGGTGCGCATCAATGGCGCGTCCCTACTGCAGTTGAAAAAATACATCTTAAAATTTGCGACCAATGCGACAAAGATCGCATATGCCCAGATATCGTGTAACCAGCCTGCGCCCAAGCCTAAGGCAACCAAGGCAAGTCCTAGCATGTAAGCTATGGCAATCCATGACCAGCCGAAGAAACGCTCAGTACCTGCCTCCATGTCGTGGCTGATTCTTTGATTACTTTCCTTCATTGAAGTAATGCCATTTGCGCAAAATTTGTAGCTCAGAACATTGTTGCAGGCCACCCAGTATACGCCGACTGCAGCAGCTAAGGACCAGAGATTGTCGTTTAATACCACGGTTAGCAAGATCGGAACCGCAAACACAAACGCGTTCATACGAAAGCACACTTCGGTGGCGGGGGCTAAGCGTCCCACGGAAACCCTGGAAAAAATGTCCATGTAGTATTTGCTAGCAAGAATTGAAAATGAGGCCGCCACCAATAGACCAGGTACAACCGCGACCCAGCTGGCAAGACCGCCGCGCTGGACCCTATGGTAGATGGCAAAAAGGACGGCGACGTTTAATAGATAGGTCGCCATTACGGGGAATAGAAGGGCCCGGTTCCCATACTGCTTCATGAGTTCGACGTAGCGGCGACGCCTGAGCGCAGTCAGGATCGGTCCCGAGCCGGGAAATGGCAACTCCAAGATAGGGATCATCAGGCGTAGAAATGGATGAGCTTCATCGCGGGCAGTGGATTCGGCCGCTTCCAGAGCAACTGATATTCGGTCGGCCACCGTTTGAAACAGGTCCTGGTCCCTTGGAACGCCTTCGAGCCTTCGCCCCGGCATCGGATCGAGCATGTCTTCAAGCACATCTCCCAGCTCGCTGTAGCGTTTGTAGACCCTATCGATCGTCGTGACGACATCCGCGCTATCGTAATCCCTCGCAAGGACTCCCTGGGCAGTCAGGACGCCTAGCGCGTAGGCGTCTCCGAGCGCTGTAGGCTCCGCCCCCCACTGAAGTTCAGGAGCAGTCCGACTCCATTGATCTCGGAATGTCCCACTCCCTAGACTCTCTGTTAGGAGGTAGTTCAACCCAAAATCGATCAAGGTGAGCCTGTACTCGGGTTGACCGTGCTCGTTGACTTGCGTCGCGACTAAGAGGTTGGAAGGCGATATGTCGCCGTGGTGGACAGGCGGGGTCAGACGGTGAAGGGTTTGGAGAATACCGCAAAGCTCGACAACGATACTCCTAAGCATGAAAATTCGGGAGGCGTCATTCGTGTCGACGTCAAGGAGGCTCTGTAGCGGCTGCGCATGAACAAAGCTCATTAACAAGTAGCGCGGTCCACTACTTCTCACAACCGGGAAATGATTCAGTTCGTCGGCAAGGCCTCCATACGTTGCTTCGTAGCTACTCATGATTGATTCGATCTGTCTATTTCCGACATATGAGGGCTTGAGGAGCTTGAGGGCTAGATCGCCAGTGTTCAGCCTGAGGATATAGGAAGTCGTTCCGACTTCGTGCAGGCGGATGTGGGGATTCCCCGAGAGCTCCTGGTCGAAAATTTCGTAGGCACTTCGGATAAAGGCCTGGCAGTCTGGGTCTGCCAATAGGGTATCGGCCTCAGATTTGAGGACGGGTCTTTTCACATGTCCGGGACCAAGCTTTTTCCACTCGTCGGCTGCGCGACAAAACGCGACGAACCCCGCGGAGCCTGGGGGCACGGAGACGTCGTTCGGGCTCGGTTCGTCCCCCGCGGGAGGAACCCCTGGGAGACTTTCGGCCAGCTTCCAATACTGGAGCCAAAGAGCGTCAGCCTCGGTCGACATCACCTAACGACCGGGCAAGCGGACAAGTCGGATCGAGACCCCTCGGCGACATCCGCGAATGCTTGGCGAACACGTCCTTTGAGATCAGGGCCGCTGGGGAATCTGTCCAGAATCGCCTCCATACCAGAAAAGGCACCCGCCATCAATCTGTCTCGGCGATGTTCGAGTCGATTGATGTCGGGCGAACCAAGCGACGGCGCGAGTTCCGATATGAAAGGTTGGGACGATAGCCCGGGAGCGCCGTTGTTCGTTCCCTGATCGAATCGGCTCAGGAAATTATCCGCAAGGCTGGGGCTGTACTTACGAATGTATGGTGCTATTAGAAGCTGTTCAACAGGGTTTAGTCTCCTCGGTCGCAGCCCCTCCGGACGACTCCGCAGAACTAGTATGTGGGTGCACCCATCCGCGATTGCAGTCTGAATCCCTTTCGGATCTAAGAGATGAGCGTCCCAATAGAACCGTCCTCGATATGAAAATGGCGCACCTGCGACCAGGGGCATCTGACTGCTGGCATGTAGAGCCCGCAGCAAGTCATCCTGTGACTCGAACGCTTCCAAGACATCCAGCACACCCTCCGGAACGCGCGACGCGAGTACTTTCAAAGGTATTGGCGATGCCGTAACGGCCTGCCAGTCAAGGGTAATGCGTCGCTTCATAACCTCAAAATAGAGGTAATCCAGATTCACCGGGGGCCTTCCATGGAGGATTGCAGAGGCCCGAATGAACTGCCTGCCGCTTAAATAATCCAGGTAGATCCTTATTCCTTGATTCGCCTGTTGCGCTAGAAAATATGCGGCGTTAGATGCTCCAGCAGAAGACCCATATACCACATCAAAGGTATTCAGGACGTCCAAGTGTTCGAGGGCTGCAACCATGGCGCCGGTCACTACCGCGCGCATAGATCCACCTTCGACCGCGAGACCGAGCTTATATGGATCTTCGCGCCGACCAAAGAAGGAGTGTTGATCACGTCGCTTAAATATTAAGCTGAGTACGGCATCATCCGATTGCATTGCGACCCTATTTGCGGTTCATAATAGTAGCGAAGGTCGGCCTCCCATTGCCTACCATCACAATATCACGCCCGTGTGCGCAGAAGGCGAGTAGGCACTCTTCGTTGTCACGAATAGCATGAGCGCGACAAACATGCGGAACCACCCGACTTGACCTAGGTTCATGACAGTGACCCTGAGAATATCAGAATCAGTGGGTACAGCGTCGCAGCTCGGGAATGTTACCGGCATTTCGACATGAGTCAGGGTCTACCTCCTCGTTTCTCGGAAAGTCCTGGCTCGTCGAGTAACTAGATGTCCGTTTCTTAGGGAATTGGGTCGACGTCTCAGTCTTGACGTGCGTCACGGAACCAGCGTGTCGGCGCTATTGGTGCCAGCATGCAACCCAGTGGATGCGGGGGTGTAGCAGAGACGTGGAGCTTGAAGGTGTCATAGGCCGAGTGGAACGCGGTGATCAACCTCCTTGGCCGCTACTGACTGGCGCACATTTGCAGACAGGAAGATTGGTTCTGACCGTCGAAGTGAATCGCCCAAATGCAGAGGGAGCTGTCTTTTGAACCATCCAACCGCGCCGACTCGTCAAGCCCTCAATAGCTTGCTGGGACGCGCTTATCTCTAACATTACCTATCAACGGGTATATGATGATCGAGCCCACCAGCCGCTCGGCAAAATGGGCTGCCTATGTCCAGAGAGGAACCAGAACCGCCGTTAGGCTCAAGTCAACAACAGCAAGAGCTACCAGCCGGCCAGGAATACCTGGCCCCTGCGACCGCCGTACAAACACTCGCCAAGCGCTCCACGACGCGGAGGAGCTTGCCCTCAGCCATCCTGTTTGAAGAACAAGATGGACTCTTCTGGCTCCGCGGACAACATCTCGACCGGGCAAGGTCGCCGCTCGGACTGAGGTGCGAGAGTCCATCAGTTGGCTTTGATCGCCTTACTTGGTCGGCCTATGTGGCCAACCTTGCGAGTAAGCGAATCCCTATTGGAGTCGCGAGAGGGAGCACGATCTCCACCGTCCGTTTGCGTGCGATCTCCAAGACATCCCAACTCCACAGCGTCGCTCTCGACCTCACGCCTGATCGGCTGGTGAGGCAGCAGGAAATCGAGAGGTTAGCATCGTGCCTCACTCGAAAACATTGGCGCGTGGGTGGACTGGTTAGGCACATTCGGGCGGAGTCGTCGGAAAGGCGACCGAAACGCGTGGACCGATCACGGAGTCCTCTACGCCTACCACGTTACCGAAGACAGCTACGAGTTGGACTGGGACTTAACGCGATTGCCCCAAACCGCGGCATCCGAGGCCGAGGCTTCGGATCGAAGTTGTGCGCAGGTAGGCTCGTAGCTCATTTGGTGACGAACAAGTGGAACGCCAACTGAGTAGCTTCCCCCGGTCGGAGATCTCCGAGCCCGACCCCGCCCCGGGTAATCGTGTCTGGGATGTCGCATCCCGAATAGCAACCTGGCGAGAAGCGCTTCGGAAGATGATCATAGACAACACGATGCAGCCCGAAAACGCTTGATCGAATGGTCAGTTCACTCACAACAGTTTCGGCGTTCTCCGCGGAGACGAGGAGCCTAACCGAAATGTCACCAAATTTCGCTTCGGACGGGAGTTCTATTCGAGCTTGGGCTTGGCGAGCCAAAGCGGGGCCGGTGTTATGAGCCTCAATCCAGACAACAATGTCGTCGCCTGCCTCGGCTTGCACGACACTCGTCCAAGTTGATGAATCAACCTCAACCAAAAATCCCTGTGGGAGAGGCTCACGACTTATGTTCGAACCTTTGATAATCCCATCAGCTCGGAAGGAGGACGGCGAGTTGGTGATGGCTGCCATGAACGTGAGCCTTCCGTTTTCCCCAGGCTGCAAATCGCCAATGTTAATGTGCCCGAGAACACTGTCCTCCAGTCTACAGCCCCCCGGACATGACGGACCGAGGTACCGAGCTTGGCCGGGAACGTAACGGAATCCCTCCTGGACATCCTTGGGCAGTTGGATAGTGACAAAGTCTTTGAGCGAAGACGAGCCGAAATTGGTAGTGTTGATTGCGGCCGTCGCACGGAGCGGATTCCCAGGCCCTTGATCAATCGAGGCTAGAACCTGGACATCAGAGGCAACCTGATCGCCCTCATTGTGAAGATCGATACCAAACTCAATGATCTGACCAGCCCCTGCGAGTAGCGTGTCCGACCATCGATTGTCAGCGAGTGTGTTGTTCGTGGCAGTCATGAAGCTACCTGGGCGAATTGCAACTCCAGCGCGCTGCGGATTCTGGCGGCCCAAACTCTGAATCAAAAACCCGAAGGCTACAAGGGCGGTGACAAGCAAGAGAAGCGCTCCCGCTGTAGCCCGGGGCGTCCTCCAAAACCTGATCGCGCTGATCCTGGTCTCGCCCGGTTGGCTCCCGCCGTTTGAATGCTCCGCCTCCGGCATGGTCCTGGCTGCAGTCTTCTTTGCAGCCTTGGCATCGTGTCGCTCCGTTTCATCATTGGCTGTGTCTGTCTTGTTATTCAGCGCGTTTGCTAGGTCGGATACGAACTCATCTGCTGTGGCGTATCTTTGCGCTCGGTCCTTAGAAAGGGCTTTGGAGAGCGCTACCCGGGCGGCCTTCGGTAGACTGCAGTGTGGGGGAAAAGCTACCGGCTCGTCCAAGTGGGCTCGCATGAGATCCAACTGGCTATGTCCCGCAAAGAGCGGGACACCGACGAGCATTTCAAAGACGATCACCGCGAGCGAGTAGTTGTCGGCTCGGCCATCGACGCGGGATCGGCTGATTTGCTCGGGGGCCATATATCGTGGCGTCCCAATCGTATAGCCCGGGTCCGTGAGGGTGGCCGTGTCCGCAACGCGCGCAATGCCAAAGTCAACGAGCACACAATGGTTGCTCACTACCATGATGTTGGACGGCTTTACGTCGCGGTGAATAACACCGCAATCATGAGCGTGATCCAGTGCGGCAGCAATCTCCCCAGCCATTGTCATTGCGAAAGCACTGTTTAACGGAGCGCCTAGGAGAGCAGAGAGCGGAGTCCCCTCAAGCAAGTCCATCGCGATGAACGGAAGCCGAGCGTTATCTCCGTCGAGCTGGCCTATTCCGAGGTCGAAGACTTGGACCACATTCGGATGTTTGATTTTGGCAAGAGCCTGTGCTTCTCGTTCAAACCGCGCTTCGAGCTGTGGATCTGTTCCCCGATCGGATCTGATGATCTTGAGGGCGACGATACGCCCCAAGGTCTCGTCGCGCGCCCGATAAACCTGTCCCATGCTTCCTGCTCCGAGTTTGGCAGAGAGCCTGAATCGGCCGCCAATCAGGCGACCCGTCAAGTCCAATGGAAGTTGGGACTGCATCGTTTTCGCTATCGTCCGATACTGTGCCGTGGGTTGCTTAGGTCGATAAGCTATCGGGCCCGACCCAGGGATGTCAATTTCGTCGGCGTCGGAAATGGGTCGATCGACGAATCAGGGCGTGGATAACCCGGTTCTGAACGAATAATGCCCTTCGCCCATTGTCCTTGGCTCACGAGGAATTGGATCAACATAACCTTCCTGGTCATCGGCACCAAGACCTTGATCCCATGTCCTCATGTCCGCCCTTCTTAAACGTAGCGGTGCGTCTCTAGCCAGGCGTTGTACCCTGCAACCCGGGTACTGTCTGGACGGGACGCGAGATTAGGGCCACGTTGCTTGGGGAGTACCGGTGGAAGCGTGCTTGCATGTCGAGATAGCGACGGAAGGACTCGCTATCATGGATTTTGCCGATTTCATGGTCTAAGCGCTGAAGGATATCGGGGCTGTCGTTGGGATAATTCATCTCGCTCCATATGTGTACTTTAAAAGACAGCATATGATGAAACGACGTCCATTACAATCAGGAGTTTGGTACGTAATTCTCTTTTAGCGTCAAGGTATACCTACTCTGGACGGAGATGATCTTCAACGAGCCTAACTACCTACCATGTAGTAACCTGCATCGGCGGACGGTTCGACTCCTTGTCAAGAGGCAAACAGAGCCTAGCAATGGGCTAATCAACCGACATGAGCAAAACGGGGTGTATGATGTCCGTCTATGTCCAAGGACAACGAACCCCCATTACCGGACTCAGTCGATCTCAGACACAACCCAAATCACCGCCACGGCGACGAAGCTTTTCAAGCCGTCCAAACCGAAAGATGGCGGCTCTCGGAAGAACTCTCTCCACACGAGCTCCGATCTCTCGCATACTTTCTGTATGGCAGGTTATTCGGAGAGGCGACGCACTATCTTGGTGATTGGGAGTCCCCAGCAAGAAAATCTCACGGACTCGATCCGAGCACGCCGTCTGATTTGATCAACGCCGAGTACTATGTCGAGCACGTCGCAGCGGCGATCGGATTTAACCGGGAAGTAATGAAGCAGTGGCTTGACAACGCATCGAGAGAGATCGCCGCATCGTCGCTTAGCGTTGTCGGAGCTGGAGCCGAACAACACGGAGCCGGAGTTCCGGGTGGGAGAAACTGGCTAGAGATGCTCGACGCCACCCGGAGAATTGTGGACCATGGCCTTCAATGCCCTACCGGCGATCACTTTGAATTGGTTGGCATCCTAGAAGAGGGACCCGACCGCTTGCTTCCATATGCAAGCGAATCTGGATTAAGTGAGATTACCAGCGCGTCGCAGCCCGAACAGACGTAACCATCACTCCTGTCCGTAATGGTGAAAGATTTCCTCGGGCCGCAGGCCCAGCATGCTCCCTGCAATATCAACGGCACTTTCACTCTGCGGAGGACTTCCTTGGCGCTACGCAACTGCCACTTGTAATCGTGTGTTTTTGCAAAGCGGATGGCGTCGCTGATCCGCTCTACGCCTGCAAGCTCATCCTCGGCCGTCCCATTCAGAAGGAGCGGCCCAACGGAGAGGTTCATCGTGACCCCGTCCTGTACTAGGGCAAGCCCGTCGCCCAACTGTCGAGCTCGACGCTCAGCTGCGAGGACCTCCCCTCTCGATGCAGATCGAGAAAAGCGTGCATATCCGCGAAGCGTCACATCCAGAAAGAGAGACGCCGCATACTCATCGATGCAAGGCATACCAAGTGAGTGATCGTCTCGGTTCGAAAAGCCGCGTTTGGTGAGCTGTAGCAGCAGCTCATTTCCTTCCTGAATTAGTGAATTGAAATCCGTTTGTCCGTTGACCCGTCCAAGTGGAATTTTTGCTCCCTCGCCAAGACATAGCAGTCGGTATCCGGCCAAGCGATCGGAAGTCACTGCAATCCCCAGTGCTTCGTCCAGATACTCCTGCGCTAGACGGAGATTCTGCTCGGGTTCTCCCCAACGTTCGGCTTGCTTCCGGTAGTGCAGGGCGGTCGTCCACAGGGCATACAACAGAGTTTCGGCGCCTAGGTCACCGAGCTCGGACGCTTCATTCCGCGCCCGGTCCAGTATTCTCAGCGCGCGTTCGTGCGAGCCGACCAACTGCTCGTTTAGCCACATTCCCTTGAGGGTCAGACTAGCCGCGACCTTCAGTTTCGCTTGTTCACTGCGAGCGGCCTGAGGCTCATTGGCCGCCATAATTTGATCAAGTTCTTGCCAGGCGTGTCCCAGTTGATCAGTACCATCTCGCACCGCACGAGCCAGCCGATCAAGATGTGCGGCGCTTCCGAGGCCGGAGTCCTCGTGCCCCCTAGATCTATGGTCAGAATATCGCGGCGTATGTTTTCTAAGTCCGGTGCGGGTAGGGATTGGCCCTGGATCGATGCCGTTGTCCCGAAGCACTAATGCCGCGACGATGGTCCAGTGGATCCCCAGCGCAGTCCCGATTGTGTGGCTCATTACCGTGGTCGGCAAACGGTTGCCCTTCAGGAACCCCTGTAGGGCTTCGTATTCGATCCCGCATCTTTTTGCAAATGCGGCCTGGGTCAAGCCTAATTTCTCGATTTCTTCTCGGATGTAGCGGCCTACCAATGACACGGCTCTACCCTTAGCAGGGATTGTGCACGGAGCAATGGTACTAAAAGTACCATTCACGCAACTCCATTTACGCTCTTCCCTGGCACCCATTTTGACCCAAAGGTGGCAGGAGGAACAGTGAACATTCTCGATTATTCTTGCGGCGCATGCGGGCATCATTACCATCAGCTAGCGGGTTTCCTGTCGAGATGCCCGCAATGCGGTGTCCAGCACAAGCCTGTCATCGGTCGCTCTTCTCCGCGGGCACTAGAAGCCACTGAATCCTTGGCCCGGTCTGAACCCCCATCGTTTACATGTACCCATTGTCGCGAGAAGAAGGTCTGGCTATCGCCCTTCGAAGACAAGATCTGCGCTGATTGCAGCCGGGAACTCCGCGCGTGGTACCGGCGGTCGCTTCAGCAGGCTGGCCCGGATTGGCGATCTTGTCGGACCGAAGCGGCGCAACGATACGCAGTCGCCCTCGACATACTTCTGAGCTCACTGCTAACCGAGCGTGAGCGTCAAATCTGTGCCTTGCGCATGGCCGGCTTCAAGGGCGAGGAGATTGCCGCCCCCCTGTTCATCTCTAACAGCACCGCCAAGACCCACAACGGCAGCATCCTGAATCGCCTTGGGCTGACGAGCGCTTGGGAGATCGCACCGTTCTGTTTCGAGGTTCTACTCGCCGCCGTTGCAGTACACGGCGGCCTCGAAAACCAACCAAAAGACGATTTCCGTGCGAGTCCGTAAGTAGGAAAATTTGGCGTCTGCTGGTGCGCCACCTACGAGGCAGTAACCAGCGGGCCCCTGGGGACAACCAGGGGCCCTTTGTTTAAACGGAAAACAGACGGGTATTGAACGGATGATTGACCAGCATCGAACGCCTGTCGCCCAAGCGATACGCGACCATCAGATTCACGACAGCGGATCTTGGGAGCACAAAGAGCTCGTGACGCAGTTCTACCAGTGGGCCGACCGCATCAATGAGGATTTTCGCCTTCACGTGCCCAGTCCCGTGATCGCGATCGCCTCCCTTCGGCCCAATGTTCTAGGCCTGTACCGGCTGGGACACGACGAAATCGGCTCACGGACACGGATCACATTGAACGCAATGTGGCTTGCGCCGCGGCTTCCTATGTCCCGAAACATCCAGACCTTGCTTCACGAAATGGTGCACGCTTGGGAGGAATGGTACTGCGGACGTGAACGAGGAGGCTGGTATCACACCATCGCGTGGCGAGAGAAGATGGCGAAGGCGGGAATAGTCGCTGACGAGCATGGTCAGACGCTTCGTATAGACCCGAAGTTCATTGCGTACCTGGATCGCCACGGGCTTCCGACGCTTCACCGTTCCGATCGAGACTGGGTACTGCCGGGCAATGCCGCAGGAGCGGCAGCATCGACAAACAAGACCCGACTGCATCCATTGAAATGTCCCAATTGCGGATACGCAGTTTGGACAACACTCAAGTGGATTACCAAGTACTCCGGCCAGTTACCGTCCTGTCCCTGTGGGCACGAGCTATCCACTCAGTGACAGCGCAACACGAGTCAACCGGAGGTGATTTCGACGCATCCCGCCATCCGGTAGGGAGCTAGCCACGAAGTAACTAGGAGGGTCCATGATTGCTCGGTTCATCCCCTGCCCCGTTTGCGGGCAGGGGTCTTTCTTTTTGTTGGACAGCCACAACATAACCTGTGTCGCCTCCCGCTGCATCGATTGCATTGGGCGATCGATCCGAAGCACGTCCCCCAATAGGGAAGGTCACATCAAGCATGTGGATCATGAAGCAGGAGCAGAGAAATGAGATGCCCCTATTGCCGTAAGTGGCACCAGTCACACGTAGCGCCCTGCGGCGACTGCCTTGACCTGTCAAGCCCGCCCACGGAATTGCTCGACGACTTGATCGGATCTCCTCTAAGGGTTCGACCCTGCCTTAGGCGAAAAGCATCGGGGGCAGCCTCGCTGGCGACGCAACGTGTTCAGAGCACAGGGACTGCCCAGGAAACACTTCCATTTCTATAGCAGGAGTAGCGGGAATGCTGGAGTTCAACCCCGTTCTGGGAATCGTTGTACCGGTGGTGGCAGCCATCGTCGCCATGCTGCTGGTTGGCTGGGGTCGCGAAAAGCGTACGCGTGCCAGCCGCGAGAAGGAGCGAGAGTCCTACCAACTTGCGCTTAACGCCGCATTGCCCAACGGCACTTTGGAAATTTCCACCGGCGGCCTGTCCAAGAAGCTGCGTGACGGCCGCATCATGCTTGTCTTGAATGGCACATTTGCCGCCCGTCAGGGCGAGAACATCTTGTCGCTGCTCTACCGATCTGGTTTGGAGGCTGCCGTAGGATCGGTCCTGCTTATTGAAGGAGACAGCCGGAGCCGAGCCCAATTCCTAGCGACTGTTCCAGCCATTTTCGCGAGTCGGATAGTAGCCGTGGACTTTCCTTCCCTCGCCGGAGGGTTCGGAAACGCCACACCCCATCAAGTCGAGTCGCTGATCGCTGACTGGGGACCGGAGTTGTTGCGTGCGACCAACAGCGTGGCAGAGCTCCATGAACAGCGACAACACGATGGGCCTGCCCTGATCCTGAACTTCGTGGGTCTTGGTGGCGGCGCGATCACGGGCACGCTGACGGTGGAGGAACTCCGCCGTCGCTATCGATTAGCAAGTTTCTACGGATTTTCCGCCCTGCCAGTCGATGACCGCCTACGAACTTGGGCTCCATACGTTTTTCGCAAGTATCGGAGTGTTGGGGTCAGAGGCTTCGTCCTCGCCGACAACCTGGGTGACGAGGTTCTTAATGATTTTGGGATGGACGGAGCGGTTGTTGGGTTCACGGTTGCGGCGCTCTATGCTGACGCGGGGGTGGAGGCAAATAATGCCTTCACCCTCCTATTCGCCAGGGCACCCGGCGGCATCGTTAGCTTCCACACATATGCGAAAACGATTCCTGGCGAGCAGCTTCTTCCAACCCATCCATCCGTTCCTCCTCGCTACTACGTCTTCAGCAAGAACCTCCGCTCTTCGATCACTGCCGCTCTGGCCGAAGTAAACCGTAGCCATAACCATGCCCTTCGCGGCAAAGGCCTCGACGGCCAGGTACCCCAGACTTCCCAGTTCGACATCGTCCTAGCGGCCGTTCACGACCTTAAAACGATTGAAGACGACATCGTGCTTGGCCAGCGCCTCAAGAAGGTCGAGAAGCGAAACCGCCATCTGGTGTTCGCCCCCATCGCGACCCCCATAGACCCAAATCTCATCCGATGCCCGGTGGCTGTCGTCTCGCTGCGGGCGGTTCAGAACCCCAGCGCCATCCTTGCCCAGTTGACACGACCGGCCGCTGGAACGAGCCGCGGCCAGACCCGGCCACCTCGCCTTTCGCGCCGTCCAGGTGGGCAACGCAATGCGAGCACACAGAAAGGAGCAGTGTCATGAGCCGAGCTCACATGCGTCCCGACATGTGGAGGGACGAGACGAACGATCAAATGCCCGTCCACACCGCTGGGCCAGTTGGCCGCTCCCAGAAGCACCGACTGTGGCTTGCCAGCGGTTTGACCTCCGTCACCTTGCTGTCCTTGCTACTGGTACTGGCCGGACGACCTCAGCAGACGACGGCCCAACTGTCTGGCATTCCACAGGAAGTCATCGGCCCCAATCGCGTGGTCATGCGCAACTATCCCGATCGCGCCTGGCTCTCGTACTACAAGTCGAACGCTGGGTGGGTTGGAGAGCCGCTTTGGGGTGAACGTCCCTTCGACATCTGGGCAAGCTGCTATGGATTCCAGAACTCAGTCGTCTGCCACAACACCGATCCCGCAGTTGTCGGGTCGGTTTGGGAATACCTGCCACAACCGCTCGGCACCCGCAGCTTGATGTCGGGCCAAGTTCCAAATCCACGAGCAGAGCTGGCTCCGATTGTGCAGGACTACATTGCCCTGCTTCAGCGCAAAGGCGAGGATCATTGGTATCGCCTCGGTGCTGTCCAGGCGCCAGCCTATTGCCCCGAGGGTGACGGCGACTGCTACCAGGTGTTCCAGCTTCAGGTGCTGCGCTGGAGCAAGTCCAGCACGGACCCAAGTGACGTCCGCATCAGTCAACTCGGCGCTTCGTTCGCCGCGGTGCCCTAGGAGGCGATTGTGAGTCAAGGTAACCACTGGGGAGATCCGATCGCTGACATGATCGGTGATCTCTTCGCCAAGGCAGTTGGTCTGGCGATTGCCGCTCTCTTGCTGCTCGCCTTCATTCTCGCCACTGAGATCGTCCAGGTCTACCGGCGGCGCGCACTCCGGTCAACCGCAGGGTCGACGGTCCTCTGGATCGCTGCGGCTGTCTTGGTGGGAGTGGAGACGGCCAGCGCCTTGCTGATAGCCGCACAGTACACGACTATTGGGACCTACCTAGCCGCCTGGTCATTTCTCCTATTCGTCCTAGTCGTTGAGCTGGTCGACTGGCACGAGCGGCAGTTCGACCCGGCGGAGTCGGAGACCGGCGTCCATATTAACGACACCCTGGGGTCTTGGAGCTAGCCACTACGGTGGTCCGAAAGGAGATTCGAGTGCCGCATCTTGAACGCGAACTTGAGGTTCAGAGGTGCCCCGACTGCCGAGGCAGCGGAATATGTGGACGATGCCGCAACTCCGCAGCGCGAAGGTCCTGCAGCACATGTCTATTCTCGGGCAAGTGCAACAGGTGCTCGGGAAGCGGTGAAATCGTCGTTTCGAAGCGGGTTCTATTCTGATTCCGATCTCAGAATAGGCGAAATCCAAAGCCCAGCCCATTCTGCCCCGTTGACAACCACATTTTCACGATATAGCGTGTCATTATGGTGGTTAGTAATATGAATATTTCTATTACGGAACGAGATATTGCGATTTTGTTGATGATCTATTTCGTCAGCGGATGCGCCATCTCACATATTCAGCGTCGCTTCTTCAGCAGCGGTGAAACGGGTTCGAGCAACGCGTGCTACAGACGGGTGCAACGGCTAGCCGCAGACGGTTGGATCAAGACGACGAGGCTCCCTTCGGTGACTGGCATGGGGGCCGGACACCTATATGTAAGCCTTGATCGAAAGGGCCGACAGCTCGTGGCCGAGCATCTCGGCCTGTCTCGATCTGAGCTTCAGCGTGTCCGAGCGATCGATACCCCATATGCTGCGACCCATCACTTCGCCATCGTAAATTTTCGCCTAGCCCTGGAACTCGCCTGTGAGCGTACGGGACTGGCGACACTAGAAGAATGGACCCCAGAGTCTCAACTGCGCATTCCGCCGATTCCTAGGGTTGAGGACCCCGCAGCTCCCCCGGGGGCTGGCCGGATCTTGATTCCGCTGATCGCCGACGGCGAGTTCCGACTCCGATTGGCGGATGGCCGACAAGCGGCCTTTAAAGTGGAAGTCGATCTTGGCACCGTCCCTCGTAAGCGGCTGTGCCAACGACTGCGCGGTCAACTCGTCAGAGGTCGGGTTGACGAGAGGCCCATTTTATGGGTCGTTCCGGACGAGAAACGCCAGGCCGCCATCACTGAGTGGGCTCAGAATGAGGCCAGGTCTCTAGGCGACCCGACGATTATTTGGACCACGACCAGCGAACAGATCAACGAAAGCACCATCCTGACCCCAATTTGGCAGATCGTGGGGGGACCGCGGATGGCGCTTGTCCCTCCGGCAGCTGCTGCGTTTTCAGGCTCGGGCTCCATTCGCATGGCCGCCGGAGGAGCATGAAATGGACCTCGTTGCCGCACTGGTTCTAATGGCCGGCGTGAGCCTTCTGGTCTGGGTTGTAGTCCAAAAGCGAAACACGGGCCTGCCCGGTATCTCTGACCGCTCTGAAGAGATCGTTCTCGGAACGATGAGCAACGGCCTTTTCGCCGTCCCAGACAGCGAGTTTCGGCTGGGTAAAAGAGAACAGTCCTACCACGGGTTTTTCGTAGGAAGGTCCGGTTCGGGCAAGTCTAGGGCGTTGCAGAGCATCTTTCTTCAGCATCTCAATAAAGGTCACGGCGTGGGAATCCTGGAACCGCACCATGACTTGAGTTTCGACACCCTGTCCTACCTGGTGTCGAAGGACTTCTTCAAGCAGAAGGGCGCCTACAAGAAGCTCATCTATATCGACTGGGCCAACGGCGACTACGTCCCCTTCAACGTTCTGGCCGGCAATCAGCCGCCTCATACAGTGGCTTCTCTAGCCCTCGATGCGATGATGAGGGTCTGGCCTGAGCTTCAGACGGCACCGGCCTTTCAAACGCTATTCCTCTCGGGGGTCAGCACGCTGATTGCGGCCGGACTTCCGATCACCTGTCTCCACCAGCTCATAACCGAGAAACCCTTCCGCGACGCGTGTCTGACCAAGGTCACCGATCCCTTGGTCCACCAGACCTTCCAGAACTACGAGAAGCTGGGCAAAGATCAGCTTCAGGAGGCAGGCTCACTGCTCCGCCGAGCCTTCCTTCTGTCGTTCTCGCCGTTGACTCGCTACACCCTGGGCCAGCCCGAGAACTGGCTTGACTTTCGGCGCATCATCGACGACGGCCGCTCCATCATCATCAACCTGGGAAACATTGGCGACGACGAAACCAAACAGATCATCGGCGCGTTGCTGATGGTTCAGATCGAGCAGGCAGCACTGTCCCGAACGGATCTGCCGCCGGCAAAGAGGACTCCTTTCACGCTCCTGGTCGATGAATGGGCATCGTTTGCCGCCCAGGAACGGACAATTTCGAGGCTGTTGAGTCAGTGTCGCAAGTTCAACTTACGCCTATATCTTGCCGGTCAATCTCTCTCCCAAGTCGACTCCCGACGATTGGCAGGAGCTCTCGAAAACTGCAAGTTGCTCGTCAGTTTTGGCCTGGGCCGTGACTCCGCGGTCACGCAGAGTCACCATTTGGCGGCGATAGACATCACCCAAGTAAAGGAGCCTGCCGCGACGCCGAACCAACACAACCAGTACATGTCCGTCGCCGAGCAGTTCGAAATCTGGGCTCAGCAACTACAGAACCTGGAGCCGCGATACGCCTATGTCAAGCTGGAGGGACGGGAAGCCACTCTCATAAAGACGGTCAACATGCCGGATGCGGAGCCCGACCCAGCCGAACTCGATCGCGTTCTCCGGACATATCGACGGATTTACCAGCGAACTCAAGAGCAGGCCAACGAAGCAATTGCCAAGCTTGCGCCACCGGACACCAGTCAGACTCCGCCTACGAACGGAGCCGGCCCGGCCTACACGAGGGTCTTCAGCTAGTCTCGTGCCAAAATGCGCGGAAGGATATTGACTTTATGTCTATTTCGTCGTATGTTCGAGATAACGTGCCGATTGATAAAGAATCAAAAGGAATCCCGATCACATCGATCAGGCTTAATCTGCCTGATTCATCCCTGGTGTTGGAAGCGGAGGGTCAGCTCGTTGCGCGTGTCAGTTTCTCCTCGGGAACAATCTACTTCCATGGAGCTTCTGACGCGACCTCGCAGGCTGCTCGACAAATAGGACCCTCAGTTGACGGGCCCGAGGGTTCTGATTCGGCCGCGCAAGACGTAGCTCCCGCCGAGTCCAGAGAAAAGGAACGACCCGTAGTCCTAACGGGGAAACTTCTCGGTCGGGTTCGGCAAGGCCGCCCCGATACCCAGGGACACGCCACGTCTTGGGGTCGCTTCGCTGCTCACGACGATAAGCTTGATGCGCCCAGGATCTATTCCGCAACATTCCACCGCGCTGCAGCAGGGATCGCCCTCAACCTTCCCAAGGATGCGCACCTCACGGTTGAAGGCTATCCACATCCCAGCAACGACCCCACGGGCAAACGTCTCGACACACTCTCGGTATTTCGACTTCTGAATCGCCCATCTGAACCAGAGAGCTCGGCTGGACAGCCCACTCCGTAGCTGCGCTGCCGCTACGCCATCGAGTGGGACCCGTGAATGGTGCACCAGCCCTAGCTACCGCTGTGGGGTCGTGCAAGGAAGATTTAGGGAAGCATGCTGGAAGCGAGACACATTCAGACCTACCGAGAGCTGTTCGTCCATCGTGAGGACCTCTATGCGCGACAGACGCCATCAGGCTCCTATTTTCTGAACCGTAAGCCCGTCACCGACAGGGTTATTGCCGCCCACCTGGCAGGTCAAATAACAGCCGGCTGGTACCCGCTCACGCCAGATGGAAGCACCTGCTGGGTGGCGCTGGACGCCGATCGCGCAGACGGTCTGGAGACGCTTCAAGAAGCGTGGCAACGCCTCCACCACCGAGGTATCTCCAGCGAGTTGGAGCTTTCTCGCAGGGGTGGGCACCTTTGGATCTTGTTTGACCCGATCTCCGCTCATGTGGCTCGGCGCCTCGTAATGAATATTCTCCCCGACCTCGGCGGAGTTGAGATCTTTCCCAAGCAAGATCGCCTGAACGATCAGCAGGTTGGCAACCCGGTCAGAGGCCCACTAGGGATTCATCGCAGGACTGGACAGCGCTATCCGTTTGTTGATCCGATCAATCTGCATCCGATCGCCGCCTCTGCCACTGGTACCGTGGACCACCTCGCAACCACGGAGCGGCTCAGCGCGGCGAAGGTAGCCGAGCAGCTAGCAATGCTGCTGGACGAGGCTACCCAACCAAGCGAACGACTCGACGCCCCCCTGCTCGCCGCTGTGGTAGGTGCAAGCCGTTCGTCGATCCGGCAGATCAAGGACCAAATTGGTGATCCCTATGCCTTCATCTCGCGGTTCGTTGCCTTGGATGAAGCAGGACGCGGGCATTGCCCGTTTCATCCGCCAGACCACAATCCCTCTTTCGCGGTTGATCGACGTCGGGGTTTCTGGATCGATTTCCATGAGATCAACCCGCGCACGGGGCGCTACGTAGGCGGCGATGTAGTGGACTTCTATCGACGGTTCAAGAATCTGTCGTATCGAGACGCGATGGCAGAGCTGAAGGCTTTCCATGGCTTCGGCGGAGGCAAGTAGATGCCACACGGCACGGATCGGCTTAATGCTCAATCCAAAGCGGAGGCTCTCTCCCTGGATGCCGTTTCCATACCGCGATTGCCAGGAGCTGGCACTGCAGGCCGAGCGGCTCTGACGCGGTGTCTAGCCGATATCTACCTTGAATTGCGGGCTCAGGGCTTGATCGATCGGCCCGGGGCAGCCTAACATCTGCGAACCCGGTGCCCGATCCCCCTGCTCCGAACGGCTGCCACAGTGAATTCGACGGGACCCCGGCCTGGAGGACCCTTTGCCACTCACTCCTCTCCAGCTGCGTCGACGGGCGGGGCTTGCCAAGACCGAGGCTCCCGCTGCTCCTCGTGACAGGACTACGCTCCCCTGCCTCCGCTGGGCCTGGGTCTATAAGCGGCTGTCTACGCACGAGCAGCGAAAGAAAAGCATCTGGGGCCTCGCCATGCAGGATGAGTTGGAGAGGATTCCGGTCGAGGACGGCTATCCTGTTGACTTTTCGATGGATGAGGCTGCGGCCATCCGCAGCTCCGCTGCCTATCCGGGCTGGTACGCCAACGGACACATTCATGTCGAAGAACGGGATCTAGGAATCTCAGGAACCAAGAACCACCATCATCGACCAGGTCTAGCAGCGCTCATCCAGGCAATTGAGCGCGACGAAGTCGAGGCTATTTACGTCCTCGATATCAAGCGGCTCTACCGCGATCAGTATCTGATCGATGCGATGACATTCGCCAAGCTCTGCCGTGATCACGGAGTCCTGATTGTTACTCCCGTTCTGACCTATGACCTGACTCAAGAGATCTACTCTGAGATGTACGAGATCGAGGTCAAGAACGCGGCTCGGGAACTCAAGGTACTTCGCTTTCGTCTAGGCGGAGCCAAGGAGCTCAAAGCGAAGAAAGGCTTCTGGGATGGGCGCCCGATCCCGTGGGGCTACATCGTCGACTTGGATCCCCAGAGCCCCACCTATCAGAAGTTGATTCTCTACCCTACCCACCAACGGGTCTTGGTCGAGCTGTTTCAGCTGAGTGTTCAATATCAGCGGTATAGGGCTCTGGAAAAGGCAGTCCAACGCCAGGGACTCTGTTTTGCGCCCTTCCCTATTGAACTCCGAGAACAGCAGTTCAAGCTCCATGCAATGCGAAACTGCAAGCTGAATGAAGATGGTAGCTACACCCCATCCATCCACGCCCTTGATTCGATCCTGACCAATCCGACCTGCCTGGGATGGTGGCCAGTCGGCGATCTACTGCTGAAGAACAATCACGAGGCAGCCGTTCCTGAAGAATTGTTTTGGCAGGCCCAGGAGATCTTCAACCCCATCGATTTCCGCACCGGAGAGGCCAATCCGGCTTATCGGGGACAACAACGTGGCACGAGGATCGAACCCACCTCAACTCTCACTGGCAAGCTCTACTGCGGAATGCATCCTGAAGACGGCGAACGGTCCGCACATCGAGTGGCGGCAAAGGGCCACTACCAACGCAAGGGCTATACCACTCACTACTACGGCTGCACCTCGGACTACGAGAACTGTCTGTCACCCCAGAAATGCCTATTGGTAACCCAAGACGTCATCGATCAAGCCGTGATCAAGCATGTCCTCCGATGCCTTCAAGACTACGACCTCGCAGTAGAGATCGCCGCAGAGGTCGACACTGGCTTTGCTCGCGAGGCTCAGGTCAAGCGACAGTCGGATCGTGACGTTCGATCTCTGAAGGCGGAAATGACACGGCTCAAGGCCAAGCTGCCCTGGGCCAAGACCCGCCGCGACTACGATCTCTTGATGGCTGAGATCAACGCACGACAAGAGCGAATTGATGCGCTGGGTTCTCAGCAGAAGCCGCGCGCAGGTCGCTCCCTCAAACCCAGTCAGATCGAAGATGTCCGCGCCTTTCTGCAGATGCTCCCCCAGCATTGGGACCGCGTCAGTATCGAGGCGAAAGCACGCTTTCTCGACATCGTCTTGGAGCGGGTAACCGTTTTTCATGACGATACGATGAGGCTCGAACTGCACGTTGAATGGCGCACCGGCGTCCTGGATATCGTCGAATCGCTGCGTCCGCTTCCTTCAAGACCGCCCGGCTGGCGGTGGGAGGACTGGGAAGACGACGCTCTGCGACGCCTATATTCGACCGAGCGAGATCCTGCTGCGATTCTCGCGGAGCTGAAGCCCGTCCGAAACTGGGCATCAGCAATGGAGCGAGCATGGAAGCTGGGGTTGAGCCGAGCCAAGGACCTGACTCCCTTCGGCACCGGACGGGCCGCTATAGCGCCAATAGGAATGCGCCCGGCCATGAATCCCACCGGACTAAACCGGGGTGAGTATAGATATGTCGGAACTGTTTGGGAAACTGCCTATGTTGCGCCGGACGGAGCAGCGGCAGGCACATCGGCGACTAGATTGATCGAGGTATCTCCAGCCTTGCGGTTGCTTAGAGACGGCAGCATACGGTCGTTCTCTAGTGGCTTTTCAGAGGTGTCTCTTCTAGAACGGCTGCTCCGAATTCTGGAAGCTCGTCCAGAAACAGCACGCCGCGGTGCGCCAGGCTGATCTCTCCTGGCCGCGGCCAGCGGCCCCCGCCCACGAGCCCCACGTTGCTGATCGTGTGGTGCGGAGCCCGAAAGGGTCGCGCGCGGATCAGCGGCGAGCCAGCGGGCAGCCGTCCGCAGACGCTGTAGATCTTGGTAACCTCGATTGCCTCGTCTTGCAACATCGCCGGTAGAATCGAGGGCAGCGCGCGGGCCAAGAGTGTCTTACCGGCACCCGGCGGCCCGACCATGAGGATGTTGTGGCCACCGGCCGCGGCCACCTCGAGCGCGCGCTTCGCATGCTCTTGCCCGCGCACGTGCGCAAGGTCGGTCGCTCCCTCGTACCCAGTCGGCGACTCGTCCAGCGGTGCACGCATCACCGAGGGCAAAATGAAGTCGCCACGCAGATGCGCCACGAGCAGCGCCAGTGTAGGAACCGGCACCACCTGCACACCGTCGACGAGCGCCGCCTCCGTCGCGTCGACCTCGGGGACGAACACCGCCTCGTAGCCCTGTTCTCGAGCGTAGAGCACCATGGAAAGCATGCCGTCCGTGTGGCGAAGGGAACCGTCGAGAGACAGCTCTCCGAGAAACAGGACGCGGTCGGGCCGCATCTCGAGCTGGCCTGACGCGATCAGCAGTCCTACCGCGATGGGTAGGTCGTAGCCAGCGCCCTCTTTCTTTAGCTCGGCGGGCGCAAGGTTGACCGTGATGCGGCGCATGGGAAACGTGAAACCCGAGTTTCGCACGGCGGCCCGGACCCGCTCGCGGGCCTCTTGTACCGCTGCATCTGGCAACCCCACGACGTGAAAGGCGGGGAGCCCAGAGGCAATGTCCACCTCGACCTGGACCAACTCACCGTCCAGGCCCACCACGGCGCAGGTATAGACCTTCGCGAGCACCGCATTGCCTCCAGCCGCGCGGCATCATACCACCGGCACCGGATGAAGCGGACTCGGCTGGAGCGTCATGCGAATGCCGGGGCGAGGCGCGTTGGACTTTTGCACACGCGGCTGGAACTGCTGCCCTGGGACAAGCTGCGGCCTCCAGTGCTGGGCGAGAGTCGCCAGAAGGATCACGTCTTGCATCTTCGCAAATTCCTCGCCCGCGCACGCCCGCGGTCCCTCGCTGAATGGAAAGTATGCGTATTCTGGTCGTCCCACTCCGGCTTCCTGCGTCCAGCGCAGCGGGTCGAACCGATACGGCTCCGGGAAGAATCGAGGGTCTCGATGCATAAGCTGGGCGCTCGCCATGACAACAGAGCCAGCGGGCACCGCGTGGTCATCGAACGCCGTATCTTCGCGGACAAAGCGCAGGACCATCCAGACTGAGGGATACAGTCGGCGTGCCTCGGCCAGCACCATCTCCGTATACGCGAGGTTTGGAAGATCCTCATAGGTGGCTGCGCGTCCGCCGAGGACGCGGGACAACTCAGCATGCAACGCGGCGTCAACCTCGGGATACTGGGAGAGCAAATACCAAGTCCACGCGAGAGTGGTAACGGTAACCTCGTGCATGGCCACCATGGTCCCTACAGCCACACCAACGGCGTGGTCCGGACCCACGTATTGGAGCAGCGTCGATATCAGAGGCGGTTGCTCCTCGGGCTGGTCAGCAACCGAGTCGAATAGGCCACGCATGAACCCGTGAACCCGGTTTCGTGCTGCTTCATGATCGGTCAGGCGGACACGCTCTGCGGCCGGCATCAACGGACCGAGGTTCGCTTCGAGCGGATCGAATCCATAACCAAAGTTGAGACGAAGGAGCGCGTCGACGAGCTCAGCCGATTCGTCATGCAGGTCGACTTGGAAGAGCGTCCTGCCCACGATCTCGAGGCCCATACGCATCATTTCTCGGTAGATGTCGACTTCTAAGGTGCCGTTGACGGGCAGCGCCTCGCGCCAGCGAGCCTCGGCACGCTGCGCGGTCTCCGACATGACTCGCGCGTAGCCGGGCATGAGCGACGTATCAAACATTGGCGAGAAACCGGCCATCTGGCTGAGATACGCGTCCTCAGCAGCCTCGTCGTGCCGCTTCTTGAAGATGTCCGGTCGCACCACGAAGATCTGTCGAATGTATTCGGGATTGCTGAGAATGAAGAGACTTTGACTCCCAAGTGGCAGCTTCGCGATGTCGCCGTGAGATCTAACGATGTCGGATACGAATGCGACCGGGTCGAGACGCAGCACGGAGATCACTTGCTCCGGCGTCATCTTGCTTGGGCCTGGTGCCTGAACGAGGTGCCGTTCCATGGGTGGTTCCCCTCTTAGCTATCGCCGGCGCGCCCATGATAACAGAGGCAATGGAAGATCCAGGCGCGAACTCACTCGCGAGCGAACCCGAACGATTATTGCAAGCGCCACTCGTGGACATTCCACGTCGTCGCTACGTCCGGCGCCACCACGTCGGGGCCGGTGAGCCCCGCCACGAAGGCGACCCCGTCCGGCGAGAAGTAGTAGGTGATCGCGGGAAGCTCGTCGCTGATGAGCTTGGCCATCTGCACGATCTGTTGGATTCGCTCCGGCCGCGGAAGCGTCGTCAAGTAGCTCTTCGACAGCCGATCGTAGTCCCCGCTGACCCAGCCGCCGTAGTTCCTGCCAGACCAGCGATTCTCGGGCGTCGGGATAGCCGAAATGGTGTAATTGGCGAGCGCTTTCTCGCCAGACGCCCCCCCACCCGCAAAAAGTGAGGGAAGGGTTGCCTGATACTGGCCGTCCTGTCCCTGGACGGGTGGGATGACGCTCTCCTGCACCTCGAACCCCGCGCCACGGAACTGGCTCCCGAGGAGGGGAAGCTCCACTTCTTGCTGGGCGCCTGCCAGGACGCGGAGGTCCAACTGAAATCGCTCGCCTCCGCGCACGAAGACCCCGTCGCCGCCTTTGACGTACCCCACCGCGTTGAGGAGTTGTTCGGATCGGCGCGGATCGTACGGGTGCTTGGTCACGACTCGCTCGACGTCCTGGTAGTAGCTCACAAGCGGCGAGATGGGCGCGTCTGTAATGGCGCCCTTCCCGTCGAGAACCGCGTCGTTCATCGCCTCACGGTCCATCGCGTGAGCGATCGCCGTTCGGACTCGCACGTCGGTCAAGCTGATCGGCTTTGCGTACTCTGGGCGAACCTGCACCGCCACCGCTCGCCAGATGGATGGCCACAGCAAGGCCGATCCACCGTTTCTCGGACCCCACTCCTTTTCGATGACGGCCGCTTGCTGGTAGCGAATGGAGCTCTCGATGGCGATGTGAACGGAGCCGGCCAGCAGGTTTGCCAGCACGGTATTCGGATCGCTGATGAACAGCAGACGGATCCGATCGATCGCCGGCTTGCCGAGCGCGTGGCCCGCGAACGCTGCCCCTTCGATAAACGTCCCCGGCTCCCACCCGTCCACCCGATAGGGCCCAGCCCCAACGTAGTCGCGCGTCCAGTAGGGCAGTGCGAGGAAATTCTCGGCGGGATCCGATAGGAATGACTGCTCCAGAATGTGACGCGGGAAGGGCTGGAAGTCGTCGCCCAATGTGCCCGCGTCTGGGTAGAGCTGACTCCAGCGGATCAGCACGGTCCGCGCGTCAGGTGCGGTCACCTGCTCCATCTGGCCATGAGGGGCGGACGTGGCCGCTCCGAGCTCAGGCGTGGTGAGGAGCCGCCAGGAGAAGACGAAATCCTCGGCCGTCAATGGAGTCCCATCTTGCCACGTCAGATTCGGTCGCAGCCGATAGGTCGTTTCCATCCGCCCCTCGGGAAGCACACGCCACGAATCCGTGTTGAGCTGCGGGAGCGTCTCCGCCAGGTATGGATGCGGATCTCCGCGCTTGTCGAAGAGCGTCAGGTCCGCGTTGAACAGACGCGGCGTCGAGAGGAAGGTGAATCGGCGCTGCCAGAATGGCGCCGGCGACAGGCTCGTCACCTCGACGCGCGTCGCCATGACGAGGGTGCGCGTTGGGGCTACTTGCGGCGCGGTGCCCGCTTGGCCGGGCTGGCTGGAGCTGACGGGTGCAGCAGTACTTGGGGCGCAGCCAGCCAGAACGATGAGCCCAAGAACGACAACGGTGGCGGACCGGATGCTCATGACACCTCCTGGCGGCGCAGCGAATTGATTTCTCGTTGCAGCCACTCTGGGGCAGCGGATGCCGCCTGTCAAGAGACCGGTCGTTCAATCGGCTCTCTTGGAGTTCGCGACACGCTCATCTGCGCGCCGACCGCTAGGATGCATTGGAGCAGCAGCGCCGACGGCCCGAGTGGTTCGAGAGCAGTTGGCTACGGGACGATGTCCCACTCGTTCACGTTCCACGTGTGGACCTGCGTGATTGCCGAAGGCGGCGGCAGGTTCTTCACCTTCGCCAGCCCGAAGAGCGGGTCTGGATCCCAATAGAGGGGCATCACCGCCACGTCGGTCATCGTTTCGTTGACGAGCTGCCGCGTGAGCGCCACCCGCTCCGCTCGCGGGATCGTGACCGACAGACGGTCCAGGAGCTGATCTACCACCGCGTTGGAGTAGCCGCCAAAGTTCGAGCCGTTCCAGCGGTTCTGGGGTCCGGCCATCTCGCGCGAGTCGATCCGGTCCTTCCAGAAGGACGTCGCGAGCTGCGCGATGATCTCCATCCCAGGGAAGCGGTGCCACGTCTCCGGGTCGCGCACGATCGCCGCTGGCTGGAGCCGCTCTTCCACCTGCATGCCGAGCTGTCGCCAGCCGTCCGCGATGATCGGCATCTCCTTCCCTGACCGCGCGTTGAGAGTTGCCCAGAACTGGAAGCTCAAGGGCGCGCCAGCCGCGTTCCTCAGCGAGCCGTCGCCCCCACGCGTCCAACCCATGTCCGCCAGCGCCCGACTCGCGTCCGCCTGGCTATAGGGATAGGACGGAATGCTCGCCTCCACCTCTCTCCTGTAGCCGTGGTTCGGTGGGACAAAGCTGTCCGCGACCTCGCCAAGGCCCAAGAGCACGAACTCCCCGAGCTGCGGCCGATCGATTCCTTGATAAAGGGCGCGCCTCACGGCCGGGTCCAGCAGGGCCGGCTGCTTCTGGTCGTCCGCCCGACCCTGGTGAGAAAGGAACCGCAGGCGCTGGGGAATGGCGATCAGCACCTGGTTGCGGGTGTTGGCCCACCGCTCCTGGACCAACCGCGCTCCTTCCATATCAACGCCGATCGGCAGCAGCACGTCGATGTCTTCGGACAAGAGCGCAGAGACCTGCGTGTTCGGATCGGAGATGAACTGCAGAAAGAGGCGGTCGATTCGCGCGGGGACCCGATAGTAGGCGTCAAACCTCGCGAAGTCCATGTGCGAGCCCTGAACCCAGTCGACCAGCTTGAAGGGCCCTACGCCAACGAACTCCACCGACCAGTACGCGTTGTTGATGAAGTTCTCCTTGTTTCGCTCGTAGGTCTCGCCAATCAGGTGACGGGGTAGCGGCTCGATCGTCCCCCGTCCCATGTCGTTGGCGTCAACCCAAACCTGCTGCCACTTCATCACCAGCGTTGCGGGATCGGGCGTCTCGATGGCCGTGATCAGCCGCGCCTGGGCGGAGCGCGCCGAGGGGATGGCAGGGTCGCGAAGCACCTCCCACCCGAACACGATGTCGTCCGCGGTGAAGGCCACGCCGTCATGCCACTTGATGTTCGGTCGCAGCTTCCAGGTGGTCTCCATCGTCCCGTCGGCGTTCACCCTCCAAGTGCCCTTGTCCAAGGCGGGCAGCTCCAGGGCCAGGGATGGCTGCGGCTCGCTATTCGCGTCGGTGAACGTGAGCCAGTTGTGGACGATCTCGGTCGGCTGCTGCGCGCCGCCGGTCGTCGTCGAGCTGCCCGTAATGGACATGAGGAAGCCCGGCGGCTCCGCGAGGATGGCCACTCGCAGGACCTTCGGCGCAGCAGGTGTGGAGGACTGCTCTCTCGGACCCGATGCGGGCGATGCCGGTGGCTGGGCAGAAGAACAGGCAGTGCAAACAATCAGCAGGATCCCGAACGCACTCACGACAGAGCTGTTCCGCATCAGACTCCTCCCCGCGGGATCCGTCCCCATAGCAGGGCCTCACGGCAAGTATAGTCCGCGCTTTTCGGGCGACGCTCCGAATCACCGTGCCTCCGGAGCCGCCGGGTCGCGTCTGCAATCAGGTCAAAGACGTGAAACCGGCCAAATCCCGTCCATTCGCGCCCAAGTTGACAGCTTTTGGCACCCGCGAGTGACTTCCTGGCGGCTGGCGGTTCCTAGCATGTGCTCAGACCAATCGAGCGAAGGAGAATGACATGGCCGCCAACACCACCGCGATCGCCTTCCGCCGCCCTGCCCCTACTCAGGCTCCGAATAGCACAATCGTCCAGCAGCTCCGCGCCGTCGTGCTCGGTGTCGCCGTCGGCGCTCTCGTGGCCCTCGCAGCGATGAGCGCTATCGCGGTATGCCGCATTGCGGTCGCTCCGATGGTCAACGGAGCGCTGACGCTGCTGACTCACCCCGCGTTCCCGTCAACCTTCTAAACGGCTTCAGCCATCGGCCCACAGTCCTGGCGACGAGCTCTACTCGCCCGGTACTACCTCGCGAGCGGCGACGAAGCTGATCTCGAGGCTCACGATGTCTTCCACCGTCACAACGATCGGCACACGGGGCGGTTCGATCCCGAAGTCCTGAAGCCTCACGGTGGTCCCCGCCGTGCCGGTCAACGAGTCCGCCTCGACCAGATCTATCGCCACTGTCCACGTCGAGGGGCGCGTCACCCCGTGGATGGTTAAGTCGCCGGCGAGCTGGAACGCCACGGACCTGGAATCAGGCAATCGTTCAGGCATTCCGCTGACCGAGCGCGGAACGAAGGTCGCCTCTGGAAACCTGTCCACCTCTAGCGCAATGCTCTTGACGAACGCATCCCGCTCGGGCTCGTCGCTTCTGAGCTGAGTCAGATCCACCTTTACCATGGACCCGGTCGGGATCACTGTCCTGTTGCGCGTCACCAGAATCGTGCCCTCTCCCGGCGCCGTACCTACCGCTTCGCTGAAGAAATTGCGTCCCAGCAGAACCTCTCGCGCCCGAAATCGCGTCTGCGTCACGTTCGGCCGAAAAACGATCCGCTCGCTCCCAGGCGGCGGGACCTCCACCTCCGGGACCGGCGACGTAACGAGCTGCGGTACAGCAGAGGCTCGCACTTGTGGCGCCGCCTGCGGCGGTGGCGCCGTTTGTCGCGGCGAAGACGGCGAGCAAGCCGCGAGTCCCAGGAGTAGCACCGTCATCGTGAGACCAAGTCTGAAATGGATCGTCGAGCGTTGGGACATAGATGTCGTGTCTCGCCTTCTTTCGAAAACTGCAACGAAGAGCTTACAGCTTTCCCGGCCACACTTCGGCGTGCCCAATCCCACCTTATGATCGGCCGCCCATCGGAGGCAAACACTATCGGCTCATGGATCCCTGCGAGTTCGTCGCGGGCGATTTCTTCGAAGCCATTCCCCCAGGTGCGGACGCCTATCTTATGAAGAGCGTGCTGCACAATTGGGATGATGCCCACGCGCGCACCATCTTGCAGGCGTGCCGACAGGCGATCCCGCCGGCTGGCAAGCTTCTGGTGATTGATTCCGTACTCCCGCCTGGGGACGAGCCCTCTACGAACAAGATGTACGATCTCGTCATGCTGACACTGAACGCTGGGGGCCGCGAACGAACCGAGGCGGAGCTACAGGCCTTGTTGGCCGAAGCGGGCTTCGTCCTCAATGGGGTGAAGTCGGCGGGTTGGCGTCAATTCATCGTTGAGGCTTCACCAGCCTGAATTGAGCAGAATCGCTCACGCGGCGTCTGAACGGAGCAGGAATCGCCGATACCCCTGAGGTGCCAGCACCGCACTCTATTCGGTCCTCGTGTCTGTTTCGGAGCTGAGCAGAAGGGATGGATCCCGTTCGGACACAGGGCAACAAGGGCTAACATCCCATAGTCTCACGGGGATGATGACAGCGCTCCCGATGAGGAAAGGGTATTGTGGCTCCGGCAGACCAGCGGGATGGCTAGAGCGGTATTGCGGTCGAATACGGCGGCTTTCTGAACGCCGCCGCTAGGAACGCAGCTCGGTCCAGCAATCCCTTGCTGTGCGCATATGTGACGAGGAGGTGAGTGCAGCTCATGGGCCCGTGGCGTCTACCCGGTAATACGAGACGTGTGGACACGAGGTGCTACGAGGAGGACTGGTAATGGTCGATGGTGGACCCACGGAAGACTCCGGATCAGCGGCTCCCCAGAGGGTGGGCTCGCAGCCCGCACCTTCAGCCGCGATCCCAGCAGCGACCCCCTCGAGGCAAGCCGCGCTGGCTCCAGCGAGAATGAAGGCTACTCCCGCGGGATCGCGCATCGAGTACACGCGCAGCGAGAAAACCGTCGCCATTCTGTTGAGCGTCTATCTTATCGCGATGTTCTTTGCGAGCAGTTGGTCCCTTTGGGACCTTTTCATCGGCGGCCTAGGCGTATTCAATATCAACAACTACACCGAGGGAATGAAGGGATCAGATCTCTTCGCGCCCGTTTCCCGGATTCTCCTCACTGTGTTTGCGGGAGCGCTCGGCGGGACACTTTCAGCAATGAACAGTCTGCAGTCCCATTACGCCGCGGTGGTGGAGAACGTAGGAAATCCGGAAAAGCAAGAACGAGAGCGGTTTCATCCTGCGTGGTGGCCCCGTTGGTTTTGGGGTCCCTGGATGGGAGCCGGCCTTGCCCTCCTCGTCTATGCGTTGGTCCGCTCTGGTTTCCTCGTCTTCACGAGTTCTGGGACTGGGTCCGCTGGCAGCCCAGGCGATGGGGAGAAGTTCGTCGCTGTGGCGCTAGGAGGACTCGTCGGGCTCAGCGCAAAGGACGTGATTGATAGGCTCATCGACGCTTTCAAAACCTGGCTGCGAGTCGAAGAACCAGAGGTCAAGCCGCTCAACATCACACCGACCGACAAGGAAATACAGTATGGGGAAGTGGTTCGGTTCGAGGTCACGCCAAAAGTGCCGGTCAACTGGGACGTCAAGCCGAACGACGCGACTGGAGTCGGCACGCTGGCCAATGGCGTGTTTATTGCGGCGGACAAACCTGCGGATGATTCCCCGCAGTCGCGGACGGTCATCGTCACGGCGACGTCGAAGAGCGATCCCGATCGCACCGCCACCGCGACGCTGTTGCTCAAGAAGTAGACGGAGGTAAGGCAACTCACGAAGACCACGAGCGGCTTTTCGCGCATATGATCGCGGACAGAGGCTATTCATATTCATTTGGTTGTTTCACCTGAGCACCGGCATCGTGCCGCTGGCGCGCCATCGCGATCTGCCTATCGTCGCGGGACTTCTCAGCGGGACCGATTTCATAGCAGCTCACAGTCAGGCCCAGGATTCCTGATCCGCATTGGTCATGTCTCATACGCTTACGGATATGTGCCGCTGCAAAACTCACGAGGAGGCGTTAAATGTTCAGCAATGAGCGACCGGCGATTGCTGCAAGAGTCGGAATGGTGGAAGCGAGCCACTTGTGCGAGCACGCCGGTCGTCACCATCCGAACCTCGTGGGCGGTTCGCACTCAACCCTTGCTCCGGAGCCATGAGGGCTGACCGGGGAGCCCTACCGCCTGGACCGGGACTAGCTCGACATCGCGCCTTCGGGCCAGCGAATCTCGT